>ERZ1032022.240-NODE-240-length-13406-cov-5.976256_pt1 | contig 13406 bp, 10 predicted proteins | sample MGYA00516699_ERZ1032022 | MGnify/ENA primary metagenome ERZ1032022 (study PRJEB33719, sample SAMN04261294) | wastewater metagenome | biome: rural village; feature: human; material: feces | host: Homo sapiens | place: El Salvador | collected 2013-01-07 ... | reverse complement strand
GCATTGCGATTGCAACTGCTTTTACGCAAGCGTTGAAATGCAGGAACACCCGGAATTGCGCGGGAAAAGCATTGCCGTATGCGGCGACCCGGAGGCGCGGCACGGTATCGTTCTCACCGCAAGCTATCCCGCCAAGAGAATGGGCGTGAAAACGGCAATGCCCATTTGGGAGGCAAAGCAGCATTGCCGTGACCTGATCGTGGTTCCTGCCAGCTATGGCAAATACCAGAAGTACAGCGGCTATGTGCGCGAGATTTTCCGTGACTACACCGACCAAGTGGAGAGTTTTGGCTTGGACGAGGCGTGGCTGGATATTACGGGCAGTCTGGGTTTGTTTGGGGACCCTGTAAAAATTGCCAAAGAAATCAGCGACCGCATTAAATGGGAGTTGGGAATCACCGTTTCGATTGGCGTTTCTTTTAATAAAATCACCGCAAAACTTGGCAGCGATTATAAAAAGCCCGATGCCATAACGGTCATCAAGCCTGATAATTATAAGCAAATTGTCTGCCCGCTGCCGGTGGGTGACCTTTTGTATGTGGGCAATGCCACACAGCGCAAGCTCGGTAGTTACGGCATCCGCACCATCGGTCAGCTTGCGGAAACAAATCCTGAAGTCCTCAAGAGCTGGTTTGGCGTGATGGGTTATACGCTCTCGGCTTTTGCGCGCGGATTGGACCAAACGCCGGTCGCCAAGCAGGATGCACATTCTGCCATTAAGAGTGTGGGCAACAGCGCCACCACGCCGCGCGACCTGACTACGGACGAAGATGTGTGGCTGATGTTGGTGCTGCTCTCCGAAAGCGTTGCCATGCGTATGCGCGACCTCGGCAGTAAGTGCAATGTGGTGGAGATATATGTACGGGACAATGAACTGTCCGGCTTTACGCGCCGCCGAAAGCTGGACAACCCCACCAATGTAAGCATCGAAATTGCCCGCATTGCCTTTGATTTATTCAAGCGCAATTATTCGTGGCCGAAGCCCCTGCGCGGCATCGGTGTGCGCGGTGCCGACCTGTGCCCCGCAGACTGCGCAGTGCAATTAGGCTTTTTCTCCAATGAGGAAAAGCGCGAGAAACTGGAGCACATCGACAAAGCCGTGGACACCCTGCGCCAGCGTTACGGCTACCGCAGTGTACAGCGGGCGGTCGTGTACACGGACCCTGTTTTAAGTGGAATCAACGCCTACGACGACCACAACATCCACCCGGTCGGGTATTTTCATACGGCATAGGAGGCATCGTAAATGATTCAACGAGAAAAGCGCTATGTGGAAGTCGATGTGCGCTTCAGCACCGAGGGACGATTGAGACCCTTGCAGATTATTTTTGATAAAGGGCAGGTCTACAAAATCGACAAGATCAAGGACATCTGCCGCCGTGCCGCCGACGTGGGCGGTGTTGGGGACCGGTATACCTGTATGATTCAAGGCAAAGAGCGCGAGTTATGGTTTGAAGATGGACGGTGGTTTGTGGCGGCGAAGGTGGCCGTCAGTCAAGCGCCCCCGTCTAACGCATAAGGAGCCGGATACTGCGTCACGGACATTCCTGCGCCGGAGGGTACCCCCATCTTAGCTGCCCACGGCGGCACGGTGCTGGTCAGCGGCTGGAACGACAGCTACGGCAACCACCTGCATTTTGAGGTAATGCAAAATAGCGTGAGAATGAACCCCTTGCAGCTAGTGGTCGTACCGCAATAGTGGTGTACGGGCATTCCGGTAGCCATTGTGCAGAATATTCCACATAATTTGAGAATGTACCTTGAATAATTTTGCGCATACTGTATACTTAAATGTGAAAGAGCAAAATGCTATCCCAAAAATTAGACAGAACAGGTGCAAAATGTACAAGATTTTGATCGTCGATGATGAATCCATCGAGCGCGAAGGCATTTCTTTCCTGATTGAAAAATATAAACTCCCGTTGGAGGTCGCACAGGCAACCAACGGGAAAACGGCGCTTGAATATATGCGAACCCACCCCATCGACATTTTACTTACGGATGTAAAAATGCCGCAGATGGACGGCTTGGAGCTGGCACGGCACACTTTTGAAAAATACCCCGATGTGCGTATCCTCGTTTTCAGCGCCTACGGGGAGTTTGAGTTTGCCAAAAAGGCGATGGCGGCACAGGCTGTCAGCTACCTGCTAAAACCCATCGAGGTCGATGAATTCCAGCGCGTTATGGCACAGATTCTGGCACGGTGCGATGAGCTGGCTGAAAAGAAAAAAGATGAGCAGCAGCGCGGCGAGGAATATCGTCAACAGCTTTTATTCCGCCTTGTGACAGGAACAGGCTTGGGGAAAGCACACATTACGGAAGAATGGTTTTCTGGACAGACGCTTTGCTTACTTCATGTGCAGACCGAGAATGACTACTTTGCTACAAATGAAGATGCGTTTTGTCAAATGCTGAAGGACTGTACGCAATATAAGTTTGAATACATCAATACTTACCCCGATGAAGCATTCGTCCTCTTTTACAGCAAATATGATTTGTCTGATCGTCTGGGCGATAAGCTGAAAGACATACAGGAAAAACTCCGGAAGAATGGCTGCGAGGCATCGCTGCTGTTAGGCATAGATTTCACCGGCTTGGAGAATATCTCTGCCCGTGCGCAAGCGCTGTCAAGAATTCGCAACGAACTGTATGAAGCACCCGATGCGCTCCTGCTGGAGAAGGAGATCGGTGAGTCGGTCAGCTACTATGCAGAAGCCATAGAAAAGCTCCGTGCTGAGGTGCAGGCCGCATTGAATGAACATCACCCGGAGATTTTTCTGTCCGCGGTACAACGCCTGATACAGCAGCTTGGGCAGAACCGTTCTTTGAGCAAGATGTATATGTATCATGTCCTGTATGATCTGCTCGCGCAGATGTACCGTGCTTACGGCATACAGGACCGCAACGAGATTGGGCGCGGTATCAATCGGATTTTAAGCTGTAATACGGCAGCAGCCATGTGCGGTGTGCTGGAAGAAATCATGGCATCTTTGCAGGGAACACCAGAACCGCAAACGGAGGACAGCTCCGCTATCATTCGTCAGGTGCAGAAAATTGTGGATGCCGAATACGGCGAACCGTTAAGTCTGGAATACATCGCGGAAAAAGTATATATTACGCCTTCGTACCTGAGTTACATCTTTAAGCAGATGACTGGGCAGAATCTTATCAAATACATCACAGACCTGCGTATGTACAAGGCGCGGCGCATGGTAGCAGATGGCAATTTGAAAATTTCCCAAATTGCCAAGAACTGCGGTTACGACAACCCCTCCTACTTCAATAAGCTGTTTAAGAACTATTTCGGCGTAACGCCCCGCCAGTACAGGGAGGGCGAACGCGATGAAAGCATTGTATAAATGGTTCGCCTATAAGCTGCCTATTCGCAGTAAGCTGCTGATCAGCTTCAGCATTCTGGTTATGGTGCCGATCCTTGTGCTGGGCATTTACAGCTACCAGCAGTCGAAGGAAAACACCGAGCGCCAAATACGCAGCACAATGGAAAGCAACCTGACGCGCCTGACCTCGGAACTGGATACCCGCTTCCAGCGGGAAGCCTCCACAGTGCGGTTTCTTGCGTATAATCTGACATTCCGTAATGCGCTGGAAAACAGCGGTGCCAGCGCCATGACGATGGCGCAGGTCATGAACACCTCGGTCGAGCCGACCTTCTGGTACTTTATTGCAGGGGACGCCTATGTCAAGGGAATGGAGGTCTACTCCACAAAAGTCCGCGACAAAATCGGCAACTTCCTGCTGCCGGTGGATGATACTGTCAGCCAACAGGCTTGGTATCAGCAGGCGCTGGACAGCTATGCCACCCACTGGACTTACGATGGGGTAGAGATTTGTGCCAACCGTGCAATTCTCGATACGAATTCCAGCAGTGAGGTCATAGCAGTGCTGCGGATGTTCTGCTATCCGGCCTCGCTGTTAGATGCCACCGACAGTATGAATTATCTGGACAACGGCATCCGTATCGTGGACGAAAACGGTCAGACTGTCTATGCCCGCAACAGCGGCGTGGATGCTTTGGACGAAGCCGTGCGCCTGTTGGCCGAGGATGACAGCGAGACCGCCGCGCTTGAGCAGGGGGTGCTCTATAAAAGCCGGATGGAAGTCAGCGGCTGGAGCATTTATTACTATCTGGACAAAGCGAACATCACGAAAGAATTGCAGCCGATTTTGAATACAACGATTTTGGTGGTGTTGATTTGCCTGTTCCTTTCCATTGCAGTCATTAACTTGTTGGCTACAGCCCTGACCCGCCGCATCCTGAAATTACAGGAGTACGCAGAATATGTGGCAGAAGGGCACCTGGATAAGGAACTTTCTACCACGGATACCGATGAAATCGGCGTGGTGACAAACAGCATGGGGCAGATGACGCACCGGCTGAATGATATGATCCATCAGGTCTATACGATGGAGATCGAAAAGAAAGCCAGTGAGCTGCGCGCCCTACAGGCGATGATCAACCCACATTTCCTGTACAACAGTCTGTCCAACATCAAGTGGAAGGCGTTGCGCTCTGGCAATGATGACATCAGCGAGATAACGGGATTGCTGGCAAAATTCTACCGCACCTGCCTGAACAACGGTCAGCCTTTGACCACGGTGCGTTCAGAGCTGGAAAACATCAAGGCGTATGTGCGTATCCAACAGCTGACCCATGACAACGGCTTTGATGCCGAATACGACATTGAGGAAAGCCAGCTTGATTACCGGATGCTCAACTTCATGCTGCAGCCCATCGTGGAAAATGCCGTCAAGCACGGCTTAGAGTATGAAGAGGAGGACGGAAAAGGGCATATCCGCATCGAATGCCGCGGCGAGGATGAGTTTATCGTGTTCCGCGTCATCAACAATGGCGGCGCTATCGACCTGCAAAAGGTGGCCGAAGTCATGCGCACCCCCGGTACAGGGTACGGTATTTATAATATCTGTGAGCGCATTGAGCTGTATTACGGTCCCGGCAGCGGACTTTTCCCCTCTATCACAGAGGACGGCGAGACCTGCTTCACCTTAAAACTGAACCGCACATTGGAAAAAGAAACACCCACTGAAGCCTGATTGCACCCCACCGATACAATTTCTGTCGGTGGGGTGTTCTGTAAAATAGTGTTAGTTTTCGAAAAAATGTTCTATTTCGCATTTTGGACATTTCGGGTACAATAAAGCCATCGAAAGCAGAACACACTGCAAGGAGGAAAACAAACATGAAAAAAGCAATCGCATCTGTGCTCGCAGCGTCGATGGCTCTGTCCCTCGCCGCCTGCGGTGGCTCCTCTACCGCCACCTCTAGCAGCACCGCCACTGAGAGCACTGCCAGCAGCACTACGGCAGAAAGCACCGCATCCGGTGACAAGGTTACGCTGCGCATGACCTACTGGAACAGCGAGGACACCGTCAAGGCACTGCTTGACTATCTGGGCGAGGCTGTTCCCGATGTTCAGATCGAGTATCAGTTCATCGACAACTCCAACTACGACACCATCGTGGATACCCAGCTTTCTGCCGGTGAAGGTCCCGACATCATCTGCGAATCTCCCGCTTCTGCCCTGAAGCACGCAAAACTTGGCTATCTGGCCGATGTGAGCGACCTCGGCGCGAAGTTCTCTGATGCCGGCACTTCCGTTTACAGCTATGACGGCAAGACTTACGCATTGCCCGGCATCTCTTGGTTCGAGGGCATCTACTACAATGTTGATCTGTTCGAGCAGAACAACATTGCACTGCCCACCACCTTTGACGAGTATCTGGATGTCTGCAAGAAGTTCCAAGACCTCGGCATCAAGCCGCTGGCTGCCGGTCTGAAATCCTGGGAGCCGATGCTGAAGAACTCCATGGCGTTTGTCACTGCCGAGTACCTCTCCACTGATGAGGGCAAAGACTTCGGCGGCAAATATCGCGAGGGTCAGGCTACTCTGAACGGCACTTGGAATCCGTACCTCGAAAAGTGGAGCGAGATGATCACCAGCGGTGTTTACACCACCGATATGACCGGTATCGACCACGATCAGGCTCTGGAAGAGTTCGCCACCGGCAATGCCGCTATGTTCTGCTCCGGTCCGTGGGATCTGGAGGCTATCCAGTCCAAGAACCCCGACCTCAACCTCAACATGATGCCTTTCTACGGCACCAAGGCCAGCGCAGGCTGGCTGATCGGCGGCCCCGGCTGCGGCTTCGCCGTTAACGAGAACAGCGCCAACAAGGACGCTGCCCTCAAGGTTCTGGCTGCTATCGCTACCGAGGAAGGTCAGAAGGCCCTGTGGGAGAACAACCAGGGCGGTTCCTCCTACATGAGTGGTGTTTCCTTCGACTTGCCTGAGGTCTACTCCAGCGTTTCCACTGCCATCAACGCCGGCAATGTCTACTGCCCTTGGAACGAGTGGGGCGCTGCTGCTGGTGCCCACGAGGATTACGGCACCGAGATGCAGAAGTACCTGCTGGGTGAGGAAGACCTCTCCGCCGCGCTCTCCAATGTCGATGCTGCCGTTGCTGAGCTGCTGAGCAAGTAATCCGATCCGTAACCATGGCCTCAAACTTTCAATCGAGGGTTTGAGGCTCTTTTTTTCAAAAAATGGAGGTCAGAAATGCCTACAAAGACCCAAAAGAAGTATGTGCCCGGTTCATTGGGCAAATACTTTGCCATGTTTGTGGCACCGGCGTTGATTGTGTATCTGGTGTTCAGCATTGTGCCGTTCCTGTTTACGATCTATTACAGCTTTACCGATTATACCGATATGAATCCCATAAATCTGCATTTTACCGGGATCGAAAATTATATCAAGGTCTTGAATTCGCCCCTGATGCGCACGGCCATTAAAAACTCGCTGATTTACGCCGTGGTGCTGACCGGTGCGCAGGTCGTGCTGGGTCTGCCACTGGCTGTCATCCTGAATATGAAGCTGCGCACTCGCAATCTGCTGCGCGCAACCTTCTTTTTCCCGGCGGTATTCTCCTCGCTGATTATCGGCTACCTGTGGAACTTCATCCTTTCGTCCTCCAACTACGGTCTTGTCAACAACCTGTTTGCTAAGGTTGGGCTGCCGACTTTTAACTTTTTTACCTCGCAAAACGCACTTTACTCTGTCCTGCTCACGCAGATTTGGCAGTGGACTGGCTGGGCGATGGTCATCTTCCTCGCCAACCTGCAGAGCATTTCGGGCGATTTGTACGAGGCAGCCGAGATCGACGGTGCCAGCGGCTTTACCCGCTTTTTCCGTATCACGCTGCCGCTGATGTGCCCCTCGGTCAAGATCGTGGCCGTCACCGGCCTGATCGGCGGCATGAAGGCATTCGATGTCATCTACTCGATGACCAGCGGCGGCCCCGGCGATGCCACCCAAACCGTTATGATGGTCATGATGCGCAAGGGCATCTCGGACGGCTTCTACAATCAGGGCGCGGCGTTCGGCGTTTGCTTCTTCGTTGTCGTTATGATTCTGAGTGCCATCATGAACACGATTATGCAGAAATGGAGTGACTCTATTCAATGAATACGCGTAAATTTGAAAGACGCGGCCTGATCATTACCGAAACATTGATGGTCTTGCTCGCCGTTCTCTGGGCTGTCCCTATTTACTATCTGATCGTCACAACGCTGAAATCTCCTGCGGAGGCTACCGCCAGCCCACTGGCGCTGCCCAGCACTATCAATCTGCAAAACTACATTGATGCATGGCAGAAGATGGAATTTCCCCGTGCCTTTGCCAACACGCTGTTTATCACGGCAATGAGCGTCTTTCTCATCGTGCTGTTCGGCAGTATGGCCGGGTATGCACTGGCGCGCACAAGCTCCAAGCTCGGCGGTCGGCTGTTCCTGTTCTTTCTGGCCGGTCTGGTCGTGCCATTTCAGATGAACATTGTCAGCTTGTACAAGATCGTCAAGGCGCTGCACCTGATGAACAGCCCCTTCGCCGTCATTCTTGTCGATGTGGCTGTGAATATGCCGCAGGCGGTGTTCCTCTTCCGTGAATTCGTTCACTCTACGGTGCCTGTTGAACTGGAGGAGGCTGCTGAAATCGACGGCTGCGGCACGATGCAAAAGTTCTTCACCATCGTATTTCCGCTGCTCAAGCCGGTAATGGCTACCGTTATCATCATCGTTACGCTGAATGTCTGGAACGAGTTTATGACCCCGCTGCTCTTCCTGCAGAGCCGTGCCAACGATGTCATCCTGCAGGAGGTTTCCCGCAACATCGGTCAGTTCTCCACCGACTGGACTGCTATGTTCCCGATGATGATGCTGGGCGTTGCACCTTTGATGATTTTCTATCTGTTCATGCAGAAGTATATTATTGCCGGTGTTGCTGCCGGTGCTGTGAAGGGGTAATTGAAAATGAAAATCACAGATTTTGGTAAAATCATGGTAATCGTTCCCCATCAGGACGATGAGCTGCTTTTGACGGCCGGTGTGCTGTATTCGGCTGCCCATGCGGGGCTGAACCCCCATGTGGTAATGGTGACCAACGGCGACTACGGCTGCCACGACCACAGCGTAGGCTATGCGCGTCTGCGTGAAACACTGGCGGGCGTGGAAATGCTGGGGGTTCCGAATGAGCAGGTGACATTCCTTGGCTATGCTGACACCGGTATGCCGCGGGCGGAGAGCTTTCTTGCGGGCTTGTATGACGAAACCGATGAGAACAAGGTTCATCCCTCCCACTGCGGCACGGAGACCTACGGTCTGCCCGAAAAGCCGGATTTCCACGCGCAGCATTTCGGTATTCCTGCGGTGTATACAAAAGCCGGCTTTGTGCAGGATCTGAAAGCCGTACTCGACGAAATCGAACCGGACAGCATCATTACCACGGCACTTTGCGATACCCACGGTGACCACAGTGGGCTGTACCAGTTTATCTGCGATGAACTGCGCAGCCGCCGTGAGGCTGGCAAAAAAGTTCCGACCCTCTATACCGGCATTGTCCATTCGCCCGCAGGGGATGAAAACTGGCCGCTGCGTGAAGGTGTTCGTCCGCTGACCTGCCCGGAGGGGCTGGAAAGTGCCAGTACACTGCGCTGGGAGAATCGTATCGTTCTGCCCGTTCCGCAGGAAATGCTGAACGAAGATCTGGCGCAGAACCTCAAGCACCGCGCCATTTCCTGCCATAAAACGGCCTTAAAGCCGGATGCCGTGGATTTTCTGTATTCGTTTGTAAAAGCAGACGAGGTATTCTGGAAAGTAGACCTGTAAGGAGAATTTGCAATGGATACCAACAAGACCCCAATTTATCCCTTTGAGCCTTGGAATGTAACGGAGGATCACCTTGATCTTGCGATGAACTACCGCAACGAAACGACGTTTGCGCTTTCCAACGGCTATATCGGCACCCGCGGCACCCATGAGGAAGCCTACGATTTTGACGAGCAGCACGGCTTGGAGGGCAATTTCCTCAATGGTCTGTACGAGCAGGAGCACGTCCGCTACGGCGAGTGGAACTTCGGCTTCCCGACCGAGAGCCAGACGATCCTGAATGTGCCGAACTGCAAGACGATTCGTCTTGTGGTGGACGGTGAGCCTATGGACATCCGTACCGGCACACTGCAAAATTACCGCCGCACACTGGATATGAAGCACGGTCAGGTCGTGCGCAGCTTTGAATGGACCTCCCCCAACGGTAAAACTGTCCGGGTGGAAAATATCCGCTTTGTCAGCCTTGCACACAAAAACCGCATGGCACAGCGCTACAGCGTTACCCCCGTGAACTTCAGCGGTACGCTGACGCTGCACAGCGCACTGGACGCCGATGTGGAAAACCATACTCGTACCACAAATCCGCTGGTGGACTACGGTCCGTTTGGGCGTCATCTGCTGCCCGATGCACTGACCGCCGATGACAAAACTATGACCTGCCAAAGCACCGCTGTCAACAGCAAGCTGGCGATGGCCTGCGGCTCGGTGCATCTGCTCTCGGAGGCAGCAGCTGCGACCCGGCATCAGGCAAACGATGTCGATGCTTGGATCGAATACGATTTTGCCGCCAAGCAGGGTCACACGATCACACTGGAAAAGCTGACCGTCTACACCGACTCCCTCGATATGGACAAGGACGCCATGCTCCCGTTTGTGAATGAGGAACTGACTGCCTTTGCCGCTGACGGATATGATAAGGAGTTTGCCGCCCACGCTGCCATGATGGAACATTTCTGGGAGACTGCCGATATTCGCGTAGACGGCGATGTGCCTCTGCAGCAAGGACTGCGCTTCAACCTCTATCACATCATGCAGGCATCGGGACGTGATGGCAGAACGGGTATGGGTGCCAAAGGCTTGTCCGGCGAAGGGTATGAGGGCCACTACTTCTGGGACACCGAAATGTATGTCCTGCCGGTCTTTGTCTATACCCAGCCGGAGCTTGCGCGCAGTCTGCTGGACTACCGCTACAGCACCTTGGATAAAGCGCGTGACCGTGCCCGTGTACTGGGGCATCCCATCGGTGCACTGTATCCTTGGCGCACCATCAACGGCGAGGAAGCATCTACCTACTTTCCGCTGGGTACGGCGCAGTACCACATCAATGCGGACGTGGCCTATGCGTTCCAGCTCTATGTTGCTGTCACCAACGACATTGACTACCTTGCCGACAAAGCAGCCGAGGTTCTGTGCGAAACAGCCCGCGTCTGGGCGGATGTAGGCTGCTTTGCCGAGTGCCGCGGCGGCAAATACTGCATCTGCTCCGTGACTGGTCCCGATGAGTATAATGCCATTGTGGACAATAACTTCTATACGAACCTGATGGCGCAGCAGAACCTGTATGCCGCCGTCAACGCGCTGGAAACGCTGAAGGAACAGCGCCCCGATGCTTACCAAAAGCTGATCAAAAAAATTCAGCTCGATCCGGACGAGCCTGCCCTGTGGAAAAAGACTGCCGATGCTATGTATTTTGCTTATGATGAAAAGCGGCAGGTCTATTTGCAGGACGATGGCTTTATGCTTCGCAAGCCGTGGGATGATTCCCGTATCCCGCCGGAAAAGCGGCATCTTCTGTACGAAAACTACCACCCGCTGTTCATCTACCGCCAGCGAATGAGCAAGCAGGCCGATGCCATCATGGGTATGATGCTGTACAGTGCGTTGTTTACCGATGAGGAGCTGCTGCGCAATTACGACTTCTATCAGACCGTAACGCTGCATCATTCTTCGCTTTCCACCTGCATCTTCGGTATTCTGGCAAGCCGCATCGGACGCCACGAGGACGCCTACACCTATTTTGCCCAGTCTGCTCGGATGGATCTGGATGATTACCATGACAACTTCTACGCCGGTATCCATGCCGCCAATATGGCCGGCACATGGCAGAGCATTGTCTTTGGCTTTGCCGGTCTGCGTCTTGTAAACGGCGTGCCGGAGTTCAAATTCTATATTCCCGAAGCGTGGAACGGCTATCACTTCACAGTGAAAATCAAAGAGTCCGTACTGGCAGTGGATGTGCTGCCGGACGGCTGGACCATCACGTTGCAAAGCGGCGATGCTGTCAACTTCCTTGTCGAGGGCAAGCCTTACGAACTGACCGAGAAAGGGGCAACCTGCCATGAAGCACTATAAAGCAATCTTTTTTGATTGGGACGGCACAGCGGTTCTCTCCCGCAAAGCGCCTGTCGAGGATGCCGTCAACGCAATGCGCCCGCTGCTGGATAAAGGGGTAAAGCTCTGCATCGTCAGCGGTACGACCTACGAGAACATTGCAGGCGGAAAGCTGCACAGCTATTTTACGCCGAAGCAGCTGGAAAACCTGTATCTCGGTCTGGGGCGCGGCGCGTTCGACTATGGGTATGATGCTACAGGGCAGCCGACCATCCTTGTTGACCGTGTGCCGGATGCCAAGGGCATCCTTGCCGTACACGATGCCTGCTACCGCATCCACCGCGAGCTGTTGGAAAAATACGGCATGAACACCGATATTGTTTTCAGCCGCCCGAATTACTGCAAGATTGACCTGATGCCCGCCAACAACCGCGGCGAGAATCTGTTTTTACAGGAGGGTGAGGCCGCCCGCCTGCAGCACATCCTGCAGCAGCACGGCATTGACAGTATTGAAACGGTCATTGCGATGGCAGAATCCTTCGGTACGCCGGAAATGCCGCTGCGCGCCACAACCGATGCAAAATATCTGGAGGTCGGCCCCACCGGCAAAAGCGACAATGTCGATGCTCTGTTTGCCCGTTTTGGCTTTGCTGCCGAGGATTGCTGCTTCTGGGGCGATGAGTTTATCGGCGTCACGGATTCCATCTTCGGCAGTGATGCCGGTATGCTGACCCAAACGACCCAAAACGGCGATTTCTACGATGTCTCCGACCTGAAGGGCGTAAGACCCGAACAGGTAAAGCGCCTTGGCGGCGGCATCCAAACCTTCTTAACTTTTCTGCGTGAGCAGTGAACGATAAGGAATAAGACCTCGATGACAGTGATATACAAAAATAGCAGATATTCCTTGGTTGGATAGAAGAAAAGTAAATTTGCTTTTGGCCCGACAAGTTTTTGGCTTGCCGGGCTTTTTCTTTCGGGTAGGCTTATTTATTTGAAAGGCGTATTATATGGTAAAAGTGATTGATCTCCCGGTAAGCAGAGCCATGCCGTATTAATGTATGAATACACATATTCTTTGCTACCCCCGCTGTATCACCCGATACAGCGGTATTTTTATTGTCAAAAAAGGAGTTATTGCAATGTCTAACGAAAACAAAATCCGAATTCTGTATGTTCAGCCGGGTATGCTGTTCGGCACCGTGTTCTGGGATTACAGCGGCTTCAAGTTCAATCTGGGCGGGCGCATCAACCTGCTGTACTGCTTCTTCTGGGGCATTGCGGCCGTGACCTGGATCCGCTATGGCTACCCGCTGGTGGCAAAGGGGATGAAGGCGGTCAAGCGCAGGATCCGCCCCTGGATGACCGCTCTGCTGGCCGTGTTCATGGCTGTGAACCTTGTGACCAGTGCGTTGGCGCTGGCCCGCTACGATGCCCGCACCAGCGGCGCGGCTCCGGCCAATGCGGTGGATGTGCTGCTGGATGAGCATTTTGACAATGCCCGGATGGAGCGCATCTACCCCAACGCCAAAAAGGTGGAGAAGGCTGGGTAAAAATGCACGATTTTGCTTGCGTTTTGCAGGGAAAACAGGTATAATACTTTTTGGATTAAAAAGGAGAGATTTTATATGTTGATCCCTGTATTATTGTTTATCGTGGGCCTGCTCTGCCTCATCAAGGGCGGCGACTGGTTCGTGGACGGTGCAACCGGCATCGCCCGCCGCTTCAAGGTGCCGGAGCTGCTCATCGGTGCCACGGTGGTGTCCATCGGCACCACCCTGCCTGAGGTCATGGTCTCCACCACCTCGGCCATGACCGGCCACGGCGAGATCGCCTACGGCAACGCCATTGGTTCGGTCATCTGCAACGCGGCCCT
>ERZ1032022.237-NODE-237-length-13478-cov-28.441109_pt1 | contig 13478 bp, 8 predicted proteins | sample MGYA00516699_ERZ1032022 | MGnify/ENA primary metagenome ERZ1032022 (study PRJEB33719, sample SAMN04261294) | wastewater metagenome | biome: rural village; feature: human; material: feces | host: Homo sapiens | place: El Salvador | collected 2013-01-07 ... | reverse complement strand
ACTCAGCACCAAGTCCATCAACGATTTGTGTTTCACCCATTGGAGCAAGTGTCAAAACTGACAAGGCTTGAGTTTGTCCACGTGTAAATAGACCTGAACCGTGAATTTTTGGCAAGAAATCAATTTCAGCATCCAATGGACGAATTTCGTCAACACGACGACCATCAGGACGGATTTTATCTTCTGTAATCAAACGACGGACTTCAGCGTGTTCCATTTGTTCAAGAATTTCAGCCACATCACGCATGATTGTTTCATAGTTTTCATCATCGGCGTAGCGTTCTTCGTAAACAGCAGTTACTTCTTCTTTGACAGCTTCTGTTGCTGCTTCACGCGTTTTTTTCTCTTCGACTTGAACAGCTTTTTGAAGGTCCGCATTGTAAGCTGTAATGATTTCAGCTTGCAATCCTGGGTCAACTTGAAGCAATTCAACTTCTGCTTTTTCTTTACCAACAGCAGCCACAATTTCTTCCTGGAAGGCAATCAATTCTTGAACTGCTTCATGTCCTTTAAGAAGAGCTTCAAGCATGATATCTTCTGACAATTCTTTAGCACCAGATTCAACCATGTTGATAGCTTCTTTTGTACCGGCAACAGTTAATTCAAGAAGTGAAGCTTCTTTTTGTTCAGCTGATGGATTAATGATGAATTCACCATCGATGTAAGCCACTTGAACACCAGCGATAGGTCCGTTAAATGGAATGTCTGAAATTGACAAAGCCAGTGAGCTACCAAACATGGCTGCCATTGGTGCGCTAGAGTCTTCATCATAAGAAAGAACAGTGTTAATCACTTGAACTTCGTTACGGAAGCCTTCAGCAAACATTGGACGAATTGGACGGTCAATCAAACGCGCTGTTAAAGTCGCATCAGTTGTTGGACGACCTTCACGTTTGTTGAAACCACCAGGGAATTTTCCAGCAGCGTACATTTTTTCTTCGTAATTTACTTGAAGCGGGAAGAAGTCACCAGTTGACATTTTTTTAGACATGACAGCTGCACTAAGAACAGTTGATTCACCGTAACGAATCACTGCAGCGCCATTAGCTTGTTTAGCAACTTGACCAATTTCAACAACAAGTGGACGACCAGCAAAAGTCGTTTCAAAAGTTTGTTTTGACATTTTTATTCCTCTAATATTTTATTTTGATACGTCTGTTTTCTACAAAAACTAGTCTGTAAAAGACTTATAAACTCGTCTTTGCATAAAACTACGTATCTCCATTATTTTAACACATTTTATAGGAAATAGCAGAGCTTGTAGCATAGTTTTTTAAGAATCATTAAAAAGCAGCTACCACTCAGTAACTGCTTCACTTTATAACGATTTACCAGACTATTATCCAAAAAATAAATCAACTACAGCAATGACAATAATAGCTCCCAAAACAGAAGGTAAAATTGCCATATCTGCTAAAGTCGGTCCCCAATATCCAAATAAACTTTGCCCAACGAATGAACCAACAAGACCTGCAAAAATATTATAAACACAGCCCATTGACTCACCTTTTTTCGTGATAGCACCGGCCATCATCCCAATAAGCGCACCAACAATTAATGATCCAATCATAACAGTCTCCTTTTTAAAATATCTGACATATTTAGCTATTTCTTTACACCCACATTGTAGCATAAAAAAACAGTCCAGAGGACTGTTTTTTCTCGAGCCTGAAAATTTGAAGGCGAGTTAAGCCCTATGGACTGTTTTTTCTCGAGCTTAAAAATTCAAAAGCGAGTTAAGCCCTACGGACTGTTTTTTCTCGAGCTTGAAAATTCAAAAGCGAGTTAAGCCCTACGGACTGTTTTTTCTCGAGCTTGAAAATTCAAGACTAGATATGTTTTTTGAGTCTGAAAATTAATGAGCTATTGACAATTGACTGCTAAATATATCGACAATAATCTTTTCAGTTTTTCTTAGAACATATCAATCAACAATTGTTTCAATTCTGAAATGTATGGTTGACGTGGATTTGCTGGTGTACATTGATCATCGTAAGCAAGTGATGCCAATTTATCCACAGCTGCGTCAAAGGCCTCTTTGGTAACACCATTTGCAGAAAGACGAGGGTCAACATCAACTGCTTTCATCAAAGCATCAATACGTTCGCAAAGTGCTTCAACCAATGCTGCATCATCTTTACCTTTAAGATCAAGACTACGAGCAATATCAGCGTAGTCACGTTGTGCACGATATTCTTCATAACGTGGGAAGACTGAACGTTTTACATTTCCAGCCACACCATTGTAACGAATAACGTGTTGCATAGCGATTGAGATAGCTAGACCATGTGGAAGACCAAATTCACCACCAGTTTTGTGTGCGATTGAGTGGTTGATACCCAAGAAAGCATTTGAGAAGGCCATACCAGCAAGAGTCGCTGCGTAGTGCATGTTTTCACGTGCTTGTTCACCACGAAGTGTTGGGTGTTTAGGATCATAGTTATATGAATCTTCCAAGTTTTCAATAACCAGCTTAATGGCTTCAAGTGACCATGGGCGAGTCAAATCAGATGCCATAACTGAAACATAAGCTTCAAGGGCATGTGACAAAGTATCAAGACCAGAAAGAGCTACTGTACGTTTTGGCACTGTCATAACAAATTCTGGGTCAACAATGGCAACTTGTGGAGTCAATTCATAGTCAGTCAAAGGATACTTAACGTGAGTATGGTCATCAGTAATAACAGCGTATGGTGTAACTTCTGAACCTGTACCAGATGTTGTTGGAATACAGAAGAGACGTGTTGCTGTTTGGTGTTTGAATTTCACGATACGTTTACGGATATCGATGAATTTTTGTTGCAAACGTAAGAAGAGTTCGCTGACATTTTCGTAGCTATCAAGGAAATCAGCTTCTTGATCAAGTGAGTATTCGTAGATGTAACGTGCAATCTTAGCCGCATCAAGGGCAGAACCACCACCGACTGCAATAACTGTATCAGGTTTGAAATCACGCATTTGTTTGGCAATTTCAATCGTTTGACCAAGTGTTGGGTCTGGTTTGATAGTACCGTAAATTGATGTTGCAACTTTTTCATCACGCAATGCTAATTGAGCAAGAACAGTATCAACAAAACCAAATTGAACCATTCCTGGGTCAGCAACGATCAAAGCACGTTGCATCGGTTCGTATTCATCTTGCAAGTAAGAGATAGCATTTTTTTCATAGTATGTTTTTTCTGGCAGGCGAATCCATTGAGGACGGTTGCGACGTTTGGCAACTGTCTTAACATTTAAGAGATCGCCAGTTGAAAGATTGTGTGACAATGAATTTTTCCCCCATGATCCTGTTCCAAGTGTTAAGCTAGCTTTAAGTGCATCTGTGTAAATATCACCGATACCTCCGACTGAATCTGGTTGGTTAACCAAGACACGTGATGCTTTCACAGCGTCGCCATATTCAGCAACAAATGGGTCTGCCTGAGAACCTATTTGAATACCAGCATTGTGTCCTGCACCTTGATAGTCAAGAAGTGCTTCAACAATTTCAACACCTTCAGCACGATCTTTAGCTTTGTAAACCGAAAGGAGTGGAGAAAGTTTTTCAGAAGATAGTTTTTCACCGATATTTTTCTTATCAAGTTCAAACAAGAGAACATCTTTTCCTTCTGGCAATTTCACACCGGCTTGTTCACAAATCCAGCGAGCTGGCATACCAGCAACTGGACCATTAACACCGTGTCTGTCATTAAAGACAAAATCTTCGAGTTTTTTATAGTCCTTCTCAGGCACAAGGTAGGCACCTTTATCTTGCATTTTTTGAAGCCATTCGTCATAAATCGGTGCTTCAACAACTGCAGAGTTTTCAGTGGCACAAATCATACCATTATCAAAACGTTTTGATAACAACAAGTCTTCAACAGCGCGATCAACGTGTGCTGTTGCATCAACGTAGATAGCACCATTACCAGCACCAACACCCATTGATGGGTTACCTGATTTAAGAGCGGCATTTACCATACCAGGTCCACCAGTTGCCAAAATAGAAGCAATCTTCGGATTTTGGATAAGCGCTGATGTATTTGCAAGAGATGGTGTTTCAATCCATTGAACAATGTTTTCTGGAGCACCGGCTTTAATCGCTGCATCATAAAGAATTTGTGCAGCATGTGCTGAACAGTTTTGCGCTTGTGGGTGGAAGGCAAAGACAATCGCATTACGTGTTTTAAGAGCCACCAAAATCTTGAACATTGTTGTTGAAGTTGGGTTTGTTGTTGGAACAATACCAGCCAAAACACCAAGAGGTGCTGCGATTTGGATACTTCCTGAAACCTTATCTTCCCCAATGATACCTACTGTTTTTTCATTTTTAATACGTTCATAAACATACTCAGTAGCGAAGTGGTTCTTAATATCTTTATCTTCAACGACACCACGACCAGTTTCTGTATGAGCTTCTTTTGCTAATTCAAGCGAAGCTTCTGAACCTGCAAGAGCCATCGCTGCGACAATGTTATCAACTTGTTCTTGTGAATAAGTTGCATAAACACGTTCAGCTTCAAGAGCTTTTTCGACAAGAGCTCCAGTGTACTGTTGAGCCAATTCTTCTGCGATCAACTCGTTATTCTTTACATCTGCATTTGTTGCTTTAGCCATTAAGAAAACCTCCTTATAAGTACCCTTAAAAATAAGTGCCTCATTTTTTGAGAAGAACTATATTAATGATTGATACTAAAATAAAAACAAGACCGTATAGTCTGGAATTTCAAAACTCAATATTATTACTTGAGGTTCTCTTCACTATATAAACTACACAAAATCAACAGTTAAATTCTTTAATCATCATATTATTGTGATATTCTTCACCAACTATATTAACCCTTTTTCAAAAAAAGGTCAAGTATTATTTGTAAGCTTTTTCATTTTTATTTTAAAGCCAATGTAAGGGGATACATTTATATGCCTAACTTTTCCTTTTACACTAATACTTTTGCCACTTTTGACATTTTCATATTCTGTAAAAACTCATTTTCATTAAAAATTGATCCTTCAATATCTTTCAAAATAAGCAGCTGAATATACAAAAAAAGCTCCTTGGAAAAACCAAGAAGCTTTTGATCGACCGAACGTCAGATTAACGACGAAGACCAAGCGATGCGATCAATTCGCGGTAACGGTTAACGTCTGTGCGGCGAAGGTATGCCAACAAGTTACGACGGTGACCGATTTTTTTCATCAATCCACGGTAAGTAGCGTGGTCTTTTTTGTGTTGTTTAATGTGTTCGTTAAGGTGGTTGATTTCCCAAGTAAGAACAGCTACTTGAACTTCAACTGAACCTGTGTCACCTTCGTGACGTGCGTATTGAGCGATGATTTCATTTTTTTTCTCTTTTGAGATTGCCATAATTTTTCTCCTTTATATTGCTTCATCCGAGTGGTAGGTTTTTGGCGGATCCTACGACCAAGAAGAAGTTACTTGTCTTACGACAGTCCTTATTGTAGCAGATTGTTTCTACTTTTGTCAAAGGTTTTCCCTTAATTTAACGTGACTTTAACACAAATTAATTTTTCTTTGAAAAACGTGTTTTAATAATCAAACCTAGGCAAATAACCAAGCTGATAATAGCGTAAATAACAAAGGCAAAGCCTGGTTGTGGGCTAAATTTTGAGAAGAGGTTCAAAACAATTGCTGCGCTTGCCCCACCAAGATTACAGAAAATCAAGATAAGCGTAGTCGCATTTCCAATTAATTGCAGTGAAACGTTAGTTGAAACATCACTAAAGACGCAGGTAACTACAATACTGTACCAGAAACCTGACAGCATTGCACCGATTAGCATCACCCAAAGATTATTAGCAAAACCTACCATAAATAGTCCAAGAGCAAATGGAATCATTGAGATAGTAATCAAGTTTTTACTAAAGCGTCCAAGCAAACCTTCAAAACAAATTCCTGAAAGAATTCCCATAAGCATCATACCACTCAAGATTAAGCTTGCTTGACGAGGACTTCCAAGATGTAATTGGTCAACAATAACTGGAATGCGTAAACTGTTAGCACTATTGATATTAATAACAAAACCTGCCAATAAAGATAGTCCGACGATATACAAGATATCTTCTTTTTTAAATTTAGCACGAGCCTCATCTTGTTGGACTTCTGCCACTTCAACCTTAGGTTTTGGTGCAAAAACAAGGTAAACAGCAAGAATCGGCAAAGCAAATAAGTAAACACTGAATGTCCATGACCAACCAATAACAACAATGAAACCAACAATCATGGTCAATAAAGCATTACCAATAATTTCAAAGGAACCACGAAGCCCAAGCATCTGAGCTTGTTCACGTCCAGCATAAGTCTCACTGATAATACTGATGGCACGAGAATTAATCAAACCAATTCCGATACCAAGCAAAATACGTGATACAAAAACTAATGAATAAGTCTGAAAAACGACTGGCATACTACCACCAAAGGCAATCAAAAGAAGACCTAAGATGATACTGAGACGTTCAGAGATTAGACGTTCGATAATTGGATTTAGTAACAACATGGCAAGAATCGCAAAAGATGATAGTGAAAATAGAAATTCCACCTGACTAGCAGCGTATCCTTGTTGATGAAATGTTGTAATCATTTGGGGTAATGCTGTCGACGGAGATAACGTCGAGACCAGCATCAAAGATAGAGATAGGAGACTAAATTTCTCCAAAAATGTTTTCATAGAAACTCCTTACTTGTTTTTTTCATCATTTCCAGTATAATCAAAGTTAGCGCATAAAAATATGACTTTTGTCACAAAAAAGGAGGTCTGTGTGTCTTTAGAAAAATATATCCAAGACTATCAGCTTGAAAAAATCTTTCCTAGACATTATTTTGATAAATTGCAAGTCCGTGAACTAGTTGCTGGAGATGCGATTTGTCACCAAGGAGAAGCCTTAACAGCACTCTCTTATTTTGCAAAGGGAAAATTAAAAATTGTTCGTCGCTTATTTAACGGAAAAGAGCATATTTTAGATATCAAAGAAAAAACAACACTTATCGGAGATATTGAATTATTAACTGATCAGCCAATTGTGTCTTCAGTTGTCGCTCTTGAGGATACCTTAGTCATCCAACTCCCTTTAACTGGGATTCGCGAGGAATTATTAGCGGATAATGATTTGCTTCTGAATCTCAGTAGAGGGCTCGCTCAATCACTTTATGAGCAAAATATTCGCGCTTCTACGAATTTGAATTACACACTTAAAGAACGTCTAGCCACTCACATCTTGGCGATTGAAGACAAAGGCGTCTTCAAATTAGAATTAACCAGTCTTGCTGATTCATTTAGCGTCAGCTATCGTCACTTACTTCGCGTGATTCACGAATTCATCGATTCAGGAATCATCGAAAAACGTCGCCCCTATTATTATATCAAAGATATGAAGAAACTTATCAACTTGAAGATTACTAACTAAGCCAATAGCTTTCTCGTTAAGCATTTTTATGCTATAGTGTTATATAGAATAATTAGAGGAGAAACTATGTCAGTTATTGAAAAACTAGCAAAACCAAGTCATTTAATCAATATGAATGATATTATTCGCGAAGGTCACCCAACTTTGCGTCAAGTTTGTGACGACGTCACATTCCCTTTATCTGATGAAGAAATCATTTTGGGTGAAAAAATGATGCAGTTCTTGAAAAATTCACAAGATCCTGTAACTGCTGAAAAAATGGGCTTACGCGGCGGTGTTGGACTTGCAGCACCTCAATTGAACGTTTCAAAACGAATCATTGCTGTTCTTGTTCCAAATATGGAAGACAAAGATGGTAACCCACCAAAAGAAGCTTACAGCTTGCAAGAAGTTATGTACAATCCAAAAGTTGTTGCTCACTCAGTTCAAGACGCTGCTCTTGCTGATGGTGAAGGTTGCTTGTCTGTTGACCGTGTCGTTGAAGGATACGTTGTTCGTCATTCTCGTGTGACTGTTGAATACTTCGACAAAAACGGTGAAAAACACCGCATCAAACTTAAAGGTTACAACTCAATCGTTGTCCAACACGAAATCGACCACACAAACGGTATCATGTTCTACGACCGCATCGATGAAAAAAATCCATTTGCCATTAAAGATGACATGCTAATTGTTGAATAAGCTAAAAAAGAGGTTGAAAACCTCTTTTTTTACGACCATACATAATAAAAGCACACTGTAAAAAGTGTGCTTTTTTCTGTTAAAAACTAACTAAAATTAAGAATTAATCAATTGCAGCTAGAACTGCTTCTGCTTGTTTTTCAAGGTTAGCAATGACTTCATCAGTTGCAATGAACTTGCCATTTGCCCAAGCAGAGTCATTCACACGTGTTGTTGTGATTTCATCAACAAATTTCGTACGGATGAATGGGAACAAGGCACGGTAAGCTTCGGCTACTTGTTCGTGTCCACCGTTTGCAAGGATTGAAACAGTTGTGACTTTGTCATTAAGTGCTGAAGCACCTGTTGTATCTGAAAGATCAAGGGCACGGCTCAACCAGTCAAGCAAGTTCTTTACTGAACCAGGAATCGCAAAGTTATAAACTGGTGAGAAGAACCAGATAGCATCAGCTGCCAAGACAGCGTCACGTGCAGCTTGCACAGCAGCTGGTGTGTTAGCTTCCAAATCTTGTGAAAAGACCGGAACCTGTGACCAGTCTAGGTATGATACTTCTGCTTTGCCTTCAAGTGCTTTTTCAGCATTTTGAGCAAATTGTTGATCAAAAGATCCCTCACGTAATGAACCAACAACAAATAGAATTTTTTTCATGATATATCTCCCTTTTAAGGTTAATTAGTCTGTTAAAAGTTATTTATCACTAAATAGTAATTTCTCTATATTGTCATTGTACGAATTATTGCTACTTTTGTAAATTAATATGCTCACGCGGCTTAAATTTTTTTAGAAGTCGGATAAGCTCCTTTTGCTCTTCTTCAGTGAGAACTGAAAAGATGTCTTGGATTTTTTCGATGTGTAGCGGCAAAGCGCGCTCAATAACCTGACGACCAGCATCTGTTAGAGTTACCAGATAAGCACGTTTATCGTCTGGGCAAGTGTGACGGGTCACCCATCCTTTTTTCTCCATGTTACGAATTACTACCGTCATGTTGCCAGACGTTGCCAAGATACTTTCCATTAACTTACCGATTTTCATGGGACCTTTGCTGTAAAGAACATCCAAAACACTAAATTGAGTTTGCGTTAAATCATCTTCCTTGAATGATTCTGACGTTTTAGCATCAATTGTTCGATACGCTTTTCGCAAAACAACCATGGCTTTTACAGCGGTATTCGTAATATCTGACATGTTTCCTCCTGATATTTTAACTGATACGAAAACGAACAAATTACCTCAGACAGTCTGAAAATAATTTGTTCGCTCTTTTTTATTATTGTAATGATTTTAGAAGAAATCGTCAAACAAACTGAGTTGGTTATCTTCTGGCATGTTACCTAGGATTCCCATTTCATCCATTTTTTCAACTAGTGTTGCCGAAACACCACCGCGTTTGCGGAGTTCCATTTTAGAAAGGAATTCACCTTCTTCACGCGCTTTAACGATTTGTTTTGCAACGTTTTCTCCCAGACCATCCATAGCTACAAATGGTGGAATAAGGGTATCACCGTCAATGATAAACTCTGTTGCATCACTACGGTAAAGGTCTAATTGACCAAATTTAAAGCCACGTTCAAGCATTTCATTGACCAACTCGAGTGTTGTATAAAGGTCAATTTCAACGTTTGAAGCTTCATTATTTTTACGTTTGGTTGAAATCTCAGCCATGCGTTCTTTAACGGCATCAAGACCAGCACTCATTGTCTTGATATCAAAAGCTTTGGCACGAATTGAGAAGTAGGCGCAGTAATAATAAAGTGGGTAGTGAACCTTGAAGTAGGCCACACGAAGGGCCATCAATACGTAGGCAGCCGCGTGGGCTTTCGGGAACATGTACTTGATTTTACCACAAGATTCGATGTACCAATCAGGCACATTATTGTCACGCATTGCTTGAATGTAGCCATTACGTTCTTCATCAGAAATCTTCAACCAGCGTCCTTTACGCACACGTTCCATGATGGTAAAGGCCATTTTTGGATTTAGTCCCGCGTGCATGAGGTAAACCATGATATCGTCACGACAACCGATAACGGTTTTCAGTGTCGCGATACCTTCTTTAATCAAATCTTGGGCATTTCCAAGCCATACGTCGGTACCATGTGATAGCCCTGATAACTGAAGTAATTCGGCAAAGGTCGTTGGGTGCGTTTCTTCAACCATGCCACGAACAAAGTTTGTTCCGAATTCTGGGATACCAAGCATACCTGTCGGTGTTCCGATTTGTTCAGGAGTTACACCAAGCACTTCAGTACCTGAGAAGAGCGCCATAACATCTGGGTCATCCGCAGGAATATCTTTGGGATCAATACCAGACAAGTCTTGCAACTTACGAATCATCGTCGGATCATCATGACCGAGGATATCAAGCTTCAAGACGTTTTCATCGATATCGTGGAAGTTAAAGTGAGTGGTTTGCCATTCAGCTGAAAGATCATCCGCTGGGTATTGAACTGGTGTAAAGTCATAAACATCCATGTAGTTTGGAATAACAACGATACCACCTGGGTGTTGTCCAGTCGTACGTTTCACCCCTGCAGCCCCTTGCGCCAAACGCTCAACTTCTGCTTCCGGATACATCTTGCCATAATCACGTTCATAACCTTTAACAAATCCATAAGCCGTGCGGTCAGCGACAGTACCAACAGTTCCTGCACGGAAAGCGTATTGTTCACCGAAAATATCACGAACATCCAAGTGGGCAGATGGTTGGTCATCACCAGAGAAGTTCAAATCGATATCGGGAACCTTATCCCCATCAAACCCAAGGAAGGTTTCAAACGGAATATCATGTCCATCTTTCTTATAACGTGTGCCACATTTTGGGCAATCCTTGTCAGGAAGGTCGTAACCTGAACCGACAGAACCATCAGTGATAAATTCTGAATGCTGACAATTTGGACAGACATAATGTGGTGGCATTGGGTTAACTTCGGTAATTCCAATCATGGTTGCCACAAAACTTGAACCAACAGATCCACGTGAACCAACCAAGTAACCACGTTTATTAGAACGAATAACCAGCATTTGAGACGCCAAGTAAATCACGGCAAATCCGTTACCCAAAATCGAAGTCAATTCTTTTTCAATACGTCGGTCAACAATATCTGGTAATGGGTTACCATAGATTTCGAAGGCTTTTTGATAAGTCATCTCTGCGACACGTTCTTCTGATTTTTCGAGGAATGGCGTGTACAAATCTTTCTTAACCACTTCGATTTCTTCAAAGCGCTCAGCAAAATCACTCGTATTCTTAACGACGATTTCATAAGCCAAGTCTTCACCAAGGAAAGAAAATTCGTCTAACATTTCATTGGTTGTGCGGAAATGCGCTTTTGGTAGTGGGGCTGGCTGAGCATCTTCACCACGACCAATCGGACGGTTAATCGGTGCCCCTTGTCCCAAACTACGGACGATAATTTCACGGTAAATTTCATCTTCTGGTTCAATGTAGTGAACATTACCAGTCGCAAGAACAGGCTTGTTCACACGACGTCCAACCTCAATCAAATCACGAATGACTTGACGAATGCCTTCTTCGTCTTTGATTGTTCCTTGTACCAATAGCGGTGCATAAATGGCAGGCGGCATGACTTCAATGAAATCATAGTATTTAGCCACTTCAACAGCTTTTTCCACACCTGATGTCAAAACAGCATCAAAAACTTCACCTTCTGAACAAGCTGTTCCTAACAGAAGTCCTTCACGGTGCGCATCAAGAACCGTTCTTGGAATACGCGCTACTCCTTCAAAATATTTAACATTTGAAAGACTGACCAGCTTGAAGATGTTTTTCAACCCAGTTTGGTTTTGAACATAAATCGTCGCATGCTTAACGCGAGCTTTCTTATAAGAGTCCTCAGCCACCAGCTTAGTGTTCAAGTCCATCATGTTGGTAAGACCATGATTTTCACGCGCTTCTTTCAAGAAAATAAAGAGTAGGCGACCAGTTGCTTCGGCATCGTAGTTGGCCATGTGATGGTGTTCAAGAGAGACTTGAAAACGTTTGGTCAACGGTCCCAAACCATGACGTTTGTATTCTGGGTAAAGGTTTCGTGCCAATTCAAGTGTATCAATAACTGGCTGTGTGATAGTTGGCATATCATGACGTTTGTAGTTAACATTCATAAAGCCAACGTCAAAGGTTGCATTGTGGGCAACCAAAACAGTGTCTTTACAGAAATCTTGAAACATTTGAAGGACTTGTTCGATTGGTTTTGCATTACGGACATGATTATCCGTGATACCAGTCAATTCTGTCGTAAAGGCTGACAAGTGGTGACCTGGATTGATGAATTCGTCAAACTGCTCAACAATATTACCTTTATACATTTTTGAAGCAGCAATCTGAATCAAATCATTGTGCACCGCAGAAAGTCCTGTTGTTTCCACGTCAAATACGACGTAAGTCGCTTCATTTAACTCTAAGTCAACAGGATTGTAAGCAATCGGCACCTTATCTTCAACAATATTAGCTTCCAATCCGAAAATAGCCTTAATACCGTCCTTACGAGCTCTGTGATAACCATGAGGAAAACTTTGAACATTTCCATGGTCAGTGATGGCAACAGCCTTGTGACCCCATTTAGCAGCTGTATCAATTAACTCTTCAACCGTTGGCAAAGCATCCATGGTTGACATGTTCGTATGCGCATGGAATTCCACACGTTTTTGGTCTTCTGGCATCAAATCTTTGCGGTCGTGGTGAACAATTTCTTTGACATCTTGCACATTCATGGTAAGGGCATGCGTAAAATTATTGTTCTCAATATTTCCGCGAACACGAAGCCATGAACCTTTGGCAATCATGTCACATTTTTTCAATTCTTCATCATCTTTAGCCCATTTTTGCATGGCAAAGCTTGATGTATAATCTGTCATCTTGAAATTGATGATATGACGACCTGTACGGGTAGTTTTCTTTTCAACATCAAAAACCATTCCCTCAAAGACAATGCGGTTTTCTTCTGTTGTGATTTCAACCATCGGCGTGATTTCAGCATTTTCAAAACCTGCACGGCGTTGTTTGGCACGTTCTTTGAAATCAAGCTTTGGTTTTGGAGCTTCTTCAGCTGGTGGTATTGATGCTTCAAGGGATTTGACAGCCTCACGATTTTCCTGCACTACTTTTTCTACCATGGCTTCACGATTATTTGTAAAATCTTCACGAAGCGCTTGAGTCATAGCTTCATCAGAAACCATATCAACCATCACTTTTCCGAAACCAAAAGCTTCAAATTGACGAGCCAAATTTGGCAAATGATTTTTTCGGAAATGGTCATTATTAACAAAAGCTGGCGCTGCAATCAATATTTTTTCACCATCATAAGAGACTTTCAACTTGCTAAAAGAGGCTTTAAAGCTAGCGCTATCACACGGAGCATACTCAAAAGCTTCTTC
>ERZ1032022.235-NODE-235-length-13513-cov-28.778645_pt1 | contig 13513 bp, 13 predicted proteins | sample MGYA00516699_ERZ1032022 | MGnify/ENA primary metagenome ERZ1032022 (study PRJEB33719, sample SAMN04261294) | wastewater metagenome | biome: rural village; feature: human; material: feces | host: Homo sapiens | place: El Salvador | collected 2013-01-07 ... | reverse complement strand
TTGACAACGAGAAAGAGCAGAAGATCATGGTTTACGACCTTGGTGGTGGTACATTCGACGTATCCGTTATCGAGATCGGTGATGGAGTTATCGAAGTACTTTCAACAGCTGGTAACAACAGACTTGGTGGAGATGACTTCGACCAGAAGATCACAGATTACATGCTTGCAGACTTCAAGGCAAAAGAAGGCGTAGATCTTTCTACAGATAAGATGGCTCTTCAGAGATTAAGAGAAGCTGCAGAGAAAGCAAAGAAAGAGCTTTCAAGTGCAACAACAACAAATATCAACCTTCCGTTCATCACAGCAACAGCTGAAGGACCGAAGCATTTCGATATGAACCTTACAAGAGCTAAATTCGACGAGCTGACAAGAGACCTCGTAGAAAAGACTCAGGAACCGGTAAGACGTGCACTTTCTGACGCAGGAATCACAGCTTCCGAGCTTGGACAGGTACTTCTCGTTGGTGGATCAACACGTATCCCGGCTGTTCAGGAAGAAGTTAAGAGACTGACAGGCAAAGAGCCTAGCAAATCCCTTAACCCAGATGAGTGTGTAGCACTTGGTGCTTCCGTACAGGGTGGTAAACTTGCAGGAGATGCAGGCGCAGGAGACATCCTTCTTCTTGATGTAACTCCACTGTCACTGTCTATCGAGACAATGGGTGGTGTAGCTACAAGACTGATTGAGAGAAATACAACAATCCCGACAAAGAAGAGCCAGATCTTCTCAACAGCAGCAGATAACCAGACAGCTGTAGACATCAACGTTGTACAGGGTGAGAGACAGTTCGCAAGAGACAACAAGTCCCTCGGACAGTTCAGACTTGATGGAATCCCGCCGGCTCCACGTGGAATCCCGCAGATTGAAGTTACATTCGATATCGATGCAAATGGTATCGTAAATGTATCTGCTAAGGATCTTGGAACAGGTAAAGAGCAGCATATTACAATCACAGCAGGTTCTAATATGTCTGATGACGATATCGATAAAGCTGTAAAAGAAGCAGCTGAATTCGAGGCTCAGGATAAGAAACGTAAAGAAGCAATCGATACAAGAAACGAAGCAGACGCTATGGTATTCCAGACAGAGAAGGCAATCAAAGAGGTTGGCGACAAAGTCGATGCTACAGAGAAGGCAGCTGTAGAGGCTGACGTTCAGGCACTGAAAGATATCCTTGCAAAATCTGCTCCGGAGAACACAACAGAAGAGCAGGTAGCAGAGATCAAAGCTGCGAAGGAAAAACTGATGGAGAGCGCACAGAAACTGTTCACAAAGATGTATGAGCAGGCAGGTGCTGCAGCAGGTGCAGGTGCACAGGCTGGTCCTACACCAGAAGCTGGTCCGGCTCCGGATGGTTTCCAGGGTGATGATGTTGTAGACGGAGACTACAAAGAAGTCTAAAATATAGAAAAGATGCCGGTAAGACAGAAGAGAAACAGGCAGCAGGGCATCAGATAAATGAAGCATGAAGAGAAATTCTACGGAGCTTTGTAGCTTCGTAGAATTTCTTGAGGTTAAGAAAGAGATACAGAAAGGTTAGTATTTGTGTTATGGCAGAGGCAAAGAGAGATTATTATGAGGTGCTCGGCGTAAGCAAAGATGCAGATGATGCTACAATCAAGAAAGCATACCGCCAGCTTGCGAAGAAGTACCATCCAGATATGAATCCAGGGGATAAAGAAGCAGAAATAAAGTTTAAAGAGGCTTCCGAAGCCTATGCCGTTCTGAGTGACGCTGACAAACGTCGTCAGTATGATCAGTTCGGCCACGCTGCATTTGATGGCGGTGCCGGCGGCGGAGCAGGTGGATTCGGTGGCGGATTTAACTTCAATGGAGCAGATTTTAGCGACATTTTCGGAGATATCTTCGGAGATATGTTCGGTGGCTCCAGAAGAGGCGGCGCAAGCAATGGTCCTATGAAAGGGGCTAATATCAGAAAGAGCATCCGCATCACATTCGAGGAAGCTGTCTTCGGATGTGAGAAAGAACTGGATCTTGTACTGAAAGATCCTTGCGAAGACTGTCACGGCACAGGTGCAAAGCCTGGAACATCACCGGAGACATGTCCAAAGTGCGGTGGTAAAGGTCAGGTCGTATATACATCCCAGTCCTTCTTTGGAACCGTACAGAATGTACAAACATGTCCGAACTGTGGTGGTTCCGGTAAGATCGTGAAAGAGAAATGTCCGAAATGTGCAGGTACAGGATATACATCCAGCAGAAAGAAGATCAAAGTTACGATTCCGGCAGGTATTGATAACGGACAGAGCGTACGCATCCGTGAAAAAGGAGAACCGGGAGTTAATGGAGGACCGAGAGGAGATCTCCTCGTTGAGGTTAACGTATCCAGACATCCAATCTTCCAGAGACAGGATATGCATATCTTCTCAACCGTTGCGATTTCCTTCGCAGTGGCTACACTCGGTGGCGATGTGAAGATTCCAACTGTAGACGGAGACGTTCTCTACACAGTAAAACCGGGAACAAAGACAGATACAAAAGTACGTCTGAAAGGAAAGGGAGTTCCATCCCTTAGAAATACTCAGGTAAGAGGAGATCATTATGTAACATTAGTGATCCAGACACCGGAGAGATTAAGCGCAGAGGCGAAAGAGGCTCTGAGAAAATTCGATGAGCTTAGTGGAAATTCACTTCATCAGCATGATGATCTTGCGTCCAATGCTGCGAAATCAGAGAAAAAAGGCAAGAAAAAAGGATTCATGGATAAGATGAAAGAAGCCTTCGAGGATAAAGAATAAAACAGAGAATGATGGAAGCGGCAGGTGCTGACCGAGAGGTTGGTGGCTGTCGCTTTTCTTGCATTCAAGATAACGGCATGATAATTTTTCTATTCACTATCTTGCTATGACTCCGACTCACAGGTATAATGGAATAAAAAAGCAAGAAGATGACATTTACAACATTTTTTCAAAGGGGAAAGTCCATACAGAGATCAGACTGGAAAATCGAAGAGTTTTCAGTCAGTGAGGCGGAGGATAAAAATTGTATCAGTGCGCAGGTTGCCGGGAGCAGAGGTAATCATTACTCTGTTACAGGAGAATATGATTATACAGATCATGAAGTTTATGAGATGACATGTGAGTGACCTGCGTATTACAGTTATAATGGGTTGTGCAAATCAAGCAGTTGCTGGATATGCACATGAGAATATTGTAAAATTGCAGGAAAAGAAGGTGACTTTCATCGTGAATCAGATCGTTTTGACAGGAATGGTGCTTTCTGTCGCACCGGTGGGCGAGTACGACCGCAGAGTTGTCATACTTACAAAAGAACAGGGGAAGATCTCAGCCTTTGCAAAGGGATCAAGAAGACCGAACAGTCCATTGGTGGGAGCGGTAAATCCATTTACTTTCGGTGAATTCACGATGTATGAAGGTCGTTCTTCCTACACAATTCAGTCTGTAAATGTATCCAATTATTTTTCGGAATTGAGAGCAGATGTGGTAGGCGCATATTATGGATTTTATTTCCTTGAGGTTGCGAATTACTATGCGAGGGAACGGAATGATGAGCGGGAACTTTTAAAATTACTTTATCAGACGATGCGTGCGCTGACAAATCCACATCTTCCGAATCAGTTGATCCGTTACATTTTCGAGTTGAAAGTGCTGACGATCAATGGACAGGGACCGCAGGTGTTCCAGTGTGTACAGTGTGGCGACCGGACGAGGCCGGCAGTGTTCAGCGCGGCGAAGGGCGGACTTGTGTGTAATGAATGTGACGGAGAAGTGAGAGACGGAATGTTTCTTGACGGTTCTACGCTGTATACGATGCAGTATATTGAATCCAGTACAATTGAGAAATTATATACATTTAACGTGAAGCCGGAAGTGCTGGAGAAGTTTGGACGCGTGATGGGACGGTTGATGAAGATGTATGTAGATAAGGAGTTCAAGTCTCTGGAGATACTGCAGACATTGCTGTGATATTTGGGGTATTATTTAAAAATTCTCAACAACATTTAAGACATTGTGCAATTGTTGAATCATGAAAAAAATCATGTTATACTACGGTTATATCACCTGTTACATGACAGTGTGAAACGAGTGTATTTTGTTGTAAATGTAATAGTAGCAGAGGAAAGAAAAGAGAAAAATGATGGACGAGAACATTTTTATGAAGGAAAAGAAACCGATTTCTTTCGAAGACTACCTTGAATACGATGAGAACAGCAGGGGGAATCTTGGAGGAGAACTCCCTGTGATTGTATATCGGTTATTGGAATATTCTATAAAAGACGAGCTTGCGGTACGTTACGGAAGAGCAGAACAGGTTGAGATTTTCCGGAATGCGGGAAGGAAAGCGGGAGAATTTTTTGCACGTAAGATGCTGAATCTGAATCAGCCGCTGGATCAGTTTGTGGGTGAACTCCAGAAGAAGATGGCAGAAATGAAGATTGGAGTACTCCGTATTGAATCAGTAGACGAGGAGAGCGGGCAGATCATTCTGACCGTCTCGGAAGATGCGGACTGTTCGGGGCTTCCGGTGCTTGGTGAGACTGTCTGCAATTATGATGAAGGATTTATTTCCGGAATTTTATCTTTATACTCTGGAAAGGAATATGTAGCAGTGGAAACGGACTGCTGGGCAACAGGAGGCCGTGTCTGCCGTTTCCAGGCAGATGTAAGAGAAGGTGACGTTTAGAGTTATGGAAGAGAAAAACTGTGAGATATTATTTGAATATCTGAGGGATATTATATATGATTCCGAGAATGCAGAGTTGGATCTTGAACAGCTGGACGAACCTTTTTGGAAACTTGGAATGGGACTTCAATATCTGGATAAAGCGGTGAAAGAAATGAAGCATTATTCGGCGGAGATTTCAAAGGGAAATCTGTCAATTGAAGCACCGGGGCGAGATAATTTCCTCTGTGAGAATCTGAAGAATATCCATGCGAATCTGAACCATCTGACCTGGCAGGCAAAGCAGGTGGCGAAAGGGGATTATTCTCAGAGCGTTTCTTATCTGGGAGAATTTTCAGAAGCATTTAATACAATGACAAAGCAGCTGAAAGAACGAGAAGAGGAACTTGAAGAAGAGGCTTACAGAGACAAACTTACAGGTATTGGAAATCGTCATCTGTTCCATGAACGGGCGGAAACGATGCTTGCCACAGGCGAGAAGATAGTCTTCTGTTATTGTGATCTTGATCATTTAAAATATGTGAATGATCATTTCGGACATCAGGAAGGGGATCGTTACTTGCTGTATTTCGTTGAGACGGTGAAGGAAAATATCCGGCCGGGAGATCTGTTCGTGCGTCTTGGCGGTGATGAGTTTTGTGTTGTGCTTTTGAACTGTTCGCAAGAGACCATGCAGGAAAAGTTTAGAAATATACATGAAGCGTTTCGTCGGGAAGGTGCTGGTGATTATCCGAAGAGTTTCAGTTATGGTATTATAGAACTCCCTGAAAGACATGATATTGTTTCTACAGATGAGATTCTGCAAAGAGCAGATGAAGTTATGTATGAATATAAGCGGAAACATAAAGAGAAGTACCTAAAACAACTTGAAAAATAAGGCATTAGTCGTTATAATAGGAAACATTGATGTACAAAGGGGAATATCTTTAAAGGAAGATGTGAATAACTTCTGTGAAAAGATCAACCGGAGTGCATAAGTTATGTAAATAATGTAAATGATAAAGAAGAATGTGAGGAACATACAATGGTTGAAAAGACAATGGACAAGATCGTAGCACTTGCAAAGTCAAGAGGATTCGTATATCCGGGTTCTGAGATCTACGGCGGACTTGCCAACACATGGGATTATGGTAATCTTGGTGTTGAACTTAAGAATAATGTGAAGAGAGCATGGTGGAAGAAGTTCATTCAGGAGAATCCATACAATGTTGGAGTTGACTGTGCAATCCTTATGAACCCACAGACATGGATTGCTTCCGGACATCTCGGAGGATTCAGTGATCCGCTGATGGACTGTAAGCAGTGTCATGAGCGTTTCCGTGCAGATAAGATTATTGAAGATTATGCAGCAGAGAATGGAATCGAGCTTGAGAGCTCTGTAGACGGATGGACACAGGAGCAGATGGCAGCATTTATCGAGGATAATAACATTCCATGTCCGACTTGCGGAAAGCATGATTTTACAGATATCCGTCAGTTCAACCTGATGTTCAAGACATTCCAGGGTGTTACAGAGGATGCGAAGAACACAGTATACCTTCGTCCTGAGACAGCACAGGGTATCTTTGTAAACTTCAAGAATGTACAGCGTACATCCAGAAAGAAACTTCCATTCGGTATCGGACAGATTGGTAAATCTTTCCGTAACGAGATCACACCGGGGAACTTTACATTCCGTACAAGAGAGTTCGAGCAGATGGAGCTTGAGTTCTTCTGCAAACCGGACACAGACCTTGAGTGGTTTGATTACTGGAAGAGCTTCTGCCTGAACTGGCTGTCATCTCTTGGACTGAAAGATGAGGAAGTACGTTACCGTGACCATGATCAGGAAGAGCTTTCCTTCTACAGTAAGGCTACTACAGACGTTGAGTTCCTTTTCCCATTCGGATGGGGTGAGCTGTGGGGAATCGCTGACCGTACAGATTATGACCTGACTCAGCATCAGAATGTATCCGGACAGGATATGACATACTTTGATGATGAGACAAAGGAGAAATACATTCCATACGTTATCGAGCCATCACTTGGTGCTGACCGTGTTGTACTTGCATTCCTTTGCAGTGCATATGATGAGGAGAATATCGGAACAGAAGAGAAACCGGATATGAGAACTGTACTTCATTTCCATCCGGCACTGGCTCCGGTTAAGATCGGTGTGCTCCCACTTTCCAAGAAACTGAACGAAGGTGCAGAGAAAGTATTTGCAGAGTTATCTAAGTATTACAACTGTGAGTTCGATGATCGTGGAAATATCGGAAAACGTTACCGTCGTCAGGACGAGATCGGTACTCCGTTCTGCGTAACATATGACTTCGATTCCGAGGAAGACGGAGCTGTTACAGTACGTGACCGTGATACAATGGAACAGGAAAGAGTTAAGATTGAAGATCTGAAAGCATACTTCGAGAAGAAATTCGAGTGGTAAGATAAATAAGAAAAGCCCGGACTGTAGTTCACAGGTAAGCTTGTGGATTCAGTTTGGGCTGTTTCTTTATAGAGTTTTTGAAATAGCATAGAAGATAGATTGTTACTGTTCACTCCCGTGTCAATCACTCCGCTGATTGACACGGAGGATGCGTGTTTTGACTTGAATGCATCTCGCCCCATCGCCAAAGGCGATTTAAAATGGCGAGATGCGTTGCTGGTCGCACATCGTGTGAACAGTAACGATAGAACAGGAGGAGAATGACATGGACAGAAAAAATGCATGGACAACTTACAGTAAGGAAGAGCTGGACAGATTAGAACAGGTGAATACAGAATACAAGAACTGCCTTGATGCCGGCAAGACAGAGCGCGAGTGTGTTACATTGGCAGTTGAAAAGGCAAAAGCAGAGGGATATAAGGATATCAGAGATATCATTAAAAACGGTGGAGAGGTGAAAGCCGGAGATAAACTGTATGCCGTGTGTATGAACAAGACGATTGCGCTGTTTCATATGGGTACAAAACCGCTGACAGAAGGTATGAATATTCTTGGAGCTCACATTGATTCTCCGCGTATTGACGTAAAGCAGAATCCTTTGTATGAAAATGAAGAGTTTGCTTATCTTGATACACATTATTATGGTGGAATCAAGAAATATCAGTGGGTGACACTTCCACTTGCCCTTCATGGAGTGATTGCAAAGAAAGATGGCACAACAGTTCAGGTAAGTATCGGTGAAAAAGAAGATGATCCGGTCTTTGTTATCACGGATCTGCTGATCCATCTCGCGTCGAAACAGATGGAGAAAAAGGCTGCAACGGTTGTAGAAGGAGAGAAGCTTGATCTTCTGATCGGAAGCCGCCCGATTGAGCAGGATGAAACATTAGAAGAAAAGGAAAAAGAGGCTGTAAAAGCAAATGTAATCAATCTTCTGAAACAATATTATGACATGGAGGAAGAGGATTTCCTCTCCGCAGAGCTTGAGATCGTTCCGGCAGGAAAGGCCCGCGACTGTGGATTGGATCGCAGTATGGTACTGGCTTACGGACAAGATGATCGTGTGTGTGCATTCACATCCCTCTTTGCAATGCTCGATGTGGAAGAAGTAGAGCACACAGCATGCTGTATTCTTGTAGATAAAGAGGAAATCGGAAGTGTTGGCGCGACCGGAATGCATTCTCGTTTCTTTGAAAATACAGTTGCAGAACTTGTGGCACTGACAGAAGGGGAGTCTGACCTGAAAGTCAGAAGAGCGCTGATGAATTCCAGAATGCTTTCTTCTGATGTGAGCGCAGCTTATGATCCGATGTATGCTGAAGTATTCGAAAAACGCAGTTCTGCATTCTTTGGAAAAGGACTTGTATTCAACAAGTTTACAGGTGCTCGCGGAAAGAGCGGTTCTAATGACGCAAATGCAGAATATCTTGCAAAGATCAGAAATGCAATGGATGCGCAGAGTGTTGCATACCAGTTCGCAGAACTTGGAAAAGTAGATGCCGGCGGTGGTGGAACAATTGCTTACATTATGGCAAATTATGGCATGGAAGTCATCGACAGTGGTGTCGCAGTGTTGAGTATGCATGCGCCGTGGGAAGTGACAAGCAAGGCAGATGTGTATGAAGCTTATAAGGGATATAAGGCATTTATTGAAGAAATGAGATAAGGGCAGAAAATTGTATATTAATCACAAAAAATAGTTGTTTCCAAGTTCTTATAAAGCATGAACAACTATTTTTTTGTGCATGTTGTACATTGCATGGAGATTAATGCAAATATGCAAAATGACAGCCTGATGGACGATGTGTTTACAATTTGTGAAAGATAGGTTAACCAATATGAAAAGTATACAAAAAGCATTTGTAAAAATTGTATATAATTACGGACAAAAGACTTGACTCATAAGTATAAAACCATTAAAATATTATATGCGAAATAAAATTATTTTATTTGTAAAAATTATTTTAGGAGGTCATTGATCATGGCAAAATGGGTTTATATGTTCACTGAAGGTAACGCAGATATGAGAAACCTTCTCGGTGGAAAAGGCGCAAACCTGGCAGAGATGACAAATCTGGGTCTTCCTGTACCACAGGGATTCACAGTAACAACAGAGGCTTGTACACAGTATTATGAGGATGGCAGACAGATCAACGATGAGATTATGGCTCAGATCATGGAAGCTATCGATAAGATGGAAGGAATTACAGGTAAGAAATTCGGAGATAAAGAGAACCCGCTTCTCGTTTCCGTACGTTCAGGAGCTAGAGCTTCTATGCCTGGTATGATGGATACAATTCTTAACCTTGGACTTAACGAAGAGGTTGTTGAAACACTGGCAAATGCTTCAGGCAACCCACGTTGGGCTTGGGACTGCTACAGAAGATTCATCCAGATGTTCTCTGATGTAGTTATGGAAGTTGGTAAGAAATACTTCGAAGAACTGATCGACAAGATGAAAGAAGAGAAGGGTGTTAAACTTGACGTAGAGCTTGACGCTGATGATCTTAAGAAACTTGCAGAGCAGTTCAAAGCTGAGTACAAAGAGAAGATCGGTGAGGACTTCCCTACAGATCCTAAGGTTCAGCTTATGGAAGCTGTTAAGGCTGTATTCCGTTCATGGGATAACCCGAGAGCTAACGTATACCGCCGTGACAATGACATCCCTTATTCATGGGGAACAGCTGTTAACGTTCAGATGATGGCATTTGGTAACATGGGAGATGACTGTGGTACAGGTGTTGCATTTACACGTGACCCAGCTACAGGAGAGAACGGTCTGTTCGGAGAGTTCCTGACAAACGCTCAGGGCGAGGACGTTGTTGCCGGTGTTCGTACACCAATGCACATTTCCGAGATGGAGCAGAAGTTCCCAGAAGCATTCACACAGTTCAAAGAAGTTTGCAACACTCTGGAGAAACACTACAGAGATATGCAGGACATGGAGTTCACTGTAGAGCACGGTAAACTGTACATGCTTCAGACACGTAATGGTAAGAGAACAGCTCAGGCTGCTCTTAAGATTGCCTGCGACCTTGTAGATGAAGGAATGAGAACAGAGGAAGAGGCTGTTGCAATGATCGACCCTCGTAACCTTGATTCCCTGCTTCACCCACAGTTCGATGCGAAAGCTCTGAAAGCTGCTACACCAATGGCAAAAGCACTTGGAGCATCACCAGGAGCTGCTTGTGGTAAGATCGTATTCACAGCTGATGACGCTGTAGAATGGGCTGCAAGAGGAGAGAAAGTTATTCTTGTACGTCTTGAGACATCACCAGAAGATATCACAGGTATGAAGTCTGCTCAGGGTATTCTGACAGTTCGTGGTGGTATGACATCTCACGCAGCTGTAGTTGCTCGTGGAATGGGAACATGCTGCGTATCTGGTTGTGGTGACATCACAATGGACGAAGCTAATAAGAAATTTACACTTGGTGGAAAAGAATTCCACGAGGGAGATGCAATCTCACTTGATGGATCCACAGGTGCTATCTATGACGGAATCATCCCGACTGTAGACGCTACAATCGCTGGTGAGTTCGGAAGAATCATGGGATGGGCTGACAAGTACAGAACTATGAAGGTTCGTACAAACGCTGATACACCGGCTGACGCTAAGAAAGCTCGTGAGCTTGGTGCAGAAGGTATCGGACTTTGCCGTACAGAGCATATGTTCTTCGAAGGCAACAGAATCGACGCATTCCGTGAGATGATCTGTGCAGAGACAGTAGAAGAAAGAGAAGCAGCACTTGCTAAGATTCTTCCAGAGCAGCAGGGAGACTTCGAGAAACTTTACGAAGCTCTTGAAGGTAACCCGGTTACAATTCGTTTCCTTGACCCACCGCTTCATGAGTTCGTTCCTACAGAGGAAGAGGACATCAAGAAACTGGCTGATGCTCAGGGCAAAACAGTTGACCAGATCAAAGCTATTATCGACAGCCTGCACGAGTTCAACCCAATGATGGGACACCGTGGATGCCGTCTTGCAGTTACATACCCAGAGATTGCTAAGATGCAGACAAGCGCTGTTATCCGTGCAGCAATCAATGTAAAGAAAGCTCATCCGGATTGGAACGTAAAACCTGAGATCATGATCCCACTCGTTGGAGATATCAAAGAGCTCAAGTACGTTAAGAAATTCGTTGTAGAGACAGCTGACGCTGAGATCGCAGCAGCTGGAAGCGACCTTGAGTACGAGGTTGGTACAATGATCGAGATCCCAAGAGCTGCTCTTACAGCTGACGATATCGCAAAAGAAGCTGACTTCTTCTGCTTCGGAACAAACGACCTTACACAGATGACATACGGATTCTCCCGTGATGACGCTGGTAAGTTCCTCGATGCTTACTATGATGCTAAGATCTTCGAGAACGATCCATTTGCAAAACTGGATCAGGTTGGTGTTGGCAAGCTCATGAAGATGGCTATCGAACTCGGAAAACCGGTTAACCCAAGCCTGCATGTAGGTATCTGTGGAGAGCACGGTGGAGATCCAAGCTCCGTAGAGTTCTGCGACAGCATCGGACTTGATTATGTATCCTGCTCACCATTCCGTGTACCGATCGCTCGTCTTGCAGCAGCACAGGCAGCAATTGCCAAAGCAGGAAAATAATAGATGAGCAAAGATATTTTTACTTCACAACGCTAATCGTTACAAGGAAAGATGTGAATGAATACATGAAACATCATCCTGAGTATACGAAAGCGAACAGATTTAAAGATATTGTTTGTAAAATCTATATATAACTTGAAAGGGAAGCGCAATGCTTCCCTTTCTTTATACCCTCGATTAGGACTAAATCCTTAAAGCTATAGCTTAAAAAGGAATTAGTCCTTTTTTTGTTATAAAAATTAGTAGTGTTTTACGAGAAGCCATTTATAGAAATAAGAGTGTACCGAATTTCGGTACAGCAAGAAGGGAAGGCTCAGATGTCAGAAGAAACTAATGTGATGAAAGTAGATAGTGAAAAAATCAAAGAAGTACTTAGACATCATAATGAACTTACACAACAATTACATTATCAAATAATTGATATACAGAAGAAGATTGAGGAGGTGAAGAAACAATCCATAGAAGTGGCAGCTTATCCTCATATAGATTTTTCAGCCAGAGGAAAAGGGGAGGTTAAAAAAGATCTAGCAGATGTGTATCTGAAATATCAGAAAATGGTAAGGAACAGGGAAAAGGAACTTACAGCAGAGATACTTATACTTACAGCTGATGCGGAAGGAGTACATCGTTTATATTTATGCTTTCAATCTTTAACCGGAGAAGGATACAACATTATTTACCGATTATATGTAAAAGGAGATTTATATAGACAAGTAGAAGAGGAGATGGGATTAAATCATAGGATATTTGAGGAAAAGCGAAAACAAGCAATCGAAGAAATTCAAAGGCTTTATGAAAGTGATTTGACAAATGCACAAATAGTAAGGATGAGGAGAAATAATATTACTAACGAAAGAAAAAAGAAAGAGAAGTACTGATGGGAACAATCCGAAGCAGGAATCTGTCGATTGTTCCTATTCTGCAGTCTATCGCACAGATTAAAGCAGTCTTTCCACAGGAAAAATGGGAAGTATTCCTAGATAACTGTGCAGTTATGATCTATCTTGGTTCAGGACCTGCAGCATTCTCTACGCATGAATATATCTCAAAGTTGCTTGGCGAAATGACCATTGATACAAGAACGGATGGAGTGACCAGTGGTGCACATGGAAACTCAAGTTTGAATAATCAGAGAGCCGGGCGAGGATTAATGACACCGGGATAAGTAAAAAGACTTGACCGAAAGAAATGTCTGATCTTTATGGAAGGTCAGTATCCCTTCATGGATTGGAAGAATCTTCCGTTTAATACAGCAGTCTGGAAAGAATCCGAAAGACTTGTAGGAAAAGAAGGATATAGGCATCCGGTTCGTGTCGTGTATAATCCGAAAACAATGACCTATCGAACCATCTTAAATAAATCAAAGTTCCAAGTGATTGATAAGAAAGATCTGGAATTTTATAAAGAAGCTGAAAAAACAGACAAGAGATGTCTGGATTAGAAAAAGAGAAATATAATTCGGAAGTGCAATTGACAGAAGATTCCCAGTTCAACGAGAATATAGTTAATGTACCGAATTTCGGTACACAAAAAGAGGAATGGAATTTGTCCGGAACGATTGAACAGTGTATTATTCGATATGCATCAAAATTAGATGGAGATCAGATGAAGCAGTATCGAAGAGAAATATTAAATGAAAAGTAGTTGATTCTCTGAGCTATCGAGCTCTCTCGGAGAGACTCATTTACATAAGATGCAAGAATATGCTATTGCCGTGGATATTTGGATTCGCTTTTCATATAATTAGTTGAATGGGGAGCATCCCAAAGTTTGTGTAAACCTCCAAACTGATGTAAGATAAAATTACTT
>ERZ1032022.220-NODE-220-length-14079-cov-7.859740_pt1 | contig 14079 bp, 10 predicted proteins | sample MGYA00516699_ERZ1032022 | MGnify/ENA primary metagenome ERZ1032022 (study PRJEB33719, sample SAMN04261294) | wastewater metagenome | biome: rural village; feature: human; material: feces | host: Homo sapiens | place: El Salvador | collected 2013-01-07 ... | reverse complement strand
AGACGAAAACAAGCTGGAAGTGTATGTAGACAATTCCGATAACACAAAGGTATATCCGCAGAAAGCAGATTTTACATTTTATGGCGGACTGTATCGTATGGTGAAGCTTGTAACTGTTTCGAAAAATCATTTTGAACTGGATTATGCAGGTGGAACTGGTATCAAAGTAACACCGGAGGTTACTTTGACAGATGCCGCAGCCAAAAAAGCGGATGCAAAGGTAACGGTTGAACTCTGGATGGTCGGAGATGCAGAAGCAGTAACGGTAACAATTGACGGGCAGCAGAAGGAAACTCCAGTTGAAAACGGTTACGCAAAAGCAGTGTTTGATCTTGCCAATGTACATCTCTGGGATGGCGTGGATGATCCGTATTTATATACGGCAAAAGCAGAACTGTCTGATGGTGACATTGTGGAGACAACCTTTGGCTGCAGAAGTTTTTCCATTGATCCGCAAAAAGGATTTTTCTTAAATGGAAGGTCTTATCCGCTTCGCGGTGTGAGCCGTCATCAGGACCGCGCCGGAGCAGGCAATGCGCTGACAAATGAGATGCACCGTGAGGATATGGAGATCATAAAAGAGCTTGGAGCGAATACCATCCGTCTTGCACATTATCAGCATGCGCAGGAATTTTATGATCTGTGTGATGAAAACGGTATGATCGTATGGGCAGAAATTCCGTACATTACGATGCACATGTCAGATGGAACAGAGAATACATTAAGCCAGATGAGGGAGCTGGTCGTTCAGAATTACAATCATCCATCCATCGTCTGCTGGGGACTTTCCAATGAGATCACTGCAGCAAGTGCCGTAAATGAGGAATTATTGGAAAATCACAGAAAATTAAATGATCTGTGCCATGCACTGGATATGACAAGACCAACGGTTATGGCAGACGTGTTTATGCTGGAGACGGACAGCCCAATGTTGGAGATCCCGGATATGAACAGCTATAATCTGTATTTTGGCTGGTATCTGGGAGAGTTAGAACAGAATGACAGTTTCTTTGACGCGTATCATAATACATACCCGGATCGTGTGATCGGACTTTCAGAGTATGGCGCAGACGCCAATCCGGCTTACCACAGTGCAAATCCGGAACGGGGCGATTACACAGAGGAATATCAGTGTATTTACCATGAGCATATGGCAAAAATGATCGGGGAACGCCCGTATCTGTGGGCAACACATGTCTGGAATCTGTTTGATTTTGCGGCAGACGGAAGAGATGAGGGTGGAAAACACGGCGTGAACCAGAAAGGTCTTGTGACCATCGACCGTAAGCTGAAAAAAGATGCCTTTTATCTGTATAAAGCATATTGGAGCAAAACTCCATTTGTCCATGTATGCGGCAGACGTTATGTGGACCGCACCGAAGATGTGACGGAGATCAAGGTTTATTCCAATGAGCAGAGCGTCACACTCTTTGTGGACGGTGTGGAGAGAGAGACAGCAGAGGGCTCTAAAGTATTTAAATTTGAAGTCCCGATCACAGGAACACACAAGATCAGGGCAGTGTCCGGTGCCTGTGAAGATGAGATCACCGTGAAAAAAGTAGAAAAATCAAATCCGGATTATATATTCAACAAACAGGGAGATGTTGTCAACTGGTTTGACCGGGATGATTTTAAGGCAGACCATTATTCAATCTCGGATACGCTCGGAGAGCTTGCACAGAACGAGATGGCGAATGCAATCGTACAGCGTCTGATGGCACAGGCTTCAGCAAGCCGTGGCGATGTGGCAGAAAGTGTGAAAGATAACCCGGCGTTGCAGCGCATGATGCAGCGGATGACATTAGTCAGCCTTTTAAAACAGGCAGGAGACGCAGTGAGCGAGGAACAGATGAAAGCGCTCAACGACGCATTACAGAAAATCCCGAAAAATCAGGCATAGGAAAGGGATGGTTACGAACATGACAAAAGCAATACAGCAGATTATGCTTGGAACTGTGACAAAGAATGAAAAACAGGCAGCAGAATCTTTAAAGAGGATCAAAGCGGCCGGATATGACGGCATTGAACTGAATGGGTTTATGATAAAACCGACCTCTTTTCTGGTCAGAATGCTCACAAAAGCAGCCGGTATGCCGGTCGGAAAAGGCGGAAATTATGACTGGAATGCCCTTGTGAGAGAGGCAGGACTTGCCGTGACAAGCATCCATGAGGATCTTGGCACGATAAAAAGAGAGCCGGAGAACGTTATCAGGGAAGCTGAAAAATTTGGCACAAAATATGTAGTCATTACCGGAATGTACCGTTTTGATTATTCGGATAAAAATGCAGTGTTTGGCTTGTGTCAGGACTTAAATGCTTCCGGAAAAATTTTAAAAGAGGCGGGCGTGGAGCTTTTATATCATAACCATAACTGTGAATTTCTGAAAGTTGAACCGGGAAAAACGGCATATGATCTGATCCTCTCTGAGACGGATGCTTCGTGTGTGAATTTTGAACTGGATTCCTACTGGCCAACAGAAGCAGGCGTAAATGCACTGGAACTGATGAGAAAGCTTGACACAAGAATGAAGCTTTACCATATCAATGACCGTGGAACAAGACTGTCAAAACCTGCCATGACACCGATCTTAAAATCGGACAGCATGGAACTTGGCTATGGAAACATGAATCTTTTTTCGCTGATCACGCAGGCACAAAAAGTGAATGTGGATGCAGTGATCTTAGAAAGCCACAAAAACTGGGTGGACGATTCTCCGTTAAAGTCCATGGAGTTAAGTGCAGAATTTATGAATCAGTACGTTTGTTAGAGCATAGCTGGAAGGGAGAAAACGCAGGGAATGGAAAAACTGAAAATGCATTTTATCACCTCAGACCGTGAGTACCGCGAGGGAGAGGTCTTTGTATATGAACAGAAATTTACCGTGAAAGATGTGAAGAAGGCAGTGTTCACAGCAACTGCGCTCGGAGTATACGAGGCAGAGATCAATGGCGTCAAAATCGGGAAACAGATGTTTGCACCGGGATATTCCTACTATCCAAGGCGTGTGCTTTACCAGACTCATGAGGTGAGCGCACTGCTTCGTGAGGGTGAGAACACATTGCGGGTTTATCTTGGACAGGGCTGGTATTGCGGCCGTTTCCTCTGTGAGAACAAGACACAGATTTACGGGGAAAAACCTGCGGTATCGTGGATTTTAAACATCGAAGATGCGGGTGGCGTCCGGGACATTGTATCCGGCGAGCAGACGGACGAACTGGAATCTCCTTACGAATACGCCGGGGAGTATGACGGTGAGATTTATTTTGCGGATGGAAGAAATCAGGTGATCGGACATCCGGTATCTTTCAAAAACGAACTGGATTTTGCGTTGGAGCCGACGCTGACCGAAGTTACGTTACAGGAAGAGATGGAGGTAAAAGAGGCAAAGCAGACAGGAAGTGTAACGATTCTTGACTTTGGACAGAACTTTGCCGGAATTGTTGAAATTGATCCTTCTTTTTTTACAAATGAGACAATTACAATCCGCCACGGAGAGATTTTAAATGCAGATGGAAGTCTTTACACTGCCAATCTGCGGAAAGCAAAGGCAGCTATCGTCTATCATGCCGGAGCGGAAAAGAAAAAATACCGTCCCCGTTTTACCTATATGGGATTTCGCTATATGGAACTTTCCGGCGCAGATTATCGGCCGGGCATGATCAAAGCGCATGCGCTTCACACCGATATGAAGCGCACCGGATACTTTTCGTGTGAGAATCCAATGGTTCAGAAATTATATGAGAATCAGGTCTGGGGGCAGAAATCCAACTATGTGGAAGTGCCGACCGACTGTCCGCAGCGGGATGAACGTATGGGTTATACCGGGGATGGGCAGGTGTTTGCACGCACCGGAGCCTACAATTTTGACACCAATGATTTCTGGAAAAACTTTTTGCGTGATCTGGAGCTGGGACAGCTTGACAACACGGAAGGGTATGTGTGTGCCACTGTGCCGCAGACCGGACCTGCCGGAATTGGTTTTATCAGCATGTTAGGCTGGGGAAATGCGGTCACAATTTTACCGGAAATGCTCTATCAGCAGTTTGGAGACGAGGAAGCACTGCCACGCCAGTACGAGAGCATGAAACTTTTTGTGGAGGCGGAAATCCGGAAAATGGGAAAGAAAAATCTCTGGATCGGACCGTCTTTAGGAGACTGGCTTGCAATGGGAAAAGGGATTGCATGGCAGGCAATGCACAACAATCCGGTATCGAATGCCTTTATCGTACATGATCTGAAGGTCATCAGCGAGACGGCAGAGCGTCTTGGGAAAAAAGCTGATGCAGACAGATACCGCAGGCAGATGGAAGCCACAACAGAAGCATATATCCGGAAATTCGTGAGCAAAAAGGGAATCGTGGCAAAAGACTATCAGTCCGCCTACATTATGGCTTTAAAATTTGTACTGCCGGAGGGAGAACTGCGGGAACAGGTGAAAAAGAATTTTGCTGCCAATATCCGTAAAAATGGTTTACAGACAGGTTTCTTTGCGACGGAACATCTGCTTCCGCTTTTAGTGGAAGCGGGAGAGACAGAACTCGCCTATGATATTCTGCTTCAGGAAGGCTGTCCGGGCTGGATGTATCAGGTCAAATGCGGTGCGACCACGACGTGGGAACGCTGGGATGCATTAAAGCCGGATGGAACGGTCAACGAAGAGAAAATGGCAGGTTCCGGCGACAATATGGTTTCTTTCAATCACTATGCATTTGGCAGTGTCGGAGAATTTTATTATCAGTATATTCTCGGAATCAAACCACAGAAACCGGGTTTTGCAGAATTGCATTTCGAGCCGTATCCGGACAGACGGCTTGGTGGTGTGAGCGGAAGTTATCTCTCAAGAGCAGGAAAAATTGAAAGCTCCTGGAAGTATGAGGAGGATGGCTGTCATATCTCATTGAATACGCCAGTAAAATCGGAAGTGGTTCTGCCAGACGGAAAGAAAGAGACAGTGGAGGCAGGAACCTATCAGTGGCTCTGTTGAAAATAATTTTGGCAAATAAGGACACTTTTTTGAACAAAAAGTGTTCTTTTTTTGCGCTCATTTTTTTCCTAAAATAAAAAATAGAAAAGGAACACAGATGCAGGAGAGGGGGAAACTATGGAGCAGTATTATCTTGCAATCGACATTGGGGCTTCCAGCGGCAGACACATATTAGGACATATGGAAGACGGAAAAATGGTATTGGAAGAAATATATCGTTTTCCGAATGGAATGACCGAAGAGAACGGACAGAGATGCTGGAATGTAAAAGCACTTTTCAGAGCAATTTTAGAGGGAATGAAAAAGTGTAAAAAAGCGGGAAAAAGCCCGGTGAGTATGGGGATTGATACCTGGGCAGTTGATTTTGTCCTGTTGGATAAAGAGAATAAAATGCTTGGAGATGCAGTCGGTTATCGGGACAGCCGTACAGCAGGAATGGATGAGAAAGTCTATGAGATCATCCCGGAAGAAAAGTTATATGAGAGAACAGGCATCCAGAAGCAGATTTTCAACACCATTTATCAGTTGATGGCGGTAAAATCCAACAATCCCGAAATTCTCGAACACGCAGAGACCATGCTGATGATCCCGGAGTATTTTAATTATCTTTTGACAGGAGAGAAGGCATCAGAATATACGAATGCAACCACGACACAGTTAGTATCCCCGGAAACAAAAGACTGGGATTATGAGCTGATCGAAATGTTAGGATATCCAAAACAGATTTTTCAGAAAATAAAGAAGCCGGGAACCGTACTGGGAAATCTGACGAAAGAAATTCAGAAAGAGGTCGGATTTGATTGTGAAGTCGTCTTACCGGCAACACATGACACCGGTTCCGCAGTGATGGCAGTTCCGACAAATGAGGACAATACCATTTACATCAGTTCCGGAACGTGGTCACTGATGGGGACAGAATTAAAAAAAGCAGACTGTTCACCGGAAAGCAGACTTCATAATTTCACGAACGAGGGAGGATATGAATATCGTTTCCGTTATCTGAAAAATATCATGGGACTCTGGATGATACAGTCGGTCCGAAAAGAACTGGCACCAAAGCAGGGATTCGGAGAGATCTGCGAGGCGGCGGCAAGGGCGGACATTGCATCTTTGGTAGACTGTAATGACGACCGTTTTTTAGCACCGCAAAGCATGACAGAAGAAGTGCAAAAAGCCTGCGCAGAGACCGGACAGCGGATACCGGAGGGAATCGCAGAAACAGCGTGCGTGATTTATAACAGTCTTGCACAATGCTACGCACAGACGATCCGGGAGATCGAGGAGATGTCAGAAATTACATATGAAAGCATCCATGTTGTCGGCGGAGGAGCCAATGCGGCGTATTTGAATGAACTGACTGCAAAGGCAACCGGAAAGACCGTTTATGCCGGTCCGACAGAGGCAACAGCCATCGGAAATCTGACGGCGCAGATCATTGCAGCAGGAGAACTTGAAAATTTACAGGCTGCAAGAAAATGTATCTTTGAGTCTTTTGAAATAAAAAAATATGAGAAATAACAATCAGGAATATCAGAAAAAAATATATGCCGGAAGCGGATGTTGTGCCCGGCAGAAAGGTGAGGTAAAAATTTTATGACGGTACAGGAAAGATATGAAGCGGCCAGAAAAATGTATGCAGATGTCGGTGTTGATACAGATGCAGCGATCGCAAAATTAAAAGAAATCCCGGTATCACTTCATTGCTGGCAGGGCGATGACGTGACAGGATTTGACCATGACGGACCTTTGACCGGCGGAATCCAGACAACCGGAAACTATCCCGGAAAGGCAAAGACACCGGAACAGCTGATGCAGGACATGGAAGAGGCGATGAGCCTCATGCCCGGCAAAAAGAAATTAAATCTTCATGCAAGCTATGCAATCTTTGAGAAAGGCGAATTTGCAGACCGCGACAAATTAGAGCCAAAGCATTTCAGAAAATGGGTAGACTTTGCAAAGAAACACCATGTTGGGATTGATTTTAATCCGACATTTTTCTCACATGACCAAGTAAAAGACGGACTGACACTGACAAGCCCGGACGAGGAGACAAGAAAGTTCTGGATCGAGCATGGAAAAGCATGTATCCGCATTTCGGAATATTTTGCAAAAGAGACAGGTGTTCCATGTGTGATGAATATCTGGATTGGGGATGGATACAAAGATATTCCGGCAGACCGCATGGGACCACGCATGAGATATAAGGATTCCATTGAACAGATCATTGCAGAACCACATGATCCAAAGCTGGTAAAACCATGTGTGGAGTCTAAGGTATTCGGAATCGGTGTGGAGTCTTACACAGCGGGATCAGCCGAGTTTACATTGACATTTGCGGCGACACACGAGAATGTCCTTCCGCTGATGGACAACGGACATTATCATCCTACAGAAGTAGTATCGGATAAAATACCGGCTTTACTCTGTTATTTCCCGGAGATTGCACTTCACATCACAAGACCGGTAAGATGGGATTCTGACCATGTCGTCTTATTTGATGATGAGACAAAAGAGATGGCAAAAGAGATCGTAAGATGTGATGCGATCGACAGAGTACATATGGCACTTGATTATTTTGATGCAGGTATCAACCGCATCAGTGCATGGACGGTGGGATTCAGAAGCTGGCAGAAAGCACTATTATCTGCGCTCTGCACACCGAATGCGGAACTGAAAAAATTACAGGATGAGAACCGTCTGACCGAGCTTATGGTCATGCAGGAAGAATTAAAGACATTTCCATTTGGAGATGTATGGACCAAATACTGTGAGGAATGTGGAGTTCCCGCAGATAAGAACTGGTTTGCAGAAGTAGAGAGATATGAGAAAGAAGTACTGTTAAATCGATAGCCAGAGCAGGCTATGTGAAAAATAAGGCAGTTCGTTCTGACGCAAAAATGACGATAGAAAACCTAAATGGAGGAAAGAAAACATGAAAGTATTAGATGCAGAATTTGTGCAGGGATTTATCCGCATGGCAAATGATGGATGGGAGCAGGGATGGCATGAGAGAAATGGCGGAAATCTTTCCTATCGTATCCGGCCGGAAGAAGTGGAAGCCGTAAAGGAAGATTTTGAGCCAAAAGAGTGGCAGCCAATTGGAACAAGCGTTCCAAAACTTGCAAAAGAGTATTTTCTTGTAACAGGAAGTGGAAAGTATTTCCGTAATGTGATCATCAAACCGGAAGATTCCATCTGTATCATCGAACTTGATGAAAAAGGGGAAAATTACCGTATCGTTTGGGGGCTGGTGAATGGTGGAAGACCAACTTCTGAACTTCCGTCCCATTTAATGAATCATGAGGTGAAAATGATCGCAACCGGTGGAAAACACAGAGTCATCTATCATGCGCATACAACCAATATTATTGCGCTTACGTTTGTTCTTCCATTGGAAGATAAAGTGTTTACAAGAGAATTATGGGAGATGGCGACAGAATGTCCGGTTGTATTTCCAGAAGGTGTGGGTGTCGTTCCGTGGATGGTTCCGGGCGGCCGTGACATCGCAGTAGCAACCAGTGAATTAATGAAGAAATACAATCTTGCAATCTGGGCACATCACGGAATGTTTGCTTCGGGAGAAGATTTTGACCTGACATTTGGGTTAATGCACACCGCAGAGAAATCCGCAGAGATCCTTGTGAAAATGTTATCAATGCAGCCGAATAAGAGACAGACCATCACGCCGGATAATTTCCGTGGTCTTGCAAAAGATTTCAATGTGACACTGCCGGAAGAATTCTTATATGAAAAATAGAGTAAAAAATTAGAAACGTTTATTAAAAAATGCGTGATAAAATCACTTTTCATGACACTTACCGTGCGCAATGTCATGGAAGGTGATTTTTGCTTTTAAAAAAGAAATTTATGTGCTATAAAAGAAGGAGGCTTTGGCTGAAAACACATATAAAAAGCGAGGATGAAAATGAAACAAGACTATAAAAAAACAACATACGCCTGCTTTATCGGTTATATTGTCCAGGCGATCGTCAACAGCTTTGTTCCGCTGTTGTTCGTGACATTCCAGAAAACATACCAGATTCCGCTGACGAAGATCACACTGCTTATCACAATCAATTTTGTGATACAGCTTCTGATCGATCTGCTTTCGGCAGGGTTCATTGACAAAATCGGTTACCGGGCATCCGTGGTCATCGCCCACATCTGTGCGGCGGCAGGGCTGGTACTGCTCACGGTTTTGCCGGAACTTTTTGCAGATCCGTTTGTTGGCATTTTAATGTCGGTCATGATTTATGCAGTGGGCGGTGGATTGCTGGAGGTGCTGGTCAGTCCGATCATTGAGGCATGCCCGACGGATAATAAGGAAGCGGCTATGAGTCTTTTACATTCCTTTTACTGTTGGGGATGTACCGGTGTTGTTTTATTTTCCACGGTGTTTTTCGCACTGTTTGGAACGGAACACTGGAAAATCCTCACACTGTTGTGGGTGATCATTCCGGTCTGCAATATGATTTTATTCACAAAAGTGCCAATCTACAGTCTGCATGAAGAGGGCGAGAAGGGCATGACCATGGGAGAACTTTTCCGGGAAAAAGTATTCTGGTTTTTAATGATCATGATGGTGTGCTCCGGTGCATCCGAGCAGGCGGTGAGCCAGTGGGCATCAACGTTTGCGGAGCAGGGACTTGGAATCACCAAAACGATCGGTGATCTGGTGGGACCGATGGCATTCTCTATTTTAATGGGAACTTCCCGCCTGATTTATGGAAAATATGGAGACAGATTCGATCTGGATCAGTTTATGAAATTAAGTACGCTGCTTTGCATTGGTTCTTATCTGCTGATCGCATTTGTGCCGGTTCCGGCGGTAGAGCTTGTGGGCTGCGCAATCTGCGGCTTTTCAGTTGGAATTATGTGGCCGGGAACGTTTAGCAAAGCGTCCACATCCTTAAAGCGGGGTGGTACAGTGCTTTTTGCACTGCTTGCGCTGGCAGGAGACCTTGGCTGTTCCGGTGGACCGACACTCGTGGGATTTGTTTCGAGTGCGTTTTCCAATAATCTGCGCGTGGGAATTGGAGCCTCGATTCTTTTCCCGGTTTTGCTGTTGGCGGGACTTGTGTTAGTTAGCAGCAAAAGGAACGAAAAATGCCAGATAATTTTTAAGACCTTTTTTAGAAATCATTCCTTTTCATAAAGAAACGTGAAAGAAATATTAAGATTACATTAATCCCCTTTTTTTCTGAAAACAATATGGTACAATTTGCCATAGGTCAAAAAAGACAAGGAAAAAAAGGAGATCATGTAAGCATGGAAGACAACAATGTAAAGGAAAAAAAGCATTTTTTTCATAAAAAAGAAAAAAAGGCAGAAGTGGCTGAAGTACCAAAGAAAAAGAAGAAAGTATGGCTGATCGTTTTAGTGATTGCAGCTATTGTAATTGTATTGATCGGCAGCGCTGTTAAAAATATGACTTCACAGATTGAGACAGCAGCGAATATGGTTGAGGTAGAACCGGTAGAGAAAAGGGATTTATCCGATTCAGTTTCTTTGAAGGGAACGATCGCAGGACAGAGCAAGACAAATGTCATGTCCCTTGCAGCAGCAGAGATCACAGCCGTGAACGTTCAGGTGGGTGACATTGTAAAAGAGGGTGATCCGCTTGTGACATTGGATCAGAAGGATATTGAGAAACAGATTGCAGAGTTAAAGACGAATATCAGCAATGCGAATGCAATCGCAGCAAACGATGCTGCACAGAAGCAGGAAAGCTTAAACGAAGCAAAGCAGGATCAGGCAACGACACTTGCCAAGGCAACAGATTCTGTAAATAAAGCGCAGGCAAGCTATGATGAACTCGTGAAAAAAAGAGATGACTGCCAGACAAAGTTAAATAATAAGAAGAATGAATTGAATACAGCTGGAAATGCCAGGGATACAGCAAAAAATGAACTGGATACTGCAAAGAAAAGTTATCAGGATGCGCAGGCGGAGGCAAGTGCAGATCCAACTAATGCTGATTTATTAAAGAAAGCAAATGATGCGAGCAGTGTTTACGAACAAAAACAAGAATTGTATACATCATTATGTACTAATTATGAAACAATAAATGGAGATATTAAAAGTCTTCAGGCAGAATTAGATGCCTATCCGGATCAATTGAAATCTGCAGAGGAGGCAGTCAACACCGCAAAGAGCAGTTATTCAGACGCAGAAACAAGCACAAACCGCAGTGTTTCCACTGCCCAGAATACCGTTGACATGCAAAAATACCAGGCAAGCACGACCACAGAGTCAAAAGACCAGCTGGAGCAGTTACAGAAGCAGCTTGCAGACTGTACACTTTCTGCACCGATCAGTGGAGTTGTCACAGCCGTCAATGTATCAGTCGGAGATAAAAACACAGCAGGAACAACCATGATCACAATCGTGGATACATCTTCCTTAAAAGTAGTCGTAAATGTTGAGGAAGCTGACATCTTAAAGATCCAGGAAGGAATGCCTGCAACCGTTTCAACGGATGCAACGGGGGATGAAGAGATCAAAGGTACGGTAACACGTGTGGTCAGAGTAAAAAATCAGTCCACCAACACAAACGGTACAGATACCAATACCTCAAGCGGTTATTCTGCTGAGATCACGATCGACAACACAGAACTTCTGGTTGGAATGAGTGCAAAAGCCAAAATTGTGATCAAAGACAGAGGTACACAGCTTGCAGTTCCATATGATCTGATCCGGCAGGACGACAACGGAGATTCCTATGTTCTGGTAGCGGAAGCAAATGAAGATGGAACAGCGACCGCAGTCCGGAAAAATATCAAAGTCGGTGAAGAGGTAGACTATTATACAGAAGTGACAGGCGGCAATCTGAAAGAGGGCGACCAGCTGATCTACGATAATACATTTTCTGTCACCGAAGGTCAGGTGTTTACTCCGGAACAGATATATTCCAATCAGGCACTTGACACAGAAGGCATGATGAGTACGGAGGCAGAATGATCGTGAGTGAACCAGTAATCCGTATGGAGAATATTATAAAACGTTATTACATAGGAAAGCCGAATGAACTGCAGATTTTAAATGGGATCAGCCTGTCAGTCGATCAGGGAGAATTTGTCTCCATCGTCGGTGAGTCCGGTTCCGGAAAAAGTACATTGATGAATATTATCGGTGTCCTGGACCGTCAGACTGAGGGAACTTACTTTCTGGAGGGAAAAGATGTAAATAAAATGGATGATTCCATGCGAAGTGCGATCCGGAACAAAAGAATCGGTTTTGTTTTCCAGAATTTTAACCTTCTTCCGAAGGCAAATGCATTAAAAAATGTCATGGTTCCGCTGTTATATAGTACTGAGAAGGAAAAAAATCAAAAAGAACGTGCCATGGAAATGTTAAAAATGGTTGGCATGGAGGAACGGGCTTTTCATAAACCAAACGAGCTTTCCGGCGGACAGAAACAGCGGGTGGCGATCGCACGCGCAATGATCAATGATCCGGCGATCATCTTAGCGGATGAGCCGACCGGAGCGTTGGATTCTAAGACCGGACATATGGTCATGGATCTTTTTCATAAGCTGCATGAGGAGCAGGGAAAAACCATCGTGTTGATCACACATTCACAGGAACTCGCGGCGGAGACAAAACGGATCGTTACGATCTTAGATGGTAATATCGTGTCAGATAATGGAGGTGAAGGCTGATGTTTTTGGAAAATATAAAAGAGGCGATCACCAGCATTTTCAGCAATAAAATGCGTTCGGTTCTGACCATGTTAGGAATCATCATCGGTATCAGTGCGGTTATTACGATCACGACGATCGGTAACTCCATTCAGACTACTTTGACATCCACCTTAAATTCACTGGGTGGCAATACGGTTCAGGCATATGTGGATGCAAGATATCCGGAAGATGATGCAGACTGGGATACCTGGGAATACCCGGAAATGAAAACATCGGACTTTGTGACACAGGAGATGATCGATGAACTGGTGGAAAAATATCCGGATGAATTTGATGGAATAGCAGCTTCTGAATTTCTTGGAAACGGACAGATTCGGCAGGATAAAAATACTTATGCCAATGTATCCGTTCAGGGGACTACTTCCGAGTATATTGATTATATGAAATTAAAGATGTATGCCGGAAGAAACCTTACAAAACAGGATAACAAAACAAAGAAGAACGTCTGCATTGTGGCAGATACCATGGCAAAGCAGTATTTTGGAGATGAGAATCCAATAGGAGAACAGATCACTTATGCAGGCAGCGATGGAAATCTATATAATTTTACAATTGTAGGCATATACGAATATAATGCAGCACTTTTTGGCAAGGTGGACACCAGCGTCCCGGAAAAAGACCGTTCTACTACAATGTTTATTCCAATCCAGACCTGTTTTAAGCTGATGGGAAAGGATCAGTCCGGTTACACAAACTTTAACCTGATGGTCAATTCCCTGGCAGATATCGATCAGGCAACGACAGATGTTACAAACTTTTTTGAAGAGAAATATGCAAACAATGAAAATTTCCGTGTTACTACCTATAATATGGCGTCTGATATGGGAATGATCAATACAGTCATTAATGTGATCACGATCGCAGTGTCCGGCATTGCATTGATCTCATTGATCGTAGGCGGTGTCGGTGTCATGAACATCATGCTTGTGTCTATTACCGAGCGTACAAGGGAGATCGGTGTCCGGATGGCACTTGGAGCGAAGAGGAGCACCATCCGTATGCAGTTTGTCATAGAAGCGATCGTACTCTGTATCTTTGGTGGAATGATCGGGATATTGATCGGGGTGTTTAATGGATTTGTATTAGGCAAAGCAGCGGAGTTTGTGATCCAGAATATGTATTCTGAATATTCAAGCTACATTATTATGTCGGTACGGCCGTCTTTATCCGCTATTGTACTTTCCTTATTCTTCTCCATGCTGACAGGAGTATTCTTCGGATACTATCCTGCAAACAAGGCAGCCAAGATGGAAGTCATTGATGCATTGAGATATGAATAACCCGGAGTTTAACTAGCGTAGTGTCGCAGATTCTGCGGTGCTTTCTTAGGGCTTGAATATTCCGAAGGGACTGCACGATCCTAACGAGGAGCGCTGGCAGGATTATGATGT
>ERZ1032022.219-NODE-219-length-14088-cov-31.289888_pt1 | contig 14088 bp, 13 predicted proteins | sample MGYA00516699_ERZ1032022 | MGnify/ENA primary metagenome ERZ1032022 (study PRJEB33719, sample SAMN04261294) | wastewater metagenome | biome: rural village; feature: human; material: feces | host: Homo sapiens | place: El Salvador | collected 2013-01-07 ... | reverse complement strand
AACATGGCCTTGAGTGCCAGCGGGGTAGCCACGCTGGACACCACGATCAGCAGGATCACAGCGGTAAAGTAGACCGGGTCTACCACACCGATGGCCAAGCCCTTCTGTGCCACGATCAGCGCCACCTCGCCGCGGGTCATCATACCGACGCCGACCTTCAGGGAATCGTCCCAGTTGAAGCGGCAGATCTTTGCAGCCAGACCGCAGCCGATGATCTTGGTGATCAGCGCCACAACCACAAAGCAGACGCAGAACAGTAAGATTTCCGGGGTCAGGCCGCTGATATCGGTCTTGAGGCCGATGGAGGCAAAGAAGATCGGCGCAAAGATAACATAGTTGCTGATATCCACCCGGCGCTCCACATAGGGCGCGTCCTCCATGGTGCACAGCACGATACCCGCAATGTAAGCGCCGGTGATATCGGCGATACCGAAGTATTCCTCGGCAATGTAGGCCATGGCAAAGCAGAACGCCATACTTACGATGGTGATACGCTGGGTGTGGGGGTTGCGCTGATCCAGCCACTTCATAGCGTAGTGCACCACAAGACCCACGCCCAGTGCGGTGGCAAAGAACAGCACCGTATTGAACAGCACCTTGCCCAGACCCGTACCGGTGCCGCTGCTGGCGCCCAGCACACAGGTAAGCACCACGATGCCAATGACATCATCAATGACAGCGGCACTGACGATCGTCGTGCCCAGAAAACTCTTCAGGTGGCCAAGCTCCTGCAGGGTGGCCACTGTGATGGACACACTGGTGGCGGTCATAATGGTGCCGATGAACAGTGCCCGGTAGAACTCCGGGCTGCCAACTGCGGCAAAGCCGTAGAACGCACCATATAATAAGGTGCCGCCCACCAGAGGCACAGCCACGCCAACGGTAGCGATCAGGGTGGCGATGGGGCCTGCCTTGATCAGCTCTTTCAGGTTGGTGCCGAGGCCGGTGGTGAACATAAGCATCACAACGCCGATCTCTGCAAAGATGGAGATGGAATCACTGATCTGCACCAGATTCAGCACACAGGGGCCGATGAGCAGGCCGGCGATGATCTCGCCTACCACCTGCGGCGCCTTGCACTTGCGCGCCACCAGTCCGAAGAATTTCGCGCTTAAGATTATAATTGCCAGATCTCGAAACAACGAATACATGGATTATCCTCCTTTAATTTTTCCCGCTTCCCTGCCACTGCCGGAGCCCCGGCCCTGCCATACTGCTGGGAAATCTTCTACATTATAGTCCTTTTCACCAAAAAATGCAAAACATTTTTTATCGTTCTTTTTGTCAAAAAAGCTTGACAGAAGCAAAGAAGCTTGCTATAATAAATTGCTGTCTGAACAGACACGCCGCACAGGCCGCGATGCCGCAGCCTGTGTACCCTTGGCCTTGCAGATCCGCAGGGCCCTCAAGTCCAAAAGGAGGTGCTACAAAAATGGCAAAGTACGAAACCATGCTGATTACCAGCGCCGCTCTCGACGAGGAGGCTACCGCCGCTCTGGTGGGTAAGTTCAAGTCCCTGATCGAGGCTAACGGTACGATCGATTCTATCGACGAGTGGGGCAAGCGCCGTCTGGCCTACCCCATCAACGACGAGGAAGAGGGCGTCTACACCGTGATCAACTTCACCAGCGAGCCCAGCTTCCCCGCTGAGCTGGACCGTGTGTACAAGATCACTGAAGGCGTTATGCGCAGCCTGATCATTGCTCACGAGGAGTAATTCTTCAGTGACAGAAAGGGAGACCGTACTATGTTGAATGTTGTTGCCATTATGGGTCGCCTTGCGCGTGACCCTGAAATGCGTCAGACCACTACCGGCAAGAATGTCGCTTCGTTCCGCATTGCCTGCGACCGCGGGCGCCGCGATGCCAATGGGCAGAGCGTGGCGGACTGGATCGATGTGGTTGCATGGGATCGGCAGGCCGAATTCGTTTGCCGCTATTTCCAGAAAGGTTCCCTGATCATTGTGGACGGCCGTTTGCAGTCCCGTCAGTATCAGGATAAGACCGGCGCAAACCGCACTGCCGTTGAGGTGGTTGCCAGCAACATCAACTTTGCAGGCCCCAAGAGCAGCAATGCAGGTGACGGAAACGGCTATCAGAATGCCGCTCCGTCCTACCAGAACGCAGCGCCTGCCCGTCCGGCTGCTGTGGAGGCAGCTCCCAGCTACTCTGCCGGTAACGCAGACGACTTCGCCGTCATCGATGACAGCGATGACCTGCCGTTCTGACACGAAACGGTCCATCCGTTAAAAATCCAATAGGAGGTAATAAGCAATGGCTTTTGAAAGAACCGAAGGCTCTCGCCCCGCACGCCCCATGCGTCGCGGCCGCAAGAAGGTTTGCAGCTTCTGTGTCGATCGCATCGACACCATCGATTACAAGGACGTGCCCCGTCTGCGTAAGTACGTCTCTGAGCGTGCTAAGATCATTCCCCGCCGTGTGACCGGCACCTGCGCTTACCATCAGCGCGCACTGACCATCGCCATCAAGCGTGCTCGTCACGTTGCTCTGATGCCCTACGTCAGCGACTAATCTTTAAAGAACCAACCCGATCAAAATAATCAGCAATCAGCAAAGCGCTCTCACCGATGACAAGGTGAGAGCGCTTTTTTGCTGCGTTTTGGGAGCAGCATCTCCCCTGCTCCATCGTCTTGGCTCTATCCATCGACGCAAAGCGGTGCTCGCTCCACCCGTTTTTGGCAGCAGTTCTTGCACCACAGCGGTTCAGAATACAGTGCCGGAATATTTCTCGGGAACGTTTCCGCTGCTTTGTCCTTGTGTACATTTCACAAATTCTCTACCAATGTCGTGAAAAAAGTTACAAAGTGGTACGATAATTTCCGGTTTGTTTTGACTTGTACCGGGAATTATCGGTATTTTCAGATTTGTTGCTATGTACGCAAATCAAACTGCACAAACGCGCGGGAATCAGTTGCACACTTTGTACAAAGTTGCACTCATCTTATTGATTTTTTGTACAGAATGTGCCATACTTATGTCGCTGGAAACGTTCCCGACAACGTTCCCGAAACACTTTCAGAAAGCGAGGCTCGCCGACATGGCAAACCTGACCATCAAGGATATCGCACGGATCAGCGGCTGCTCCGTCAGCACCATTTCCCGTGTGATCAACGACAGGCCGGATGTCCGCCCGGAGACCAAGGAGCACGTTCTGAATGTGATGCGGGAGGCCGGGTTCGTACCCAACACCAACGCCCGACAGCTGAAGATCCAGCAGTCCCGCAGTCTTGTATTTGTGGTAAAGGGCACCCGGAATATTTTCTTTTCCGATTTTTTGGTGCAACTCCAGCGCGCCGCTACCCTGTACGGGTACAACGGCATTGTCTCTTATCTGGACGAGAACGCCAACGAGATCGACGCCGCCGAAAAGATCCTGCGGGAGATCAAGCCCAAGGGCATCATCTTCTTGGGTGGCAGCGTGGCCAACTTCCAGCGGGGCTTCGACCGTATCAATGTTCCCTCGGTGCTCACTACGCTGGTCACGGATGAGTTGGACTTTCCCAACCTTTCCATGGTTGGTGTGGATGACCGGGCAGCGGCCTATACCGCTGTGGACTACCTCATCCGGCAGGGGCACCGCAAGATCGCCGTTTTAGGCGGTCCGGTGACCAGCTACCCCAGCCTGATGCGCCGCAAGGGTGCACAGCAGGCCATGGAGGATGCGGGCATCCTGTTCAACGATAAGCTGTATGGCCTGTCCAACTACGATTTCGAGTCTGCCTACCACGCCATGAACAGCCTGCTTGCCCGCCGGGCAGATTTCACCGCCCTGTTCGCCATGAGCGATGTCATCGCCTTTGGCGCCATCCGGGCGCTGGTCAGTGCCGGGCTTCGGGTTCCGGAGGATGTTTCGGTGATCGGCTTTGACGGTATCACGATGTCCCGCTACTGCGTGCCGGTGATGACCACCATCGTCCAGCCCAGCGAGCAGATCGCGCTGCAAAGCATCGAGTTGCTGGTGCGGCAGATCGAACATGGCTCCCCCGCCCAGACCGTGACCTTGCAGCCGGAATTGCAGCAGGGCGAAAGCGTAAGGGCAATTTAAATGTTGTATTCCCTCCGTCGAAGGACGGAGAGTATATAGTTGATCTGTAATTTTAATAAGAAGGAGAACTTATTATGAAAAAGATGATCACTCGTCGTAACTTCCTGAAGGCCGCTGGCGTTTCTGCCGCTGCTCTGGGTCTGGCTGCCTGCGGCGGCTCTTCCAGCAGCACCGCTTCCTCCGCTGCCAGTTCTACCGCTGCTTCCAGCACCGCTGCAAAGGCAGACGGCAAGGTCTACTACCTGAACTTCAAGCCCGAGCAGGATCAGGATTGGCAGGATCTGGCCGCTGAGTACACCAAGGAGACCGGCGTGCCTGTGACCGTTGTCACCGCCGCTTCCGGCCAGTACGAGACCACCCTGATGAGCGAGATGGAGAAGAGCGAGGCTCCCACCCTGTTCCAGGTGAACGGCCCTGTTGGTCTGGCAAACTGGAAGGATTACTGCTACGATCTGTCCGGCAGCCAGCTGTACGGCGAGCTGACCAGCGATTCCTTTGCACTGAAGGACGGCGACGCTGTTACCAGCATTGCATACGTCATCGAGACCTACGGCATCATCTACAACAAGGAACTGCTGACCGCTGCCGGTTACAAGCAGGAGGACATCAAGGGCTTTGCCGACCTGAAGAAGGTTGCTGACGACATTCAGGCCCGCAAGGCTGAGCTGGGCGTGGACGGTGCTTTCACCTCTGCCGGCATGGACGGTTCTTCTGACTGGCGCTTCAAGACCCATCTGGCAAACCTGCCCATCTACTACGAGTACAAGGCAGACGGCATCGGCTCCACCGACGCCATCAAGGGCACCTATCTGGACAACTACAAGCAGATTTGGGATCTGTACATCACCGATTCCACCTGCGATCCCAAGCTGCTGGCTTCCAAGACCGGCAACGATGCTGTGGCTGAGTTTGTGGGCAAGAAGGCTGTGTTCTACCAGAACGGCACCTGGGCTTACAATGACGTGAAGGATCTGGGCGACGACAACCTGGGTATGCTGCCCATCTACATCGGTGTGGACGGCGAGGAAAATCAGGGTCTGTGCACCGGTTCCGAGAACTTCTGGTGTGTCAACAACACCTCTTCCGAGGCTGACATTCAGGCTACTCTGGACTTCCTGTACTGGTGTGTCACCTCTGAGACCGGCACCAGCGCGATGGCTGACAAGATGGGCTTCGTCATCCCCTTCAAGAAGGCTAAGGACTCCACCAACCCCCTGATCACCATTGCAAACCAGTATGTGGCCGACGGCAAGACCAGTGTGGACTGGTGCTTCTCCACCATGCCTTCCGAGGAGTGGAAGAACGGCGTGGGCAGCGCTCTGACTGCATACGCAGCAGGCACCGGCAAGTGGGATGACGTTGTCACCGCATTTGTGGATGGCTGGGCCAAGGAGTACAAGCTGGCCAACGGCTAAGCCTTTGACTGGAGATCTCCCTAAGAATTAAAAAGGGAGGCGGGCGAAAAGTTCGCCCGCCTCCTTTCCTTTTTTATCAGACAGCTTCCTCAGGAGGTATATCATGCAAAAAGCCATTAGTAAATACTGGCCGATATTTGTGCTTCCTACTCTGGTCGCCTTTATCATCGGCTTCATCTGGCCCTTTATCTGGGGCGTTTACCTGTCCTTCCAGCGGTTCACTACCGTTTCCAAGACCACTTTTGTGGGCATCCAGAACTACATCTCGGTATTTCAGGATTCCACCTTCCTGCACGCCTTCGGCTTTACGGCGGTGTTTACCGTGGTGAGCACCGTGCTCATCAATGTGTGCGCCTTTGCCATTGCGCTGGTGCTGACCCGCGGCATCAAGGGCACCAACATCTTCCGTACCGTGTTCTTTATGCCCAACCTGATCGGCGGCATCCTGCTGGGCTACATCTGGCAGATCCTGCTCAACGGTGTGCTGGCCAACCTGCAGAAGCCCCTGCTGGCACTGGATGCCAAGGCCGGTTTTGTCGGTCTGGTCATCCTGATGTGCTGGCAGCAGATCGGCTACATGATGATCATCTATGTGGCCGGCCTGCAGAGCGTGCCCGGCGACCTGATCGAGGCCGCTAAGATCGACGGTGCCAACGACCGCGAGATCCTGTTCAAGATCAAGATCCCCATGGTCATGCCCAGCGTGACCATCTGCACCTTCCTGACCCTGACCAACAGCTTCAAGCTGTTCGACCAGAACGTAGCCCTGACCGCAGGCGAGCCCGCCAACGCAAGTGAAATGCTGGCTCTGAACATCTACAACACCTTCTACGGCCGCTCCGGTGCGCAGTGGAAGGGCATCGGTCAGGCAAAGGCCGTGGTGTTCTTCCTGATCGTGGTGGTCATCTCGCTGATCCAGCTCCACTTTACCCGCTCTAAGGAGGTGCAGCAGTAATGTCGAAACGGAAAAGAACCTGGGATGTCATCCTTATTGTTGTAATGGTGCTTCTCTGCCTGCTGTGGATCTACCCCATCGTGCTGATCCTGCTGAACAGCTTGAAAACCGAGGGCAGCTTTACCACTTCTACGGTGTTCCGTCTGCCCACCGCCGAAACCTTTGCCGGACTGCGCAACTACGTTTACGGCGTGACCAAGATGGACTTTCTCTCCAGCATGGGCTACAGCCTTCTGATCACCATCACCAGTGTGGTGCTGATCCTGCTGTGCTGCTCCATGACCGGTTGGTATCTGACCCGCGTAAACAACAAGCTGAGCAAGTTCATGAACTTGCTGATCGTGTTCTCCATGGTCGTCCCCTTCCAGATGGTCATGTTCACCCTGTCCAAGACCGCTGACCGGCTGAAGCTGAACAACCCTTGGAACATCTGCATCATCTATCTGGGCTTCGGCGCTGGTCTGGCCGTGTTCATGTTCACCGGCTTTATGAAGAGCGTGCCCATGGAGATCGAGGAAGCCGCCATGATCGACGGCTGCAACCCCATCCAGATCTTCTTCAAGGTCGTGTTCCCCATCCTGAAGCCTACCATGATCTCCACCGCTATTCTGGAGACTATGTGGGTGTGGAACGACTACCTGCTGCCCACGCTGGTGCTGGATATCAAGAAGTACCGCACCATCCCCATGGCGATCCAGTATTTCCGCGGCGGCTACGGCCGTGTGGAACTGGCTCCCATGATGGCCTGCATCATCATTGCTATCATCCCCATCATCATCCTCTACATGACCTGCCAGAAGTACATCATTGAGGGTGTCGTGGCCGGTGCTGTAAAGGGCTAAGGAGGTGCACGTTATGCGTGCAAGCGGCATTCTGATGCCAGTGTTCAGTCTACCGGGGCCTTTTGGCATCGGTACGCTGGGCAGCGAAGCGACCGCATTCGTTGATTTTCTGGTCGAGGCAAAGCAAACCTATTGGCAGATCTTGCCCATCGGCCCTACCGGCTATGGCGACAGCCCCTACCAGAGTTTTTCTGCCTTTGCCGGAAACCCCTACTTTATTGATTTTCGTCTGCTGGTGGAAGGTGGCTATCTGACTGCTGAAGAGCTCCCTGCCGCACAGCCGGTAGATACCGTTGACTACGGCGCGTTGTACAACCAGCGCCCGGTGCTGCTGAAAAAGGCTGCCGACCGGCTGCTGGCTGCCCCCTCCCCTGCTTACGAGGCCTTCTGCGCAGCACAGAGTTTCTGGCTGGAGGACTACGCCCTGTTCATGGCGGTAAAGGCCGAGCAGGGACAGGCAGGCCTTGCCGATTGGCCGGACGCCCTGCGCTGCCGGGAGCCGGAGGCCATTGCCGCCGCAAAGGCACGGCTGGCCGACCAGATCTGCTACTACAAGGCGGTGCAATTCTTCTTCTACACCCAGTGGAACGCACTGAAGGCCTATGCCAACCGCAAGGGCGTCCTGCTGGTGGGCGATATCCCCATCTACGTCAGCCCGGATTCCAGCGACCTGTGGACCCATCCGGAACTGTTCCAGACCGATGGGCAGATGCATCTGACTCATGTAGCCGGCTGTCCGCCGGATGCCTTTGCGGCAGACGGGCAGCTGTGGGGCAACCCGCTATACGACTGGCCCGCCCACAAGGCCACCGGCTTTGACTGGTGGAAGCGGCGCATGAAGCACGCCACCTCCATCTATGACGTGGTGCGTATCGACCACTTCCGCGGCTTCGAGAGTTACTACTCCATCCCTGCTGAAAACACAACGGCTGCGGGCGGCCACTGGGAAAAAGGCCCCGACTGTGACTTTATCCACGCCATGCAGCAGGCGCTTGGCGGCGGCAATATTATCGCCGAGGATCTGGGCTTCTTGACCCCAGAGGTGAAGGCGATGCTGGCCGAGAGCGGTTACCCGGGCATGAAGATCATGCAGTTTGCCTTCGACAGCCGGGAGTCGGGCAACTACCTGCCCCACACCTACCCCCGCAACAGCGTGGTGTACACCGGCACCCACGACAATGTGACCACCGAGGGCTGGCGCAGCAACGCCAGTGCCGAGGATGTGGCCTACGCCTGCCGGTATCTGCGCTGCACACCGGATGACCTGACCGAGGGCATGATCTGCGCCTGCCTTGCCAGTGTTTCGGATACCGCCATTATCCCACTGGCAGACTGGCTGCATCTGGGCAGCGAGGCCCGCATCAATACCCCCAGCACACAAGGCGTAAACTGGCGTTGGCGGCTGACGCAGCCCCTGCCCACAGTTCTGGCCGGGCACATTGCCGAGCTGACCACGCTCTATGAGCGCGTGCCGGAAAAGCTTTAAACGTCCGCTCCCCTTTACTTTCTATCCTGCAAAACATAAGGCATCTGCTTTGCCCGCTGTTGCACCCTGCGCAGCACCGTGGGTATGGGCAGATGCCTTTGTTGTATCCATTTTGCAGGCTTTGGGCCGGTTTTGTTTTACAACATTTTTTCGCCGTGAAAAAAATTGGCATTCCGCACATTTGCATCGCATTTATGTGATTTCCGCGCTTTTCTGTCACAATATATTCACAAATGTATCATGATTTTAAACCCGCGCTCTCTTGTCATTTTTGTGCAGATATGCTACAATTCAGTTACTAGATGAACTGCCCCTTGGGGAGTTCTGTGTACGAAAGGAGTTTTCCATCATGGATCATACATATCAGCGTCCGCTTCAGCTGCCTGCCGGCTACTCTGTGCTCTCTGCCGAGGAGATGACCTACACCGAGGGCGGTGCCCTTTCTATCAATATCACCCCGGAGCAGGTCATGACCTTTGGCATGAATGTTGTGGTAAATCTGGTAGGCGTGATGGGACGTTATGCGTTCCAAAGCGCAGTCTCCGGTATGCAGAATGCCCTGAACGATGGTTTGAGCGTTGGCGATGCCGTAGGGCACTATTGGGGCAAGCTGAACACTTGGAGCAAGGTAGCTTCAATCGGTCTGGCTGGTCTGGGCTGCTACTATGGCTACCTTCAGGCACGCAGCATTTATCTCTCTCTCAAGAATATTGTGCTCGCATTTAAAAACTCCATTGACCAGTATCAGGCCAATAAAAAGGCTGAGCAGGAGGCTGCTGAGCAGCAGAACGGTCTGCCCACGTTGGTAGCTTTGTGCTAAGCGCCTGATCGATCCGGAAAGGAGTGTCTTTATTTATGAAAAAGCTTCAGCTGCCTTCTTCTTATGCAGCCCTCTCCCCTGAGGAGCAGCGTACTGCCTTTGGCGGCGGCGAATTCGGCGATGCCGTCAGCAGCTTTTTTGACAATCTGCACTTCGGTGATTTCTTCTGGGAAAGTGGATTGTTTTCGTTCTCCTTTACCTTTGTGCCCCTGCTGCTTTTCCGCATGGTCAAAGCCGGTGTACTGACCGGGATCAAGCTTTCTCAGCAGATCTCTCGGATCCTTGGCATTACAAACGAGACTACGTCTGCTACCGCCTTGTATATAGAGAGCATCCGGCAGAAAGATGACCAGCCGGTAGCCAATTCTCTTCCCCAGCCTTTTTCTCTCCAGTAACAGACTATAAAAAAGCCGTGCATCCCGGAGTATTCCGGCCATGCACGGCTTTTTGTTTTGCTCAGATCACCCGGACTGCACCCCGCTCCCGCAGACGCAGCACATAGCAGCTACCCTGCCCGAACACCTGCTCAATGGCCGTATGATACCGCTCAAGCAACCGTCCGGGCACATAGGCCTGAATAGTGCCTGCAAAGCCGCCGCCCTGCATCCGCCATGCGCCCTCGCTGCCCTGCAGAATGCTCTGGCTCATGGCCAGTGCCACCGACAGCCCCTGATGCCGCACATCTGTTGTGCAATACACGTTCTGACACAGCGCAAAGGAAGCCTGTCCGCTCTGCTTGACCAGTTCCGCAAACACCGGGAACCGCTTTGCATAAAGCGCATCCCGCTGCGCCAGTGTGCGAGCGTTCTCTTCAAAATAATGGATCGCCCGCAGAACCGCACGGTCTCCGCAGCGGCTGCGCAGGGCAGGCAGTGCCGCCCAGAATGCGTTTTCCTCCACCCGACCCAGCAGCGGCTTGCCGAAGCAGGCGGCCACCTGCTCCATCTCCTGCCGGATGGCTGCAAACTCGCCGGTCAGTTCGCTGTGACTACCCCTGGTATCGGTAACGCAGAGGAACATCCCCTCCGGCAGCAGACCGTCTGCATGGAGTTTTTCGATTTTTGGGGTGCGCGGATCGGCAAAATCCGCAAAGATAATGCCGCCCACTGCGCTGGTCAGCTGATCCAAAAGGCCGCTGGGTTTGCCGAAATAGGTATTTTCCGCATACTGGCAGATGCCTGCCAGTTCTGCCGGGGTCAGCCCGGTGCTGTATTCTTCATTCCAAATGGAGGCCATGCCCATTTCGAACGCCGCCGAACTGGACAGCCCGGAGCCGCGCAGCACGTCGCTGGCAGTATAGGCGTCAAAGCCGCCGATCTGCTTACCCCCTGCGCGGAATCCCTCGGCAATGCCGCGGATCAAACTGGCCGAGTGGGTGCTTTCCCCTGCCTGCGGCTCTGCGGTAGCCAGATCAATGACATCCAGCTTGTTGAACCCCCGGGACTTTACCCGCACATAGCCATCCGTATTGCGGGCTGCCACCGCCACCAGATCCAGCGTGACCGCCGCCGCAAGGCCGTAGCCGCCCTGATGATCCGTGTGGTTGCCGCCCAGTTCTGCACGCCCGGGTGCGGAGTACACCTGTACCTGCCGCCCGGGGCCGAAATACAACTCGAACTGCTCCAGCGCAGCCGCATAGCGCCCGCGCTGCCGCTGCTGCACCGCCGGGTCTGCGCCATAAAGTGCAGCAAGCGCGGCGTCCCATCTGCCCTGCAGGATCTGTTTTCTGAGTTGTGCACTGGTGGCCATGACAGTTCCTCCCTCCAGAATAAACGATTCTGCTCTTTTTGCTTATTGTAATGCATTTCTGGCGTTTTTTCAATTTATTTGACCTAAAAATCCAAAATTTGGCGTCAGTTGCAAAGAATAAGATGTACTTTTGTTGAATTTGCAGGGCGTTCTATGGTATACTGGGTGCAGAATGTGACAGAACGGAGGTAAAGCTGCCATGCCAGACGTTTATAAGCAATCCTTTAAGCAGAATTACACCAACAACATTGAATTGTCCATCTTCAACTGTGGTCTGGAGCGTTGTGCTCCGGGTCAGACATGGGGTCCCGGCATCCGTGACCACTACCTGATCCATCTGGTGGTATCCGGCAAGGGCATCTTTGAGGTGGGCGGCCGCACTTGGGAGGTAAGCGAGGGTGATCTGTTCTTCGCCCGTCCCAGCCAGCTGATCCGCTATACCGCCGACGAGCAACAGCCGTGGGAGTATAGCTGGGTGGGCTTTAACGGCGCCTGTGCCCACAAGCTGGCCGCGCAGCTGCCCTTTACGGACGATGCCCCCGTGCACCACACCAACGACCCGGACGGGATGCGGGCAGCCCTGAACAACATCTATTCCTCCCGCGGGCTGCAGCCGCAGGACGAGGCTGCCATGGTGGGATATCTGTACCTGTTTATCGCTGCTTTGATGCGGGAGACCAGCGCAGGCAAGCCTCACACGGCCTCCTCCTCCAGCCAGTATGTGCTGAACGCCATCAAGTACATCCAGTTCAACTATTCCCACGACATCTCCATTGATGACGTAGCCAAGAGCGTAGGCGTTTCCCGCAGCCACCTGTACCGGGTGTTCATGCTGAACGTGGGCAAAAGCCCCATCGACTACCTGACCGAGTACCGCATCAATGAAGCCTGCAAGCTGCTGCGCGCAGGCAACCTTTCCATTGCAGAGGTGGCGGTGTCGGTAGGCTTCTTCGATCAGTTCTACTTCTCGCGGGTGTTCAAGCGCGCCAAGGGCGTGCCGCCCAGCAAGTATTTTGCCGCCCAGCAGGACGCCGACCCGGCAAGCCCTGCCCAACTGTAACCTGAGCCCATCACACAAGGAGAAACCATGCCTTTACAGAAAAACCAGATCCTGACCCTTCGCATCGAGCGCCTTTCCAGCGACGGCAGCGGCGTTGCCCATAGTGCCGACGGTGAGGCCGTGTTTGTACCCGGCACTGCTCCGGGGGACGAAGCCCGCGTGCGCGTTGTGAAGGACTGCGGCCGGTATGCCTTTGGCATTCTGGACGAACTGCTCACCCCATCGCCAGACCGCATCCCAGTGGACTGTCCGGTGGCAGGCCCCTGTGGCGGGTGCAGCCTGCGGCATCTGGATTATACTGCGGAACTGCGCGCCAAGCAGGAAAGCGTACTGGACGCCTTCCGCCGTATCGGCGGGCTGGAGGTGCCGGTGCTGGACATTCTGCCCTCCCCGGAGGTAGATCGCTACCGCAACAAGGTGCAGTTCCCTGTGGGCGTGGACAAGAACGGCGTGCCCTGCATCGGCTTTTATGCCGGGCGCACCCACCGTATCGTCCCCTGCCCGGACTGCAAGCTGCAGCCCGGCGTGCTGAACGAGATCGGCAACGCGCTGTGCGCCTTTTTTGCGCAGCAGGGCATCCGCCCCTACGACGAGCAGAGCGGCAAGGGACTGGTGCGACACATCTTCCTGCGGCGCGGTGCACATAGCGGGCAGATCATGGTGTGTCTGGTATGCACCCGGGCAAAGCTGCCCCACGCGGAGCAGCTTTGTACCGTGCTGCGGGAGCAGTTCCCTGCCATCAGCACCATTTTGCTCAATGTCAACGCCAAAAACACCAACGTCATTCTGGGCAGCGAGAACCATATCCTGTACGGCCCGGGCTATATTGAGGACACTCTTTGCGGCGTACCCGTGCGGTTGGGGCCGCTGTCCTTCTATCAGGTCAACACGCTTGCCGCCGAGCGGCTGTACGGCGTTGCTGCGCAGTACGCGCAGCTGACCCCGGACGACACGCTGCTGGATCTCTACTGCGGCATGGGCACCATCGGCCTTTCCATGGCCGAGCAATGCAGGGAGCTGATCGGCGTAGAGATCGTGCCGGAGGCCATCGAGAGCGCCAAGGCCAACGCTGCCCGCATGGGCGAGGCCGTAGCCGCCAAAAGCCGCTTTTTCTGTGCCGACGCCGGTCAGGCTGCCACCCAGCTGGCCGCCGAGGGCCTGCACCCGGACATCGTAATGCTGGACCCGCCCCGCAAGGGCTGCGATGAAGCCACCCTCTCCGCCGTGGTGCGCATGGCCCCCCGCCGGGTGGTATATGTCAGCTGCAATCCCGCCACCGCCGCCCGAGACGCCGCATGGCTGGAGCAGAATGGATACCATGCAGAGAAAGTGCAGCCGGTGGATCTGTTCCCGAGGACGAAGCATTGCGAAGCGGTTCTCCTTTTGACCAAACTCCATGTCGAGCGGCATATCGAAGTGGACGTCAGCATGGACGAGTTGGATGTGACTGCTGCGGAGAGCAAGGCGACTTACGATCAGCTTCGGGATTATGTGTGGGAACACCATCAGTTGAAGGTATCCAATCTCTATATCGCACAGGTGAAGCAGAAACACGGCATTATTGAGCGGGAGAATTACCATAAAGCGAAAAACGAAAATGCGAAGCAGCCCAAGTGTCCGAAGGAAAAAGAGGATGCGATTGTGGAAGCATTGAAGCATTTTCAGATGATTTGATACGCAATCACCCCAGAGAGAA
>ERZ1032022.213-NODE-213-length-14406-cov-26.780503_pt1 | contig 14406 bp, 10 predicted proteins | sample MGYA00516699_ERZ1032022 | MGnify/ENA primary metagenome ERZ1032022 (study PRJEB33719, sample SAMN04261294) | wastewater metagenome | biome: rural village; feature: human; material: feces | host: Homo sapiens | place: El Salvador | collected 2013-01-07 ... | reverse complement strand
GCCGCGACGCCATTCTGGCACTGGAGGCCAAAAAGGCCGCCCAGCAGCAGTAAAACATAAACAAACTGCATAAAACAAGAGCCACTGTACAAATTGTACAGTGGCTCTTTTGCGTGTATCCCCTCAGTCACGGCCGTAGGCTTTGACGGAAGGGGTGCTGCGCCCGGCAGGGGAAAGGGCACAAAAAATGCTCCCCCTTGCGGGGGAGCGTGCACGGCGTGCCGTGCTTGAAAGGAGTACGGGTTCAGTTTTCCTTTTTGCCCTGACGGTTCAGCACCCAACCGATTGCAAACAGCAGCACACCGCTGCAGGCCAGCACCGGCACGGGCCAGTTCAGCTGGCCGGTCTGGGGCAGAACGGGCTTATCGGGGTTGGAAGGGGAGACCGGGTTATCCGGGTTCTCGGGGCTTACGGGGTTATCGGGGCTGTCAGGACTTACCGGGCTATCGGGGCTGTCCGGGCTTACCGGATTATCCGGGGTGTCCGGCTGCTCCGGGAAATCGGGGGTGTCCGGTGTGTCGGGCGTATCCGGGTTATCTGGCGGCGTGTCTGGCACATCCGGGGTGTCGGGGATGTCCGGCGTTTCCGGGATGGTGGCGCCTACCTTGGGGGTGGCGTCCACATCGTAGATCCAGTTGTTGCCATCGGGCATGGGGATGGACACAAGGAAGGGCTTGATGGCCTCGTAGCCGTGGGATGCCTCGGTCTGCACGACCAAGTACAGACCCTGCGGCAGCTTGGTAATGTCGGCATAGCCCTCTTCGTTCACGTCCTGCTGGGCGGCAATGGCGGGCACAGCGGGCAGATACTTTACCAGCTGATCCGCCAGCGTGCTGTCGGAAAGATCGCCCAGCACGACACCGCAGCCGGTAAAATCGCCGGTATAGTCAAAATACAGGTTGCCGTTGGTGCGCTTGACGGAGGCCACCTGATACAGGGTCAGTTCGCCGCCGCGCAGGGGCACATCGTTGTGGGTGTCGTACAGGCAGACGTGGAGCGAGCCCAGACGCCCCAGCTCAATGTTGGCACTGGTGGCAAACACAGGCAAGGCGCAGCATACCACAAGGCACATAGCCAGCAGCACAGCCGCCAGACGATGACGCAGATCAATGCTTTTCATGTTCTTCTCCTCTCGTTTTCTTAGGTTTGCGTGTGGAAAGCAGCATACCGATCAACAAGATCAGCAGCATGGGCAGCGCCATAATGGGCGCAACAATGATAGGCTCGATTTTGAGCGCTTCGGCGGTAACGCGGATGCGCTTGTACTGGTTGGGGGTCTCGATGCGGCGGCCGCGCACCAGCAGGCGGTGGGTGTTGATGCCGTAGGGGGTGCAGGTCATCAGGGTGACGTAGTCCTTGCCTTCGGCGATCTTCAACTCATCGGTCTCGGTGGGCAGCACAATGGAGATTTTGTCCACCTCGTAGGTGAGCACTCGGTCCAGCACGGTGATGGTAAAGGTATCGCCCACTTCCAGCTGGTCAAGGTTGGTAAACAGCTTTGCGCTGGGCAGGCCGCGGTGCGCCGAGATGACCGCGTGGGTGGACGTGCCGCCCACCGGCAGGCTGCTGCCCTCCAGGTGGCCTGCGGCGATCTGCAATACGCTGTCGCTGGTGCCGTGGTAGATGGGCAGCTCCACGCCTATTTTGGAAATGGTGATGTAACCCATAATGCCCGTGCCGGTAATATCCAGCGTGTCGTTGTAGCCGGTTAGCTGATCCGGGCGGTAGAGGGCATTTTCGTTGGCGGCCACCTGTGCGTTAAAGGCATCGGCGGCGTCAAAGTAGGCGCTATAGTCCGCATCGGTCATGGTGTCCACGTCCTGCGCGTAGCTTGCCACGGCGCGGGACTGGTTGCGCTGGTTGACGTAATCGCTGAGGGTGGGGTATAACATCACGGATAGACCCACGAAAAAGACGAGGATCAATATAATGGTGCTTTTGTTCTTTTTCATGGGCTACTCCCTAACGTTATAGTTTCAGGATCAGAGCAGGGGGCCTTGCGGCCCCGCTCTGTGCAGGGGAAAAGGAGAGCTTAGCGGTTCTCCATGCGCTTTTTGGTAATGAGCAGGATGGCTGCTGCAGCCATCAGGCCGCCGCCGATCACATAGAAGATGGTGGTGCCGATGCCGCCGGTGCCGGGCAGGGTAGTGCCGATCTTATTGACGACATTCGTAGTCAGAGTTCCGTTGGTTTTGTTAGGAGTAAAGGTGATCTCACCACTCGGCTTGTTGCCGCTCAAAGAAGTCAGAACAGTTTCACGAGGAGTGGTTTCCCAAGTGATAGTATGCTCAGCGGTGACAGTAAAGGTAATGGGATCAATGGTGTTGTAGTTGGCGGGCGTTTTGGTCTCGGTCAGCGTGTACTCGCCGTCATCCAGACCAGACAGCGTAAACTGGGTCTTACTGGATGTGTCCATGGTCATAGTCTTGACAACTTCTGTGCCGCCGAAAATCTTTTTGGTCAGGGTGAACTCTGCACCTTCCAGAGGAACATTGCTCTGATCGACCTTGTTCACAACCACCTTGTAGGTAAAGACGATGACGTTATCCCAAGGAGTTTCGCCCCTGCCGTTATCGTGCGGGTTGTTGGAGTACTGCAGCTTTGCCTTGTTGACGTTGCCCTGCTCGCCCAGAACAGCGTTCTCGTTCAGCTTGGACTTGTAGGTAACGGTAATGGTAGAACCGGCAGTAACACCGGGAACATCTTTCAGATTATTAAATACGATTTCAAATGTGCAACCATCGGTCGGATTGGTAACGACAGAATACTTGCCAACAGCAATCTCAGTACCGGTCACTTCATCACCAGCATAGACTTTCACAGAACTGGAGTCAAAGGTCAGACCGGCTTCTTCCACATCGTGGAAAGCGTAGTAATACGTGCTATAGGAAGCATAGTCTGCGGGAATAGTGCCCTGCAGGCGGAAGGGGATGTAATCGCCGATATCATAGTCGGCAGAATCCTGCCAGCCGGTGGTTATGCCGGTAGAATCGTTGGTGTCCTTCAGCTTTTTGTTAAATTCGGGAACATCATTGTTCTTCGGGTTGATGGTAATATTATTGCCAACAACGGAAACGATGTAGGGGGTATAAGTCCCAGAGGAAGGTACAGAGCCATCCTTGTCCTTGATCAGATAATAGCCGCTATCAACTTCAACAGAACCGCCGTTTGTAACGGTACCTACAGGAGTGGTGCTCAGATCAACATAATTTTCGATAACGGCAAGCTTAGCACTGTCGCTTGCGGCGGAAGCAACACCGGAAAGTGCGTCCAGAACAGTCTTGTCAACGGCGTCGCCAGTCGTACCGGTGCCGTTAGCGCCCCACTTGATATTGGAGAGCATGGACGTATTGAATGCATCATAATCACCGGTGAAGATCTGGTAGATCTCGTAGGTGTGGCCGTTAGCAGGTGCAGTGATCGTGCATCTGGTAACAGGAGCAGTGCTGGTAGAACTGCTGCCATCTGCAAACGCCGGAATCGCCATGGCGCAAACCATAGCAGCTGCCAGCAGTGCAGCCATGAGTTTCTTCATTGCTTTCTTCATGGAAAAAAGCCCCTTTCTTTTTCTGCCCCGCGCCCAGCCCCTGCATTTTGTACAGGGGAGGGGGGAGGGGTGTGGTTTTGCTCGGTCTATCGCGTAAACTTTGCGCTGGGCGGGCGGGGGCTCAGCCTCGGGCGTCCGGCAGGGGAGTGCAGCTTAATCATCTGCCCTCCCTTCGCGTCTGCGCTTGTGGTGGATAAAGCCATATGCCAGCGCGGTCAGCATCATAGTGCCGCCCACGGCTATAAACGGGACCGTACCGGTGCCGCCGGTAGAGGGGAGTTCGTAGTGGGCATCTTCGGGCACCTGATTGTAAAGCAGGATGGTGCCGCCGGTGATGCCGGTGTTGTTCAGGTCGTATTTAAACGTACCGGAACAGTCTGTTTCCTTAACGTAGTACTTGTAGGTGATAGTGCTGTCAGTGGGATCTGTCAAGGAAAGGCTATCCCAGCTATGACTCCAGTTGTTGGAACTATCCAAGGTAACGGACTCAACCATTGTATCAGACGTTTGGCTACCACCCTTGTAACCCTTGCGCCACAGTTCTACGGTTGCGGTGTAGGTGGAGTTGACCTTGTTCGGAGCAAGCTCTGTCTTGCCGTCCGTATCCAGCCAATGCTTGGCAACTGTAATGCTGTTAGCGGTGTTGGGCACATATGCAGCACTGCTTTCACCACGGGCAAGGTAGGTTACATTGTTATAGTCAGGCCATTTATCGTACTCCGAAGCATCATGGATATAAGTTGTACCGGTAGCAGCTTTAAACGCGTCGGCTGCGGTTGTGCTGGGATATGCACCCCACAGCAGGTAGATCGGGCTCTTGCTAAGCGCATAACCGGTGGGCTGTTTTGTCTCTACAATACGGTAGAGCGTACTGCAAAGCAGCTGGGCGCTGCTTTCAGTGGTGATTTCCTCCGTTGCAGAAGAATCCAACAGGCTGAAATTGATCTGACCGGAAGCGTTTGTTTCCAGCTTGCGAATCTCCTCAAACGTACCTGTTGTTTTATTGTACTTTGCAAGCTGGAAGGTTGCACCGGGAAGTGTGACCAGATAATCGTTGGAATCCACCTTGTTCAGGTCAAACTTGCTGAACCGGACGGTAGCCGAAGAATCGTAGTACACAACCTTGGTGTCGACAGATCTCCACTCCAGACCGGAAAGGTTTGCGGAGTTATTAAACGTTACCTGTGTAGAGGAGGGGTAAGAGACCTGATAGGTGTATTCCAGCACACAAGCCAGTTCATCCGGTACTGTGACGGTCATAATGTGGTTGGGGCTGTCGTAGGTTGCCGTAAACCGGTCTCGGCCGATCTCATTTGTATGGTCTGCAACAAGGTTGCCCTCAGTATCAAGGGTCACACCATACAGATGGATCGAACTCAGATCCAGATCTGCGGAGGTGTTGGCAGAGGGGTTAAAACTAAGCGTATCCGTCAGGGTCAGGGTATTGCTGGTGGTCAGCAGCTTAGCGCCGGTGGGGTTGATAACAACGTTGTAGTTGATCTTCTTGGTTGCAGTTGGATTGCCGTGGGCGTCGGGAGCTTCGGTGACGACAGTGCCGGTCTTATAAAGCTTGTCATAGCTGCGCTTGACGGTGGTCTCCGTTTCTGCCTTGTCGCCGTTCCATTCCGCGTGGTTACGGTATATGTTTTGTGTACGAAGGTCGTCCCAAGAGGCGTCCTCTGCAACACTGACCCAGTAGCGGATATAGAAAACTTGCGGCTTATCAGAAATGTTGTAGCCGCTCCCGATCGTAAACGTGACCGTACGGTCGGTGTCGGTTGCGCCAATATGAGTTTTCGATACCTTAAAGTTTTCGGGTGTCAGAATATTATAGGTTTTACCGCCACCCCAAATTGTGGGGCTGATGTAACAACCATGCGGCACAGAACCATCGTCGTTAAGAGAGCATACACCGACCTCCATAATATTGACTTTATCAAAGGTGACACCAGCAGGCAGGGTATCGGTGATGACCAAATCTTTTGTGGTCAGCGGATCTTTACTGGTAAGCGAGGTGGGAATGGTGAGCTCATAGTAGATTTTACCACCGTTGCTGGTGTAATCCAGTGTACTGTTCTTGTTGCCAGCGTTATAGAAATTGCCGTATTCATAGACCAGCTTTTCAAGCTTTGCTTCCTTGGGCTTTTTATAGGTGTAGCTGGCATCGGTGGTCTTATCACCGGAGGCAGCAGTGTTTACAAACAGCCACGGCTCTTCTATGCCCGCATTACTGATGTCGGCAACAGTATGGTAGTTGTTCAGCACCATGCTGGTGGCATCCAGCGTATGGCCATCGGCCAGCTTGGCGGTGATGGTAAACTTGGTCACATGAGCATCAGCGTCAGTAACCACAGCACCGCTCTCGTCATAATAGGTGACGGTAAACGTGACATGATGTGTAGACGCGTTTGCCATTGTGACGGTATCGCTGGAACCGAACAAGGCCAGATACAGATTATTCTGGATCTCATCTTTCAACTCAGACAAGACCGCATAATGTGTGCCATCTTGCTCAGAGCCATCTACCTCGGCATCATGGATCGTATCCGTAAGGGTGATTTCGTTCCAACTGGTAGGGATGGAGACCGAGGTTTGCCAAGTCAGCTTTTTCTTGTCGGTTTCCAAGTCCTCGGCCTTATACAGGCTCTTGCTGAGATAGGAGTTGCGGTCGGTCACCGTAACATCGCCGGAAGCGCCACTGCCATCAAACTCGGCCTTATTTGTAATGGTGGTGTCGACTGCGGTGCCGACAGGGATTTTCGTCTTGATTTCGATCGTGTAGAACGATTCGTCTTCCTTACCATGCGCCAAATCTGTCGGGAAGGTGTAGCTATACCCAGCATTCTTGAACGCCTCGGCAGAAATAGGTCCAAGGTCATTGCTATAGTAGCCGCGCTGAATTTTAACTTCACCTACGACCTCCAGCCCGGCAGGCAGAAGATCGGTAAATTTTTTGCCGCGGAGATCCTCCCCAAAGGGGTTGTTGATCTTGACTGTCCAAGTGATGATGCGGCTGTTGGCGTCATAATTGCCGCTCTTGGTAAGGCGCGGCTCGGTGTTTTTAACCTCCTTGCTCGTGTAACTGTCTTTGCCATCGAACTCAGCCTTTACGTTATTGATGGATTTATAGGTGTAATCCTCATTAACAGGAATGGTGGCGTGATACTGCAGAACATATTGCTCACCGGCTTTTAGTTCGGGCAGAGCATTGTATTTGAGATCGTTGCTGCCTACAGTGAGGTTGCTTTGATAGTCCGTTGTGACATCCTTTTCGTTGCCATCCGCATCAACCTTTATCAGCTTGATCGTATCTTGCTGATAGGTAGCGTTGCTGGGAAGAGAAGAATTTACGGTATCAAAGAAGTCGGTAAGATCTACAGTAGTACCGGTACCGTTTGTGGTTTTTGCAACCACTTCATAGGCGATATCAAGCTTCTTTGTTTTTGAATCGAATGTGATCAGTTCTTTTCCGGATTCGTTCTTCTGCACATTCTTAGAAAGAGACAGATCGTGGGTCAGATCCTCTTTTTCGATGGTAACAGAACCGTTTGTGCCGCCAAAATTAATCGTTTTCCCTTCCATGGAGGCGTCAGAGGAAGCGGAAGCCTTAAACTCAAAATCACCGTCAAAGGCTTTGCCGTCGGCAAAGTCTTCGTTGTAGGTAAACGTGACGGTGTCAGCATCAATCTTGTAGGTGCCAACGACAACATTCTTACCAGCGTCAGGGTCATACCAAGTGATATCGCCGGAGTGCAAAACACTGGACAACAGCGTAATACCGTTGGGAAGCTTGTAGGTTGCGACGCGGTTGTCTTTGGTGATTTCGTCTTTAACAAAAGCGTAATTCAACTGCACCTTAACGGTCTGGCCGGGACGCACAATGCCGTTTGCATCTTTCCAAGAGGTTACAACGCCGCTGCCGTCCGTGTATTCGGGTATCTTAACGATAACGTTCGTGATATGAGTGCCCATGTCAACAGGAGTAGCAGACACAGCAGCTACGGCATACATGGAGGGGGCAGCATATCTTGCAGCGCGGGAACGGGAAGGACGCACTGCAGAAGCGGATGCAGTTTCGTATACGGTAGTAACGGAGCAGGAGAATACCGGGTCGATTTCAATACTATCAGAAGAGGTGTCATCATCCGAAGCAGAATCGCCTTCGCTCAGTGCCATCTGCGCATACGCCACAGAGATAACGCCTTCCACCTCAGCATCGAAAAGCGTTACCTCGGCCACCTTGCCGTCCACATCGCCGGAAATAACGGTCAGCGTGCCGGCGTCACTGTCCACACTGCTCACGATGCCCACGGTCTCCACGGGCTGAGCATCGGTCACGGTGGTGATCTGCGGCTCGGCAGCGGGGGAAACCACGCTGGGGGCAGAAGTTTCAGATGCAGCGGTGTCGGCGCTATACACCGGTTTTTCGGCGGGCTGTTCCGGCTGCGGGTCAACGGTGCTGGGGGTGATATCCAGCGCAGAAGCGCCGGAGCCCTCAAGCTCTGCGCTGTTTTCAAGCGCAGCATCCATGCTGAACAGGCCGTCCAGATCAGGATCCGTACCATCGGCGCTGCTGTCCACAGCCACGGTGCGGGTGATATACTTATTATAAATAACGATATCGCCCACATCGGCAGCGCTGCCGTCCTCGCCGTCCAGCAGCCAGTCCATACCGGCCATCTTGCTGCGCAGGGCAAGCACGCTGGCCTCCTGCGGGATAGCGCTGTCGGGGATGCCGGCATACTTCAGGCAGTAGGTGAGGAACATCACGTCCCACACGCCGTAGGGGTTATTATAAGAAGCGCCGTAGCGGGTGTAGTAACGCAGGGTCACGCCGTCCGCAGGGTCGATCTCGAAGTTTTTCTCGCTCTGCTCGTAGCCCAGCTGGGTTTTTGCCACGCTGAGCAGATCCTCGCTCCACTCGCCGGTGATCACGGCATCGGCGTTGGAGGCCTGCCACTCCGCAGGATCCTCGGTGGCGGTAATGTCGCTCAGGCAGGCTACGGTATGGTGATGCTCCGGCAGGGGGCAGGTAAGCACTTCCTCGTAGCAGGCATCGATGTGGTGGTGGTAGATGGGCTCCACGGTGTCCACCACCGGCTCCAGCGCCACGGGCTTGGCCACAGCCATAGCCGCCAACTCGGCGCTCTGGGTGGGCTCCACCACCTGCTCCACAAGCTCGCCCTCTTCTAAGCCGCAGGTCAACTCGTACTCGGTGGTGTAGCAGCTTTCGTCGTGGGTATGCTCAAATTTGTCGCAGATCAGGGTGCCGTCCTCGGGGTCGAAGCAGTCGTCGCCGTGGACGTGCTCCTCTTCCATGCAGGTCAGGGTCTGCACTTCGGTGTAGCAGTCATCGGTGTGCTCATGGGGCACAAACTCGATTACCGGCTCCAGCGCCAGCGGCGCGGGCTCTTCCTCAACGGTAGGCTGGCTGGTCGCAGCAGCGGCGGCCACCTCGTCCGCATTTTCAAGCTCGCCTTCCTCGTAACCGCAGGTCAGCACCTTGGTGTAGCAATCCGCGGTATGGGCGTGCTCCTCCTCGCCGCACTGGTATTGCGCGGTCATGGAAATGCCCACGCCGTGCAGCTGCCAGTTCACGAACAAGGTAGTGATCATGGCAAGCGCCAGCACGAATGCGGTGTAGCGCCGCAGAGTGTGACGGCTCTCACGGGACCGCTCCATGTACGTTTTAAGAATGTCGTTCATAACAGAATACCTCCTCCCGGGGTCAGTGGATCAACGAGAAACTGGACAAGGGCCATATCCTTAAAAAGACTCTGCCCACGATCTGGTTTTTTTCTACGCAGCCTATCACGCTGCTGCGGCTGTCAATGGAAGTGGCGCGGTGGTCGCCCAGCACGAAGTAGCGGTTTTCCGGCACCTGATAGGGGAACCGGATGTCGCATTCGCCCACGGTCAGCGCGTCCACATAGGGTTCGTCCAGCGCCACGCCGTTTACCGAGACTACGCCGTTCACGTCCATATCGATCACATCACCGGGCTGCCCGATGATGCGCTTGAGCAGCAGCTTGTTCTGCCAGTAAAACCCGCATAACTCGCCGTTTTCAATGTGGTTGGATTTTACCAGCAGGATAATGTCTTTATCGTTTAAGGTAGGGTACATACTGTCGCCGGAGACCTGAAGCACCGGCAAAAACAGCGTAGCCAGCAGCACGGCCGCTGCAGCCACCACCACCAGAATATAGATCGTACTGCGCAGCACCCGCTGGTAGCGGCTCTGGTACGCAAGACGCTCACGTTCTGCGGCCACTTCCTCGGTGGAAGGGATGGAAGCGAACCGGATATCGCGTTTTTTCATGTTTCCTCCGAAGGCAGGCTGTCGGTGCTGCGGTACTGGTCCAGCAGATCGTTGGCCTTGCGGTCAAATGCCTGCCAGCGCTGCTGCACCTCCTGCTCGGCCTGCTCCACCATGGCCTTGCAGTCGGCCTCGGTCTGGGTGCGCTTTTGCTCGGCGGCGGCGGTCAGGGCGTCGCATTCCTGCTGCGTCTGCACCTTCAGGCTGTCGGCGTCTGCCTGTGCCTGCTCCAGAATGCGTCTGGCCTCGCTGCGCGCCTGCGAAAGGGTGTTGGCGGCGGCGGCATCGGTGTCCGCAAGGCTTGCCTGCACCGAGTGCAGGTAGTCGTCGGCGGCGGCCTGCGCGGCGGCGAACACGTTGTTCAACTCCAGCGCGGCCTGTGCAATGGAACCGGCCTTTTCCAACCGCAGCTGCCGGTCCTGCAGCTGCGCGGTAAGCGCGGCGTTCTGTGCCTTAAGCTGATCCTCGCTCTGTTTTAATGCATAAATGATCTCAATCAGTTCAGCGCGGTGCATCTGCCGCAATTCACGATCTGCCATGTGTGTATGACTCCCAGATTATCAAGAACGAAAACGTTTTCGAAATTTACGAAATTACTTAACAAAAATGGATTGAAATGCGCTTGCCGCCACAGTTTTTGCGGGGTGAAAAGCACCTTTTACAAACTACCTTATTTTACCACGAGCCCTGTAACAACAATATAACAAATCAGACACAAAATCAAGAGATAACGCCGAAAAAATATCGCAATTTTTTGTGTTATGTGTGAAAAAATACCAAAAACTGGCTGCTGACCCCTCAAAAACCTAAAAAGTTTGTTCATAATTTTGAAGTGTGAAGTTTTACACTGTACTACGCTGAAGAACTGTGCGCACGAAAAAAAGAGCCGCACTTTTTCGAAAAAGCGCGGCTCCCGGATGTAAACTTTGGGGCGATCCTTTTACTTGCCAAAGCTGCCCAGCAGGCTGTTCAGCGATACAAAGGACTGGTAGATGACGTTGACGTTGTTGATGATGGAACTTGCACCGGAGAAGATGCGGGCGATGTAGTTGAACACCTTGCCAACGTCCAAGAAGGACTGGTAAGCGTTGTTGGCGCCGCCGTCCAGATAGGTCATCTCCTCGGCATCGATAGCGGTGTAGCAGGTGGGCAGTTTCATGGTAGAAGTAGTCATGGTAAGATCCCTTTCTTCAATGGTATCATTGTGCTTTATAGCAACGTTCAGAACATGGTGGCCACCAGCAGGGTGGTAAGCAGGGCACCGGCCACAAGTGCGGGCCCTACATACTTTTGCCATTCAACGGTGGCAGGCTGAGTGGTGGGCTGCGGCACGGTAGAAGGGCCGGCCTTGGCGGTCCAGTGGGCATAGATGGTGGCGTCGGAGGTGAACACGGTGGAGGTGGTCACCTTGCTGCCGCCCACCGGCTCGGTGTACCAGCCGTCAAAGGTGTAGCCCGTCATAGTAGGCTGCTCGGGCGTGCTCTCCAGCTTGCCGGACAAGGTCGTGTAGACGACCACAGTAGAGCAGACGCCGCCCTGGGCATCCATACCAATGGCGTACACGTTCTCTTCCTTTTTGCTCCCGGAGGTTTTGTCGGCGGCAAATGCAGCCGGCAGTGCGCAGCACAGCAGTGTGAACAGGCAAAGCCCGACCACCAGTGTTTTCAGGAATTTTTTCATGAGATCCCTCGCTTTCCTTCACAAAGATGGAGTCACTGCCCCATCCGGGCGCAGCCCGGACGTGGAGAAGCTTCTTCAATCTATTTTTATCACATCCAGTGTACCAGAACCGCAACAAAAAATACAGTCTTTTGCAAAAATAATAAGAAAAATTATGAAAAAATAAATTTCACCTTTACAAGATGAATTTTGAGCCCCTGCGGACTGTGCTTTTTGAAAAACGCCTCCCGCAAAACTTACCTTTCGTAAAAAACATGGCAGGATATGGAAAGCGCAAAAGCCCAGCCGCTAAGCCCTAAAATCGACAGAAAAAGCCGCAAATGCAGCGGACAGCGCACAGAAAAAAGCCGCAAAAACGCGGCACACCCCTTGTGGAACGGCGGAAAATATGCTATACTATCTCTCATGATGCGCCATCGCCAAGCGGTAAGGCAGGGGACTTTGACTCCCCCATCGTAGGTTCGACTCCTGCTGGCGCAACCAGAAAAAGCCGCTGCACGGGAAACTGCGCAGCGGCCCTTTTATTTTTTGTTCTCTGGCAGCTTGAAGTAGGGGCGGTATTCGTCCGAGTAGATCTTGCTGCCCATGCGGCTCACGCCGCCGTACAGGTGGGTGCGCATCAGCGGTTCGATAGCGTCCAGATCTTTCTCCCGCAGAATGCGCAGCATCTCGGCGTGCTCGCTGACAACGCTGGGCACGTTGCGCGCACCTACGATGTCCAGACGGATAAAGCGGGAATAGTCTGCCTGCGGGCGGGTCATCTGCTCCCAAAGATACTCCTTGCTGGTTTTGCGGAACCAGTACTCGTGCATGGCAAGGTCGCAGCTGAGGAAGTGGTTGAAATCAAAACTCTCCGGATCGCTGCGCTGGGCAGCGGCCTCCAGCAGCATATTATAAAGGTGTTCCACCGCAAGGATCTCCATGGGCGAGCAGCTTTGCACAAAATCCCGGAACACCATGCCCTCCACCGCAACACGCTGGAAGATGAGCTGATCCACCACGCTGATGTCGATGGCGGTAACGATGGTGCCCTTGCAGGGGATGATCTGCACAAAGCGGTTCTGCTCCAGCCGCTGCAAAACGCTGCGGATGGGCGTGCGCGAAACGCCGAACCGCTTGCACAGCTGGTTCTCGCTCAGCGCCTCCCCGGGCAGGATCTTCAGTGTGCAGATCTCGTCCTCGAGAATATGATAGAGCTCATCATTGTGCTGCAATGTAGCCATAGTCGTTCTCCATTTATCTGGTAAAATTCGCTTAGTATCATTGTACCGTCCCGGCAGCCGAATGTCAATGCCGAAACAGAACTTTGCTCAGATACTTGTATACAAGCTTTAGCACCTGAGCACAGAACTGCTCAGGAAACGGGAAAATTGATATACCACTTCATGGTGCAGGAAAAGTGCTGATAAAATGCCGCGATAAAGCGGATGTTGTGCCAAATGTACAAAGAAAATAGAGAATAACTGTCAAATACTACAATTGCAAGGCACGGCGCTGGCTGTTGCGGCAGCACTGCGGAATGAAATATTGTATACAGGATTTTGCTAAGAAAGCTGAAAGGACAAATACCCCGCAGACACCGGATCGTGCCCGGCATACACGGCAGGGCATTTTTCACTTTTTGCTCAGCAGAAGCGGATGCGGTACTCCCGGGGAGTGCAGTGCTTGATCTCCCGGAAAGATTTAATAAAGTAGCTGGCGTCCGAGAAACCGCATTCCAACCCCACCTCGCCGGTCTTGAGCCGGGTGGAGCGCAGCAGTTCGGCAGCCTTTTCCACCCGGAACTGCTTGACATACTGGATGGGCGTGATGCCCAGAAACTGCCGGAAGCTGCGCAGACAGGCGCTTTCGCTCAGGGCAACACACCCGGCCAGCTTTTCCACGGTCAGCTCCTCGGCGTAGTGCTCCTCTACATAGCGGAGCATCTGCTTCATCCGCTCCGAGGCGATCTGCTCCTGCTCCGATACCTTCACCTTGCCGCTGACGCATTGGGTAATGAGCAGCCGCAGGGCAGCGGTAAGGTGGTAGCGCACCCGGTTCTCGTAGTCAAAGGGCTCGTCCGCCACGCCCTTCCATGCCTCCCGCAGGCAGAGCAGCACCTGCCGCTGCCATGGCACGGCCTCGTCCAACAAAAAGAAGGGCGGCGTGCCGGGCTGCAAGAGCGGGCGGATGAGTTTTTGCCAAAACACGGTGTCCATGCCGCCGACAAGCCGAGGCTGGAACACGCCGGAGTGCAGCAGCGCCCTGCCCTCGGTGGGCTCTACCGCGTGCAGCGCCCCGGAGTTGACAAATACGCCCTGCCCGGTCTGCAGGGTCAGGCGGGTCTTGTTCACGTCCACATGGATAGGCCCCAGCGCCGCCAGAATAAACTCGAACTCCTCGTGCCAGTGCCACGCCACCGAGTAGCTGGAAAGGTCCTCGGCGTAGCAGGCAATAGGGAACAGCGGGCTGCCGTGCTGGGTCTGCTCCCGCCCGGCGGCATCCGCCACCACGGCGGTGGCGCTGGTCAGACCTACCCGATTGTTGGTATAGGATGCACAGCTTGTCTGATATGCCATATTCACCAATTCCTTTCCGCAATACTTTGAATGTTTTTTATCAATGCCGGTTTTGTTGCATATACTATGCGGTTTTGTTCTATTATTATCGATTGTTTTGTGGTATTATCCTATCAGAACTTCTGAGTTCAGTATAGCACCGGCGCAGCGGGAACGCAAGCTGTGTAAGCATTCCACGCCGGGCAAAACCGCTATTCTCCGCCGCCTGTCCAAAGAGGATGGGGCGGCAAGTGTAACATAAACCATTTCGTCAAGGAGGTATTCCTATGCTTCGTATCGAGTATTTTGATAAGGAACGTTTCATG
>ERZ1032022.211-NODE-211-length-14426-cov-22.395658_pt1 | contig 14426 bp, 10 predicted proteins | sample MGYA00516699_ERZ1032022 | MGnify/ENA primary metagenome ERZ1032022 (study PRJEB33719, sample SAMN04261294) | wastewater metagenome | biome: rural village; feature: human; material: feces | host: Homo sapiens | place: El Salvador | collected 2013-01-07 ... | reverse complement strand
TTGCGCATTATAGTATAGGATAAGTAAGTTGCAGAACTGTGCCAGCACAAGAAACTATGGGATGCGTCAACTCTGTGAGAAATGATACGAGGAGGATTACAGATGAAAGACAAGATTTTTGGAGTATTGCAGAGAATCGGAAGAAGTTTTATGCTTCCAATCGCAATTCTTCCGGTAGCAGGACTTCTGCTTGGAGTAGGAAGTTCATTTACAAATGCAACGATGATTGAGACATATCATCTTCAGGCAATTTTAGGCGAGGGGACAATTCTGAATTCCCTGCTCACAATTATGAGCAAAGCGGGAAGTATTATTTTTGATAACCTGCCGATCATTTTTGCTGTCGGTGTAGCAATCGGTATGGCGAAGAAAGAGAAGGAAGTTGCGGCACTTGCGGCAATGATCTCTTTCTTTGTAATGAATGCAACAATGAATGCCATGCTTCTGATCCGTGGAGATCTTCTTGCAGACGGAACACTTGGAGCCGGAGTTCTGGAAGGAACTGTGACAAGTGTCTGCGGAATCCAGACATTACAGATGGGTGTATTTGGCGGTATTATCGTTGGACTTGGAGTAGCAGCACTTCATAATAAGTTTTACAAAATCCAGCTTCCGAATGCACTGTCATTCTTCAGTGGATCAAGATTTGTTCCTATTATTTCAACATTGACTTATGTGGCTGTCGGAATCGTGCTCTATTTTGTATGGCCAACCGTTCAGAATGGAATCTATGCACTCGGCGGACTTGTAACAGGAACAGGTTATATTGGAACATTGATCTTTGGTATTATTAAGAGAGCGTTGATTCCATTTGGACTTCACCATGTATTCTATCTTCCATTCTGGCAGACAGCGGTTGGAGGAACAATGGAAGTTGCGGGACAGCTGGTACAGGGCGGTCAGAACATCTTCTTTGCGCAGCTTGCAGATCCGTCCACAGTACATTTCAGTGCGGATGCGACAAGATATTTTTCCGGTGAATTTATTTTCATGATCTTTGGTCTTCCGGGTGCGGCACTTGCAATGTATCAGTGTGCAAAACCGGAGAAGAAGAAACAGGCAGGCGGACTTCTGCTTTCTGCAGCACTTGCATGTATGATGACCGGAATCACAGAGCCACTGGAATTCTCATTCCTGTTTGTAGCACCGATCCTTTTTGTGGTACAGGTGATCCTTGCCGGATCCGCTTATATGATCGCACATATGTTAAATATTGCAGTAGGACTTACATTTTCCGGTGGATTTATTGATCTGTTCCTTTTCGGTATCCTTCAGGGAAATGCTAAGACAAGCTGGATCAGAATCATCCCGGTTGGAATTATTTATTTCTTCTTATATTATATCATCTTCCGTACTTTGATTCTGAAGCTGAATCTGAAGACACCGGGAAGAGAAGATGATGATGCGGAAACGAAGCTGTATACAAAAGCTGATTATAAAGCAAAAGTAGATGGAAATGATGCAGATTCTGAAAATGAAATGACACCGGAAGATCAGAAGAGCGCACTGATCACAAGAGGACTTGGGGGAAAGAAAAACATTTCTGATGTAGACTGCTGTGCGACAAGACTTCGTTGTACGGTAGTAAAGCCGGAACTGGTAAATGAAGATGTCTTAAGAATGACATCCCCATCCGGAATCGTAAGAAAAGGACAGGGAATCCAGGTAATCTACGGACCGGCTGTTTCTGTGATTAAATCCAATCTGGAAGATTATCTGGAGAAAGCTCCGAATGTGGAATATCTTCCGGAAGAAAACGAAAACAGCACAGAAGAAACGAATAAATGTGCAGAAACAAAAGATGAAGCGAAGAAAGATGAGAACAAAACTGTTGCAGCCGGAACTGTAAAGAAAGAGCTTTGCTCTCCATTCACAGGAGTGGCAGCACCGATCGAAGAAGCGTGTGACGAAGCATTTGCAGGGAAAATGATGGGAGACGGTTATCTGGTTCGCCCGGAAGAGGGAATGGCTTATGCGCCGGAAGATGCAACGGTATCTTTTATCTTCCCATCAAAACATGCGGTTGGCCTGACTAGTGATGACGGAACTGAATATCTGCTTCATATCGGTGTAGATACTGTAAATCTGGATGGAAAAGGATTCGAAACTTTTGTAAAAGACGGAGACCGAGTAAAAAAGGGTGACAAACTGATAGGTTTTGATATAAAATATATCCAAGAGCATGCAAAATCCGATGAATGTATGGTTGTATTTACAAGTCTTCAGGAAGGTGAAGAGATCAGAATGTCTAAGAGCGGAAAAGTAGAGAAGCTTGAGAAGACAGCAGAAATCGTAAGCTTGAATTAAGAGAAAGAAAGAGAGGCTCCGGGGGGATGTATCGAGTCATTAAAGTTCTGAATAATAATGGGATTCTTGTATATCATGTTGAGACAGGGAAGGAGATGATCCTTCTCGGAAACGGTGTGGGATTTGGAAAGAAACCTACAGAACAGATTGAGAAACTTCCCGGAGCCAAAGTATATTCCCTTGTCACAAGAAGGAAGCAGGAGTCTGTTCTGAAAACAGTCAATGGAATCCGCCCGGAGTTTATTGAGGCAACAGGAAAGATCATTGAAGAAGCAGAGAACGTGTTTCAGAAGATCAATCATGAGATGCTGCTTCCGTTGGCAGATCATATTGCGCTTGCAGCGAAGAGAGCGAAGGAGAACCGTCAGCTTCCGAATCCATTTACACCAGATATCCGTGTGTTGTTTGGAGAGGAGTATCAAGTGGCCCTGAAAGGGCGGGAAATTATACAGCAGCTGACAGGATATGAAATCTCAGAGGATGAAGTCGGATTCATTACGCTACATATCCATGCAGGCCTTTCTGATGAGGCAGTATCCCAGACTCTGGATGCGACCAGGATTGTAAATGAAGGGATTGCCATGATTGAACAGGAATTCGATCAGAAGCTGGAGAGCGGCTCACTTGGATGTACACGTCTGATGAGTCATATGTATTATATGATTCTGAGAACCCGTAAGGGTGAAGGGACGAATGCAGACTTTAATGATTTCATTTTTCAGAATTACCCAAGGACCGGAGAGGCGGCGAAGAGAGTGTGTGACTATATGTCCAGACAGCTGAAACAGCCGGTCGCAAAAGAAGAAATCGGATTTCTTGCAATCCATATCCAGCGGGTTATCTCGCCGGATACGGTATGACCGTGTGCTCTTGAAATACTGTATACTATGATATATAGTAGTGGATAAGAGCGAAAGGGGAATCCGCAGAATGTATAAGATTCTAATCATAGAAGATGACCTTGTGATGGCAGGGGCAATTAAAAAAGAGATGGAAGCGTGGGGAAATGAAGCACGTTATGTGGAAGATTTTGCAAAGGTTCTTGAGACATTTGCAGAGTACGGTCCACATCTGGTGCTTTTGGATATCACGCTTCCTTTTTATAATGGATACCACTGGTGCAGCGAGATCCGTAAGATATCGAGCGTGCCGGTGATCTTTATCTCTTCAGCAGCGGATAATATGAATATTATCATGGCGATGAATATGGGCGGAGATGACTTTGTGGCAAAACCGTTTGACTTAAGTGTACTGACAGCGAAGATTCAGGCTCTGCTGAGGAGAACATATGATCTATCAGGAAAAGTACCGATGCTGGAACATAGAGGAGCAATCCTGAACCTCTATGATACAACAATGACTTATAATGGAGAAAAGATTGAGTTGACAAAGAATGAATTTCGTATCTTGCAGACATTGATGGAGAATAAAGGACGCGTGGTCAGCAGAGACACGCTAATGACAAAGCTGTGGGAGACAGACAATTATATCGAAGAGAATACATTGACAGTCAATGTCGGAAGACTTCGGAAAAAGCTGGAAAAAGCGGGAATGGAAGGCTTTATCAAGACGAAAGTCGGCGGTGGATATATCATCGAGAAGGAGTAAAAATGTTTTTACAATATTTGAAAAGAATCCGATTTGTGCTTCTGTGGAGTTTGCTGTGTGCGGGAATCTTTTTCCTGATTTTTGTGCTGGAAGAGATTAATCTGAAGGCAGCGGTTTATCCGACAGTGTTGTGTCTGGCATTTGGATTACTTTTTCTTCTCTGTGGATATTTGCGGTATAAGAAAACTGGGCAGAAGCTGGAACATTTGCTGCAAGGAGAAGGACCTTATGAGGATTCACTTCCGATCGCACAAGATGGAATTGAGTCAGGATATCAGGAGCTGATCAGAAAAGAAGAACAACAGCAAAGAAAAGAACATGCCAGATGGGAGAAGTCCGGTCAGGACATGGAGGACTATTATGCAACCTGGGTGCATCAGGTTAAAGCACCGATCGCTGTGATGAATGTATTACTCCAGCAGGAAGATACCGAGACGAATCAGAATCTGAAAGCCGAACTGTTCCGGGTGGAGCAGTATGTGGAGATGGCACTGGGGTATGTGCGTCTTGACAGTGGCACGAAGGATCTGGTGATCGAACGGTATCCTTTGGATGAAATTGTAAGAAAATCGATCCGTAAATATGCAGGACAGTTTATCCGAAGGAGAATCCGTCTGATCTATGAAGGGACAGATCAGATTGTTTTGACGGATGAGAAATGGCTTTCATTTATCATTGAACAACTGTTGTCCAATGCGGTGAAATATACACTGAAAGGAACAGTGACGATCACTGTCAGTGAAGAAAAGAAATTGACAGTTACAGATACCGGAATGGGGATTGCACCGGAGGATCTGCCGAGAATCTTTGAAAAAGGATATACGGGATATAATGGAAGAATGGAACGGAAATCAACGGGAATTGGTCTGTATCTGAGTCAGATGGCGGCAAAGAAACTTGGGCATCAGATCACGGTTGTGTCGAAGCTGGGGGAAGGCAGCAGTTTTACAATAGATCTGGCAGAGTATCCGTTGAGAACAGAGTAAATCACTAAATCACACAGAGAGAAACAAGTGACAAATTTGTCACATCAGACAGCTGGAATGTCACAGAAATCAATGTCGGCATTCTGGCTGTATTGCTATACTGAGGATGTTGAAAGAAAGAAGAGGAGGTCGTAAGAAATGACAGTTTTGGAAGTAGAAAATTTGAAAAAAATATACCGTCCACGTTTTGGCGGTAATCAGGTACAGGCACTCTCTAAGGTGACATTCTCAGTAGAAGAGGGCGAATATGTAGCAATCATGGGAGAGAGTGGCTCGGGGAAGACGACATTACTGAACATGCTGGCAGCATTGGATAAACCAACTGAAGGGGAAGTTTATCTGGATGGAAAACCGTTATCAGCAATCCGTGAGAAGGATCTGTCCAAGTTCAGGAGAGATCATCTTGGGTTTGTATTTCAGGATTTCAATCTTTTGGATACATTTAATCTAAAGGACAATATCTTACTGCCATTGGTACTGCAGGGAGTTGATTACAGGAAAATGAATGTCAGGATGATGCCAATCGTGAAAGAACTTGGAATTGCAGGACTTCTGGAGAAGTATCCCTATGAGGTGTCAGGAGGACAGAAGCAGCGTGCAGCAGTGGCGAGAGCGCTGATCACAGATCCGAGACTGATCCTGGCGGATGAGCCGACCGGGGCACTCGATTCGAAATCAACGGATGAATTGCTCGGGGTATTTGAGCGGATCAATCAATCGGGACAGACGATCCTTATGGTAACACATTCTGTCAAAGCAGCGAGCAAGGCCGGGAGAGTGTTATTTATTAAAGACGGAGAAGTTTTCCACCAGGTATATAAAGGCGAACAGACAGATGAACAGTTCTATCAGAATATCTCAGCGACACTGACAATGCTTGCGACAGGTGGTGAGAGACGATGAAAAGTGGACTTTATCTGAAACTTTCCGTTAATGGAATTAAGAAAAATAAGAAGCTGTATCTTCCTTATCTGATCACTTGTATCTGTATGGTTATGATGTTCTATCTGATCGATTATCTTGCAGTGAGTCCGCAGTTTGCCCAGATCAAAGGTGGGGATACTATGCAGATGATCCTTGGATTTGGTTCCGGTGTGATCGCAATCTTTTCTCTGATTCTTCTGTATTACACAAATTCATTTCTGATCCGCAGACGACAGAGAGAGTTTGGGTTGTATCACATCCTTGGAATGGGAAAAATTGACCTTGTAAAAATCATGGTTCTTGAGAATCTGATCATCAGTGTTCTGACGATTGCAGGAGGAATCGTGGGAGGAATCCTGTTTTCTAAATTAGGGGAACTTCTGGCAGCGAAGATACTTGGAAGTAATGCCGGACTTTCTATGAAAATCAGTGTTCCGGCACTTGTGGCTACGGCACTGTTATTCCTGGTCATTTTTGCATTAATCATGCTTCGGATGATCGTGTCCGTCTATCGGTTAAAACCTGTAGAACTTTTAAAAAGTGAAAAGACAGGAGAGAAACCTCCGAAGGCAAACTGGATCTTTGCAGTACTCGGGTTGCTTCTGCTTGGTGTGGCTTATTATTTATCCCTGACAATCAAAGATCCGCTTGTAGCGATGATCTGGTTTATGGTTGCCGTCGTGCTGGTAATCCTTGCAACGTATCTGTTATTTATTGCCGGCTCGGTCACATTTTGTAAAATAATGCAGAAAAAGAAAGGATATTATTATAAAACAAATCATTTTATTTCACTTTCATCCATGATTTACCGTATGAAACGAAATGGGGCAGGATTAGCGTCTATTTGTATTCTGTCCACAATGGTTCTGGTTATGGTATCTTCTACAACCAGCCTGTATCTGAGTATGGAACATGGCTTGAATCTTCGATATCCGAAATCTGTCCAGATTGAGATGTACACGAAACCGGAGCAGACGGAAGAAATGAAAGAGAATCAGAATGGACAGATTATAGAGCTTGTACAGAAGGTTTTGAAAGAACATAACCAGACCGCGGAGAATCCGGAGAATTACCGGATGCTTACAGTCAGTGGAATTATTTTAAAAAATGAAATCTATTTTAATCCGGAGAATGCTCCGGGAGTCAATGAAGTGAATACATTTGATCATTTAAAAATGTTCTATGCTCTGCCGTTGGAAGCGTATAATCGGATCATGGGGACGAATCTGGAGCTTGCTCCCGGGGAAGCGTATCTGTATGCGAAAGATTCCGATTTCCCCTATGATCAGATCACGGTGGAGAATTCCGGGACATGGAGGATTAAAGGACATTTGGATAAAATGATTTCAAATGGAAATAATATGGCAAATATGAACAGCAGCTTCTATCTGGTGGTTTCCGGACTGGAAGATATAAAAGCTTTGGAAGAAGGAAATGTTTCCGTTTACGGTGTAAATGGTTCTTATGAGAAATGGTACTACAATTTTGATCTGTCCTGTGGAGATGAAGAGCAGATCCAGATTCAAAACGAGATTGACAAGAAAATCAATGCATTGGCTGAACAGGAATCAGAGGAATCAGATACCCTATTTTTTGGAGCTTCTACAGACAGCAGAGCCGCATCAAGAGCTGATTACCAGGCTTTGTACGGCGGTCTGTTCTTCCTTGGAATCCTTCTTGGAGTCGTATTCATTCTTGGAATGGTGCTGATCATTTATTATAAACAGATTACAGAAGGCTATGAGGATCAGGACAGATTCCAGATTCTGATGAAAGTGGGGATGACACAGAAAGAAGTGCGTCAGACGATCAATTCTCAGGTAATGACAGTATTCTTCCTGCCTCTTGTGGCTGCCGGAATTCATACGGCATTTGCATTTCCAATGATAGAAAAAATGGTGCATCTGCTTGCTTTTTCTGACAGAAAATTCCTGATTCTGGTGACAGTGTGCTCCTATTTAGTATTTGCATTATTCTATATCATTGTCTACATGGTGACTTCGAAACAGTATTACAAAATTGTTAGCGGAAAACAGGAAGAAAGTCTTTTTTCTTAATTCAAAGAGTGATAGAATAGAATTATCAGAAAAAGGAGGACTTGCTTATGATGGATCACACAATTATTACAATTGGAAGACAGTTCGGAAGTGGCGGTCATGAAGTAGGAAACAGACTGGCAGAGAGACTGAACATTCCTCTTTACGATCACAATCTGATTCGAATGGCAGCAAGAGATCTTGGAATTTCGAACGAAGATGCTGGAAGAGTAGATGAGACGAGACTTGGAAATGTGTTATCAAGCTATTATATTGGAATGGGTGATTATACTACATTTATGCTCAGTCCGGAAGTGGAGAAACCATTAAGTGATCAACTTTTTGACGCACAGTCAGCAATCATCCGCAAGCTGGCGGAACGCGGACCGGGAATCTTTGTTGGACGCTGCGCAGATTATGTTCTTGGGGATTATTCAAATGTTGTGAATACATTTATCTATGCTTATAAGGATGATAGAATCAATCGAATCATGGATATCTATAAGCTTTCCGAGAAAGAGGCTGTAGATAAGATTAAGAAGATTGACAGAGAGAGACGCCTGTATTATGAAGGTAGAACAGACCGTAAGTGGGGCAGTATTGAAGCGAATGCAATTCTGCTGAATTCAAGTCTTCTTGGAATCGATGGTGCGGTAGATGCACTTGAGGCGATTTATCATAAGTGGGAAAACAGATAACAAAATAAGCAGAAAAAATGAAATAATTAACAAAAAGTAAGAGGGTGTCGTTTAGTGCGACACCCTCTTTGCTACGTCTTTATTCTGGAATCTGTATTTATTTCATCATGCCGGCAAGAATCTGATTGACTTCTTTACCATCAGCTTTGCCTTTTACCTTCGGCATGAGTTCTTTCATGATCTTACCTTTATCCTTTGCTGTAGGAGCATCGATACCAAGATCTGCAAGAACGGATGTGATCATTGCTTTGATCTCATCTTCGCTCATCATCTTTGGTGCATATTCTTCAAGAACAGCAAGACGCTTCTGAGCCTCTTCAATCAGATCTGTACGATCTTCAGGTGTGATATCAATTGTTTCTTTTAACTGTTTGATTTCTTTTAAGATTACCTGTCCTTCTTCCTCTTCTGTCAGGTCGGCACGTTTGTCGATAGCTTTATTCTTCAGAGAGGAGAGCAGAAAGGAAAGTGCGGCTTTTCGTTCTTTGTCTCCTGCCTTCATTGCAGCGACCATAGCGCTTCTGATTTCATCAATTTTGCTCATTTTAGAGTCCTCCTTATAATTTAATATGCTTGAAATAGTTACAATTATTGAAAAGAGCGGATTGCTCTTGATTCATAAGATAAATTTTAGCAGATGGTGGTTTATATTGCAAGAGTGCACTCTGTTTTGTGAAAATATATGAAAGAAATGCATGAAAAGTATAAAAAATCAGAAAATTTACGAAAAGTAAAAATATAGGTTGACAATATTTGGCTCGAGGAGTAAACTACGTGACATAAAAGCAAAGGCGCTTTGAGAAACAGATCTCAGAGTGCCTTTTTCTTTTAATAAAATATGGTACCTATAAGATTTGCCGCGAACAGCAGCAAGTCTCAATGACACAAAGGCGTGTCTTACAGAAAGAACCGATTCAGGGGGATGGTTCAACGAAACTGTAAGATACGTCTTTTTAGTTTCTAGGTATGAGGAGGAAGTAGTATGACACAAGAAATTATTACTCAGATTACAGACACAGTCGGAACAGAAGTGTTCGGCATCTGGTTCCTGATCGGAGCTGCATTTGTATTCTTTATGCAGGCAGGATTCGCTATGGTAGAGACAGGATTCACTAGAGCAAAGAATGCCGGTAACATTATCATGAAGAATCTGATGGATTTTTGTATTGGAACAATCGTGTTTATTTTCCTTGGATTTGGATTGTTACTCGGGGAAGATGCACTTGGCGGACTGGTAGGAGTTCCAACACTTGGAATCTTTACAGATTATGCAAACTTTGACTGGTCTAATTTTGTATTCAACCTGGTTTTCTGTGCGACAGCAGCAACAATCGTATCAGGAGCTATGGCAGAAAGAACAAAGTTTCTTTCCTATTGTATTTATTCCGCAATGATCTCCGCAGTTGTGTATCCGATCGAAGCACACTGGATCTGGGGAGGCGGATGGCTTTCACAGCTTGGCTTCCATGATTTTGCAGGATCTTGTGCAATCCACATGGTAGGTGGAGTAACAGCATTTATCGGAGCTGCAATGGAAGGAGCCAGAATTGGTAAATTCTCAAGAGATAAGAATGGAAAAGTAACAAAAGTCCACGCATTTCCAGGACATAACCTCGTAATAGGTGCTCTTGGATGTTTCATCCTCTGGTTTGGATGGTATGGATTCAACGGTGCGGCAGCAACAACAGGCCCACAGCTTGCATCTATCTTTATGACAACAACAATCGCACCGGCAACAGCAACCGTTGTATGTATGATCTTCACATGGCTTCGTTATGGAAAACCAGATGTGTCTATGTGTCTAAATGCATCCCTCGCAGGCCTGGTAGCAATCACAGCACCTTGTGATGTGACAGATGGATTAGGAGCACTGATCATTGGAGCAGTTGCAGGAGTTCTCGTAGTATTTGGCGTTTGGTTCTGTGATAATGTAGTGCATGTAGATGACCCGGTTGGTGCCGTAGCAGTTCATTGTTGTAATGGTATCTGGGGAACAATCGCAGTTGGTCTTTTTGCAACAACAAATGCGCCGGAAAGCACACTGAAAGGTTTGTTCTATGGCGGTGGATTCGGACTTCTCGGAACACAGCTTCTTGGTGTAGTAACAGTTCTTGCTTGGACAGTTGTAACAATGACAATTATCTTCAAAGTAATCGATATGACAATTGGACTTCGTGTTTCAGAGGAAGAAGAGATTGTTGGTCTGGATTCCAAGGAGCATGGTCTTGCATCAGCATATGCAGGATTCAGCATCATGGATATTACAGAAGGTGCAATGAATGAAAATGAAAACACAGATCTTGGAGTAGCAGATTATGACGCAGCATCTCCAATCCAGAGAGCAGCAGCTGTACCTGTAGCCGGACCGGTAGATGCAGATACAGGAATGCATAAAGTAGTTATTATCGCAAAGCTTTCCAAGTATGACAGGCTGAAATCAGCGTTGAACAATCTTGGTGTTACAGGAATGACAGTGACACAGGTTATGGGATGCGGTATCCAGAAAGGTGCCGGCGAGAAATATCGTGGAGTTGAGATGGACGTTACTGTTCTGCCAAAGGTAAAAGTAGAAGTTATCGTTGGAAATATTCCGGTTGAGAAAGTCATCGAAACAGCATCCAAGACACTGTATACAGGACATGTCGGTGATGGTAAGATCTTTGTATACAACGTGCAGAAAGTAGTAAAAGTACGTACAGGAGAAGAAGATCTCGAAGCATTGAAAGATGTAGAATAATACTTGATAAAAAAAATAATCTCCCAAAAGCAGTAAAGACTGTTTTTCCGGAGATTATTTTTTATGATTATTGAACGATTTTTTTGAATAAATTTTTTTATAAATAAGATTGAAATCTTATATACTACTATATTTAATAAGAAGTAACAGCGTAAAAAACGACACAGGATGGTAAAAATGACCTAAAAATTTTTTAGATTATCATATAATTTGAAAAGAAAAATGTGAAAAAAATACTATTTTATGTAAAGAGAGTTAAATAAACATAAAATTTTTCTTTAAAAACCTAAAAAAATGTGATATAGTGTAATACAAACATATGATATTGAAATTCAGGAGGGAAAATTAAGAATGAACAATTATATGTATCTGGTTCCAGTTGCAGCTGTCATTGCTCTTCTTTTTGCAGCGTATCTTGCAGCAAAGGTTAGCAGACAGGATGCCGGAACAGAAAGAATGAAGGAAATCGCCGGTGCGATCGCAGATGGTGCACGTGCTTTCCTGACAGCAGAGTACAAGATCCTTATTGTATTCGTAGTAGTACTTTTCGTACTGATCGGATTAGGAGTAGGTAACTGGGTAACAGCAGTTTGCTTCGTAGTAGGTGCTCTGTTCTCAACAATCGCAGGTTACTGCGGAATGACAGTTGCTACTAAGGCAAATGTCAGAACAGCTAACGCAGCTAAAGAGAGCGGAATGAACAAAGCTCTTTCCATCGCATTTTCAGGTGGTGCCGTTATGGGTATGTGTGTTGCTGGACTTGGTGCACTTGGTGTCAGCCTTGTGTACATCGTAACTAAGAATGTAGATGTATTATTCGGATTCAGCCTTGGTGCTTCTTCCATCGCATTGTTTGCACGTGTTGGTGGTGGTATCTATACAAAGGCAGCAGATGTTGGAGCTGACCTTGTAGGTAAAGTAGAAGCAGGTATCCCGGAAGATGATCCGCGTAACCCGGCTGTTATCGCTGACAACGTTGGAGATAACGTAGGTGACGTAGCAGGTATGGGAGCTGACCTTTTCGAGTCTTACTGTGGATCTCTGATCTCAGCACTGACACTTGGTGTTGCAGTAAGCGAAGTTTCAGGAGTATTATTCCCACTTGCAATCGCAGGATGTGGTCTGATCGCTTCTATCCTTGGAACATTCTTCGTAAGAGGCGGAGAGAACACAAATCCTCAGAAAGCTCTTACAAAAGGAAGCTATGCTTCTTCAGCAATCGTAATCATTGCTTCTTTAGCACTTAGCTGGGTGCTTTTCGGAAACATGAACGCAGCAATCGCAGTTATCTCTGGTCTGATTGTTGGTGTTATCATTGGTAACATCACAGAGTACTACACATCAGCAGATTACAAACCGGTTAAAGGAATCGGAGAGCAGTCTGAGACAGGTGCAGCTACAACAATCATCAGTGGTCTTGCAGTTGGTATGAAATCAACAGCTATCCCGCTGCTTCTGATCTGTGTAGGTATTTTTGTTTCTTATAATGTATTTGGTCTGTATGGAATTGCTCTTGCAGCAGTTGGTATGCTTTCTACAACAGGAATCACTGTTGCAGTTGATGCATATGGTCCGATCGCAGACAACGCTGGTGGTATCGCAGAGATGTCCGGTCTTGATGAGTCCGTTCGTGACATTACAGACAAGCTTGACTCTGTAGGTAATACAACAGCAGCTATGGGTAAAGGATTTGCTATCGGTTCTGCAGCACTTACAGCTCTTGCGCTGTTCGTATCTTATGCAGAGACAGTAGGTCTGAAATCCATCAACCTTCTTGACTACAAAGTAATCATCGGTATCTTTATCGGTGGTATGCTTACATTCCTTTTCTCAGCATTCACTATGGAGTCTGTATCTAAGGCTGCATATTCAATGATCGAGGAAGTTAGACGTCAGTTCCGTGAGAAACCAGGCATCATGAAAGGTGAGGAGAAACCTGACTACAAGTCATGCGTTGCTATTTCTACAACAGCAGCACTTCACGAGATGCTTCTTCCAGGTCTGATGGCAGTTATCGTTCCTGTAGTAGTAGGTGTTCTTCTTGGAGTTGACGCTCTTGGCGGACTTCTTTCAGGATCCCTCGTAACAGGAGTTCTTATGGCGATCTTCATGTCAAATGCAGGTGGTGCATGGGATAACGCTAAGAAGTATATCGAAGAAGGAAACCACGGCGGAAAAGGTAGTGAGGCTCATAAGGCAGCCGTTGTTGGAGATACTGTAGGAGATCCGTTCAAGGATACATCAGGTCCGTCTATCAACATCCTGATCAAACTTATGACAGTTGTATCACTTGTATTCGCTCCACTGTTCCTTTCTATCGGAGGACTTCTGTAATACTTTTGTAATCCATATATGGATGACATTAAGAATATAAGTTGAAAGAAAACGTTCTCCGGGGATTTCCCCGGGGGACGTTTTTTTCTGTGTTGCTTTTATTTGTTTTGTTATATAACTATAAAACTGGCTTGTATAAATATTTTAAAACTGGATATATCTAACAGACCAGGGCGCTGATATAATAAGGCGGTATGTTGGGAAAATTCACTTACAAGTCTGACATTATCCGTCAGGTAATTACTCAACATAAGAGATAACAAACAGGAGATTTACAAAATATGAAAAACGAAAGTATCAGCACAAAGAAAATCGTAATGACTGCATTTTTTGCAGCTATTATTTATCTGGGAATCCAGTCTTTCCGTATTCCGCTTCCGGCGGCTGTCGGAACACCATTTCTGCATTTCGGACACATTTTCGTAATGCTTGCAGTATTAATGCTTGGACCTAAGCTTTCAACTGTGGCAGGAGTTCTCGGACTTCTCGTCTTTGATGTATTGAACGGTTATATTCAGGCAATCCCGAATGTATTCGTCAGCACAATTATCAAATGTCTGCTTGTGGGCATGATCTTTCAGTATCTGAAGAAAAAAGCTCAGGGAGATGCGAAGAAGGAATATGGTTATGCAGTCCTCTGTGCGGCTATCTACGGCATTACGAACATTATCGTAGACTTTATCTGGTCAACCGTTGAACTGGTCGTTCTCGGCAGTTCATGGAGCGCAGCGTTGGCGGCAGAGATCACATCTATCCCGGCTACGATCATCAATGCAGGATTTACAGTAGTAGGAAT
>ERZ1032022.210-NODE-210-length-14427-cov-8.080643_pt1 | contig 14427 bp, 11 predicted proteins | sample MGYA00516699_ERZ1032022 | MGnify/ENA primary metagenome ERZ1032022 (study PRJEB33719, sample SAMN04261294) | wastewater metagenome | biome: rural village; feature: human; material: feces | host: Homo sapiens | place: El Salvador | collected 2013-01-07 ... | reverse complement strand
TTTTTGTCATCTTCAACAATCAGTAACTTTTCACTCATATTTTCTCTGCTTTCTTACAAATTACGCTAATTGTATCATTGCCAGTTTTATAAATCAAATCATTAAGTCAAAATCTCCGACAGAATTTATCTTATAAACAGCAAAAAGCTCCCGAAGGAGCTTTCCACACTTTAAATATACACCAATCTTTTAACACAATCTCTTCTGCTATATTACAAATACCATTTACCGCTCTGACCCATTCCATCTGATCACAAACTTTCAATTTTTCCGTAATGCCCTGCTGCTCCATCATCTGACGCACCAGAATATCCATTCTCTCCTGTGCTTCATCGTCCACAAGATTCAGATGTTCCACCCATTTTTTCAAATGTGCTTTTCATGTGTTATTCCTCCTTGAAATCAGCGATGTCCTTAGATCATCGCAAAATATTTCAGGGCAGCCTTGATAGCTTCTTCCTTCTCTTTCGGGCATTGTGGAACTCTTGCATTTTCTGATTTTGGAAGATTATAGTTTTCTCCCACTTCAATTCCACATTTGCGTTTTACCTGAGAAATATATAAACTTGAAACCTTCAAGCCAAATTCTTTCAGCACATAATCTTTGATTTCCTGATAGGTTGCTTTCAACTCGGCACTGGTGGCATCCAGCTCGTCCAGGTCTAAGTCGATCTCTATCGTGTCATCCGGTTTTTATTGGGACAAAAGAACAACCGTCTCAACATGAAACGTCGAAGGAAACATATCGACACAACAGACCTTCTTCACTTCATATCCTCTCGCCTGTAAAACTTCAAGATCTCTTGCCAGACTGGTCGGCTTGCAGGAAATATAAACCATCTGAGGCACATTGTAACGAATGATTTTTTCCAAAGCTTTTGGATTGATTCCGTCCCTTGGTGGATCAAGTACAATATAATCCGGCTTTTCTTCAATGCTGTCAATGACTTTGAGTACATCCCCTGCGATAAACTCGCAGTTATGTAAACCATTTAACTGTGCATTCTCTTTGGCAGCTTCCACTGCTTCCTCAATGATCTCCACACCGATCACTTTTTTGGCTACTGGAGAAAGCATCTGTGCGATCGTTCCGGTTCCGGAATACAGATCGAATACAATTTTACCATGCTCCGCAATATCTGCGTCTGTTCCGCTTGGAAGTGCATCTCCGATAAACTCTCTGGCAGTCTGATATAGCACCTCTGCACCCAGGGAATTTGTCTGAAAAAAGGAAAATGGTGTAATCTTAAAGCGAAGCCCTAACAATTCCTCGTAAAAGAAATCCTGTCCATATAAAACATCCGTGCCTTCATTCGTCACGGTATCTGCCACATTGTCATTTCTCGTATGCAGAATACCTGTCATGGTACCTTTGTAATCTGCTGCAAGAAGAGCAGCTTTCCAGCCCTCTAATAATTCCTCTTCCGTTCCTGCAAATGCTTTTTCCTGTGCATTGTTCAACGTACTTTCAACTTCATCCATCTGTGCTCCGGCAATTCCCGGAAAATCCGTCTGCGTTGTAGTCACCAGATCTACTAATATTTCCCCTGTTTTGACTGCCTTACGGACAAGCAGATGTCTTAAATATCCGGTGTGACGCAGTTTATGGTAATAGGTGATATTTTTTTCACGAAAATAAGCAAGTGTGACAGACAGGATCTTTCTGAAATCCTCATCCACGATCTGGCAGTTTTCCACCGTCACAATATCATAAAAGCTTCCACGCTTATGCATTCCAAGTGCTAACGGTCCATCCTTAAATTCATCCCCAAAGGAAAATTCCATTTTATTGCGGTATCCTGTCTGCCTTGGACTTTCCTTGATTCCCAGAAACTGGTAATCCCGGTTTTCCTGATCGATCACATCATCCATTAATTTTTTTACCTGTTCTGCTTTCATCTCAAGCTGCCTGTCGTATGGAAGTGTCTGGTAAGTACATCCTCCACATTCCCCGGCATGGACACATCCTGTTTTGTCCCCTTCCAGCGGTGACTTTTCCAATACCTCTAAAAGTCTGCCCTCTGCCTTTCCCTTGCGGATTTTATTGATGGAAGCAGACACTTTCTGTCCCGGTATCGTATTTTTTACAATAACCTGTCTGCCATCCTCTGTTCTGATAATTCCCTTATTGGGAAAGTCTACGCGCTCGATCACGCCTTCTATGATTTGTCCTTTTTTCATAAATTCCTCGCATTTTTATTTCATCAACTATAAAATTGTCCATGATTCCATTGACATTTTATTAACTTCACAGTTTTCTATTTCTTTTATCTGTTACACAAGAAAAAAGGGCTGCATCCGCAGCCCTCCAGATTATTTTTATTCTTCTTCTTTTTTCTCTGCTGGTTTTGCCGGCTCTTCTTCGTCCTCTTCATCTTCGAAGAAATCGTCATCATAATCATCTTCAAAATCGTCTTCAAAATCTTCCAGATAATCTGGTGTAAAGAAACGATATACGCCATATACTGCAGCTGCAACTGCTGCAATAATACCGATGATTGCAAAAATCCATACAACCTTTGATGTTTTCTTTTCTTCTGCTTCTTTTTTGTTTAATAATTCATTCAACTTTGTCATATTGATCAGATCCTCTTTCTTATTGAGTAAGTCGTTTAACTTTGTCGCATTGATGAAATCTTCCACCTTATTCATAGTTTTCCGCTCCTTCTTTTATTTATACTTTTTAATTTTACAGTTTTTATTGATTATTTCGTGATTCCATCACTCAATAATTTTGCCGTTCGTCAAATACAAATAAATTTGTATTTTCCTCTCTTTCGCTCATTATATCATATCCTTTACTTTTCGAATATAAAAAATTTACATTTTTCAAAAATTTTATATATTTTTTAGAGTTTTGGATACACAAACCTCCATGCTCCCAAATAGAATCAGATACGCTTTAATTTTGCAAAAGAAGCAAACATTTTTTTCACACCATATCCTTCGAAATCCACGGTCACCTCGTAATCTCTTCCGCCATCCATGATGTTTTTCACAACTCCTCTGCCAAACTTGATATGCGATACGGTGTCCCCGACACCATAGTCAAGCTCTGACTTTACAACACCCTTTGTGACAAGTGCCTTTGCCTGCATACTCTGTCCGGAAGGCTGCTGGCGCAGTGTTGTTCTTTTCGGTCTTGCTGTTGTCTGGTTCTGTAAAAAAGATGGGAAACTGCTCTCTTTTCCAAAAGAAGATTCTCTTGCAGATGCCGGCTTTCTCAGTTCACTGTCCAACAGTTCAGACGGAATCTCCCGAACAAACCGCGATACTTTATTATATTGCGTTTCGCCACGGATCATACGTTGTCTTGCACAGGTAATTGTAAGTTCTTCTTTGGCTCTCGTGATTCCCACATAAGCCAGGCGTCGCTCCTCTTCGAGATCCTCAGAAGAACTGTCCGAAGTGATGGACATATAACTTGGGAACAATCCATCCTCCATTCCGGCAAGGTAAACTTTCGGGAACTCCAGACCTTTTGCACTATGTAATGTCATTAAAACAACATAATCACTGCCCTCATCGAGACTGTCGATGTCTGCAACCAGTGCCACTTCCTCTAAAAAGCCACTGAGTGTCGGATGTTCCTCGCCTTCCTCGTAAGCAACCACTTTACTGATCAACTCATCAATATTCTCAATACGCGCCTTTGCCTCCTCGGTATCTTCCGCTTCCAATTCTTTCACATACCCTGTTTCGTCTATAATCTCCTGCAAAAGTTCAGAAACGCTGATAATCTCTACTTTACTGCGCATCACCTGAATAAAATTCACAAATGGCCTGATCTTTGCAGCACTCTTGCCGAGTGTCGGAATATCGTCTGCCATTTTCAATGCATTATAAAAACTGATATCTGCCGTAGCCGCATAATCTGCCACACGATTTAAGGTTGTTGCACCGATTCCACGTTTTGGCACATTAATGATCCTGCGGACAGCAAGATCATCTCTTGCATTATCGATCGTTTTCAAATAGGCAAGCAGGTCTTTGATCTCTTTTCTTGCATAGAAGTTCACGCCGCCGACAATCTTATATGGAATATTGGATACGATAAATTTTTCCTCAAAAAGACGGGACTGTGCATTGGTGCGGTAAAGAACAGCGCAGTCACCGTAATGATATCTGCCGTCCTTCACGCAGGCATTGATATCCTTTGCGACATATTCTGCCTCCTCATAGCCTGTCTCAAACTGTTTAAAACCGATCTTTTTCCCTTCCTCATTATCTGTCCAGAGTGTTTTTCTTTTTCGTCCCATATTGTTGGAGATCACTCCGTTTGCAGCATTTAAAATATTCTGTGTAGAACGGTAATTCTGTTCCAGTTTTATCGTCACTGCCTCCGGAAAATGTTTTTCAAAGTTCAGGATATTATAAATATTCGCACCGCGGAACTTATAGATCGACTGGTCATCATCACCAACGACACACAGGTTCTTATACTTTCTCGCAAGAATACTGATCAGTTCAAACTGTGCCGTATTCGTATCCTGATACTCGTCCACCATAATATAGCGAAAGCGTTCCTGATAGTAGTCTAACACCTGGGCATCCGTTTTAAACAATTCAACCGTCTTTACGATCAGATCATCAAAATCAAGTGCATTATTCCGCCGCAGTGCATCCTGATACTCTCTGTAGATCTCTGCCTGTTTCCGTTTCGCAAAATCCCCGGAAGCAGCCGCCCGGAGAGAAAATTCCTGTGGATCTACCAGTTCATCTTTTGCCTTGGAAATCGCAGCAAGCAGACTCCGCTCTTTGTAAATCTTGGTATCCACATTCAGACGCTTACAGATATCCTTCATCAGTGTTTTCTGGTCATCGGAATCATAAATTGTGAAATTAGTGTCAAACCCGATACGGTCAATATGACGTCTTAAAATGCGCACACAGGTAGAATGGAACGTTGATACCCAGATGCTCTCAGAGCCATATCCCACAAGCTGGTCGATCCTCTCACGCATCTCACCTGCTGCTTTGTTCGTAAAGGTGATTGCCATAATATTGTATGGATTCACGCCCTTTTCTTCGATCAGATAGGCAGTGCGATGTGTCAGGACACGTGTTTTTCCGGAACCCGCCCCCGCTAAGATCAGAACCGGTCCCTCCGTGTGAAATACTGCTTCTCTCTGCTGTTCGTTCAATGTATCATAAATGCTCATAGAAATCTCCATTTCCGTTGTTGTTTGTAATATTCAATCCCTTTTTTATTACAATATCATATTCCCATCTATTGTAACACATTATCCCTGCTTATGAACAGTAAAACCGAACATATTTTCTTTTTTTAACAATAAAAAATAACCGTCCTTTGCGTCAGAAAAAATCTACGACCGTCCACATTCAAATTCATACAATTAATTTCAATTGTCTATTGTCATCTAGTTTTCAATACTATATAATCTGATGTAGAGAATACGATTGAACCAGTAAGAGTAAAAGCAGGTAAAAAAATGAATACAAAACAATTTTTAAGTGATATATTAGATGAATTTAACAAAATCGACTATGTAAAACCGGAAGATATCCCGAATATCGATCTTTACATGGATCAGGTGACAACATTCATGGATTCCCAACTTGCCACATCCAAGCGGCATGAGGATGATAAGATTCTGACTAAGACCATGATTAACAATTATGCGAAAAACGATCTTCTTCCTCCTCCGGAAAAGAAAAAATATTCCAAAGAACATGTGCTGACTTTGATCTTTATCTACTATTTTAAAAGTATCTTAAGCATCAGTGACATCCAGAGTATCTTAAATCCGATCACGGACAAGTATTTTGGAAAAGGCAGCTCCGAGATGAGTCTTGAGGATATCTATAAAGAAGTGTTCGGTCTGGAGCATCAGGAAACCTTAAATATCATGAAAGACCTTGCAAAGAAGTTTAACACCTCCATGAAAACTTTTGAGGGAATGGAAGGTGAGGACGCGGAGCTTTTACGGACATTCAGCTTTATCTGTATGTTAAGCTATGATGTCTACCTGAAAAAAACAATTATTGAGCGCATTGTCGATCAGATGCTGCACGAAGAAAAAGATTCTTCCAAAAAAGACAAATAAAACCCGAAGTTGTATGATACATTGTCTATAGAGGACATTGTTCGTACAACTTCGGGTTTTTCTTTCTGCTCCGTTTTTACGCTTCGTTTGTCTCTGATTTTGCCATTCTGGCAAATACCATGTCATATCCGTCATTTCCATAATTTAAAGAACGGTTTACACGGCTGATGGTCGCTGTGGAAGCACCTGTTTTCTCTGCAATATCAAGATATGTTTTCTGGTCACGTAACATCTTGGCGACCTCAAATCTCTGTGATAAGGAAAGCAGCTCATTCACAGTGCAGACATCTTCAAAAAAAGTATAACATTCTTCTCTGTTTTCCAGGCTTAAAATCGCATCAAAAAGATGGTCTACTGCCTCAGTCCTTAGTTTCTTGCTCATTTTACTTTCTCCTTTTCATAAATCAAAATGATATCATTCTCTTTTTTATTGTCAGAAATTTCAAATCTATACATATTTTAACATAGTAAAGTTTTAAAGTAAATACCTGTTTTACACACTAAAGCGTTACAGACGCGAATTCTATAATAGTCGAATCGTGACGAAAAAGCAATACTTTTTTTCATATTGGTTATAACTATAATTTATACCTGACAGTATTCTGTTATTCCTTCAAATAATCTGTCAGAAAAGCAATCAGGTGCTCCATCTCCTGCTGTGTACCAATGCTGATGCGCAGATAATTATCAATTCTCGGCTTTGAAAAATAACGCACGAAAATGTTATGCTCCCGGAGTGCTTCAAATATTTCTTTTGCAGGAACTCTTTCATGTGTTGCAAAAATAAAGTTGCTCATGGAATCCCCAAAAGAAAATCCAAGTTTTTTCAGTTCGCACTTCGTCCATTCCCTTGTAGCGATGACTTTTGCACAGGTTTCCTCAAAATACTCCCTGTCCTTTATTGCCTGCACGCCAAGCGAAAGCGCTGTCTGATTGAGCGTGTAGGAATTGAAAGAATATTTCACATCATTGATATACCGGATCAGCTTTTCATTTCCCATCGCAAAACCAAGCCGCATACCAGCCAGTGAACGTGATTTTGAAAAGGTCTGTACCACGAGAAGATTGTCATATTTTTCAATCAGAGGCAGCGCAGACTCCCCTCCAAAATCAATGTATGCCTCATCCACAACTACAATCACATTGCGGTTGTGTGCGATGATATCCTCGATCTCTGAAAGCGGCATGAGGATTCCCGTCGGTGCATTCGGATTTGGGAACACCACGCCGCCGTTTTCCCCATAATAGTCCTCTTTTCTGATCTGAAAATTGTCATCTAACGCTTTTGTCTCAAATGGGATTCGAAGCATATCTGCCCACACATCATAAAAAGAATAGGTGATATCCGGAAACAGGATCGGCTTTTTGCTGTTAAAAAACGTCATAAATATCATGGCAAGCACATCATCAGAACCGACACCGGTAAATACCTGACTGCTCCTGATCCCGTAATAATCTGCGATTGCATCGACTAACACTTTACAGGTCGGTTCCGGATAAAGCCGCAGCTTGTCTGTATCAAAGTTCTTCAGTGCCTCTACCACTCCCGGTGCGGGCGGATATGGATTTTCGTTGGTATTCAATTTGATCATGTCCGGCTGGTTTGGCTGTTCTCCCGGAACATACGGTTCCACCGTTCTTACATACTCTTCCCAGTTACTCATAAATTTTACGCTCTCCACTCTCTCAATTTTCCTGATATATTTCACAAATTCATTACAATCTGCTCATTTCCGAGTCATTTCATTCAGTATACAATCCGTAATCTTCTGCCAGTTTTTCAAACGCAGTCAGGGCATTTTTTACCGTCTCATGGGAAACACAGTAAGCAAGACGGACATAGCCTGCACATCCGAATGCGCTGCCCTTTACCATGATGATATTGTATTTTTTACCTGCTGCAACAAATTTTTCTTCGTCTGCTTCCGGAGATTTTACCCACATATAAAAAGCACCTTCCGGTTTGATGCAATGGAAACCGAGCTTTTGCAGTCCCTCGTATAACATCTTTCTGTTTTCATCATAAAATGCCAGATTCGTTTTCTCATCCAGACATTTTGCAACTGCTTTCTGAAGCAGGGATGGCGCATTCACAAAGCCGAGGGTACGGTTGGATACAACAATACCGTCAATGACCTGATCTGCATTCTCCACCTCATCCGGAACAACCACATATCCGATACGTTCACCCGGAAGGGAAAGGGATTTGCTGAAGGAATAACCTACAATTGTATTCCTATAGTATTTCGTCAGGAAATCCTCCTGATTTCCATCGTAGACAAGTTCACGGTAAGGCTCATCGGAAATCAGATAAATTTCGTGTCCAATCTCTTTTTCCTTCTTTTCCAGAATCTCAGCCATCTTTTTCATGGTTTCTTCATGATAGATCACACCTGTCGGATTGTTTGGTGTGTTCACGATCACTGCCTTGGCCTTTTCATTGATTGCTTTTTCAAATGCCATCAGATCCGGCTGGAATGTTTCAAAATCCGGTGCCACTTCCACGACTTCCGCATCAAAATTGGCTGCATAACTCTTGTACTCTCCGAAATATGGGGCAAACACGATCACCTCGTCACCCGGATCTAAGATTGTTTTAAAAATAATGTTCAATCCTCCCGCTGCTCCCACTGTCATCACAATATTATGGGAAGTAAATGCAGTTCCAAAACGCTTGTTTAAGTTCTCTGCAACCGCCTGACGAACATCCGGGTAACCGGCGTTGTCCATATATCCATGTAAAACCAGCGGGTCGGTCTCATCCACCAGTTGCTTAATTGCCTCGTTCAATGCTGCCGGAGCCGGTGTTGCAGGATTCCCCAATGAAAAATCATACACGTTCTCTCTTCCCACCCTGGCGGCAAGTTCATTTCCCTCTACAAACATTGCACGGATCGCAGAACTTCCCTGCAATGCCTTCTGTATTTTCTTTGAAATCATATTCTCTTCCTCACTGTTTTCTTACTCTCGAATGTTTTTCCTGCTGTCTGCACTGTAAAAATGCAGATCTACTGAACAATTATTACTTTACAACAATACTGTATGAAAGTAAATAGATAAAAAAAGAAAACTGCCACTGGACATTTTCCTTACGGATACTGCCCGGACAGTTTCTCTTCTATTTAAAAATACTCCCCTGTATTTTTATGCATTAACGGTATCTACAAACTTACGGAATGCCTTTCTGCCTTCCTCTGTGCACTTGTAAACACCTGCGTCCAATAAAACTTCCTTGAACACAAGACCGATCTCTGTCTGAATGATCTCATGTAATTTTTCCGGTGTAATCTCACCTTCCAGACCACTTCCTGCTGTAAATCCATACTTAGGCAGAAATTCCTCCACCCAGTCTGCATGTTTTGCAAGCACTTCATCCTCACGGATTTCTGCGCCGTCTAAGATTGCCTGTTCTAATGCTGCCATCTCATCTTTTAATCTGGCTGGAAGCACTGCAAGTCCCATAACCTCGATCAGACCAATGTTTTCTTTTTTGATATGATGAAGTTTTGCATGTGGATGGTAAACACCCAGTGGATGCTCCTCCGTCGTGATATTATTGCGGAGTACAAGATCTAACTCATAATCATTGCCGCGTTTTCTTGCGATAGGAGTGATCGTGTTGTGTGGTTCGCCCTCTGTCTCTGCAAAAATAAATGCATCTTCATCCGTATAACCTCTCCATGCAAGTAAAATCTTATCTGCAAGTTCAATCAGGCGCTCTTTTTGTGGTGCGCTGATACGGATCACGGACATTGGCCATTTTACGATTCCGGCTTTCACATCCTCAAATCCTTTGAAGGTCAGTTCTTTTTCGACCGGTGCTTTTGCCATGGCAAACTCATAATGTCCACCCTGGAAATGATCATGGCTCAAGATAGATCCTCCAACAATCGGAAGATCCGCATTCGATCCGACAAAGTAATGTGGGAACTGCTCTACAAAATCCAACAGTTTTCCAAAGGTTGCTTTCTCGATTTTCATCGGTGTATGCTCTGCATTAAAAACGATGCAGTGCTCATTGTAGTAAACATATGGAGAATACTGGAAGAACCAGTCACTGTGATTGATCGTTACCGGAATAATCCTGTGGTTCTGTCTTGCCGGATGGTTCACACGTCCTGCATATCCCTCATTCTCTTTGCAGAGAAGGCATTTCGGATAACCGCTCTGTTTTGCAAGCTTGGCTGCCGCAATCGCCTTTGGATCTTTTTCCGGTTTGGAGAGGTTGATGGTGATATCCAATGTTCCAAACTCGGTATCTGCAGTCCATTTCTGGTCTTTTTTGATACGGTATCTACGAATGTAGTTTGTATCTCTGCTTAATTTGTAAAAATAATCGGTTGCTTCCTTTGGACTGATCTGATAGAGTGCCTGGAATTTTTTGATCACTTCGCTTGGTCTCGGCACAAGCATACTCATGATCTTCGTATCGAACAGATCCCTGTATGTGATCGTATCTTCCGGCATCAGTCCATCTTCTGCCGCATAATCGAGCATCTCATTTAAGATGCCTTCCAATGCTGCCTCTGCACTCTCCTGTGTCATCGGAGTTCTCTTTGCATAGACTGCTGCCACTTCATCTTCTAATTCATCCAGATGAAAAAGTTCTAACAGGCGGTTAATGGTAAATCTCCTGTCTTCCGGCTCTACCAGTCCGGTCACAAGACCATATTCTGTCAATTCTAAAATTCTTTCCTGAATCATTGTGTTATCCTCTTTATTTTGAAATCACTAAGCCAGTTTTACAGGACCATCACCGATCTCCACTACATAGAAATCAGCTGCATAACCAATCTTATCTTTGTAAGCAGCACCTACTTTTTCAATAAAGGAATCCACTGCCTCATCCTTTACGATGCTGACGGTACATCCACCGAATCCTGCACCTGTCATGCGGGAACCGATCACTCCGTCTACTTTCCATGCTTCTTCCACCAATGTGTCAAGCTCGATACCGGTTACTTCGTAATCATCACGAAGGGAAACATGGGAGGCGTTCATTAACTCACCAAACAGAGCAACATCGTTATTCTTTAATGCTTCCACTGCCTTGATGGTTCTCTGATTCTCATAAACCGCATGTTTTGCACGTTTTACCCTGACAGGATCTTTGATCGCATCTTTGTACTGTTCAAACTGTTCCTCCGTGAGTTCACCAAGGGAATCAATTTTAACAACTTTCTGAAGTTCTGCCAGCGCAGTCTCGCACTCACTTCTTCTCTCATTGTATTTGGAATCTCCAAGTCCACGTTTTTTGTTGCTGCAGGAGATCACGATCTTTGCATTTTCCAGTTTGATCGGTGCATACTCATATTTTAAAGTTGCTGTGTCAAGGAAAATCGCATGACCTGCTTTTCCCATTGCAATCGCAAACTGATCCATGATACCACAGTTTACGCCGTTGAATTTATTTTCAGAGAACTGTCCGATCAGCGCAAGATCCTGATTTGTCACGTCGAATCCAAACATATCTTTTAAAATATATCCGGTCAGAACTTCAACGGATGCAGAAGAAGAAAGTCCGGAGCCGTTTGGAATATTGCCAAATAAAACAAGATCCATGCCCTGCTCTACTTTCATTCCCTTCTCGCCAAACGCCCACATAACTCCCTTTGGATAGTTCGTCCAGTCAGCTTCTTTTTCCGGTTTTAAACCTTCTACTGAGGACTCGATCACACCGAGCTGCTCAAAATTCATAGAATAAAAACGAAGTTTCTTGTCATCTCTTTTTCTTGCCACACCATATGTACCAATGGTGAGTGCACAAGGGAAAACGTGTCCTCCGTTGTAATCGGTATGCTCACCGATCATGTTCACACGTCCCGGTGCAAAATAAACACCGATTTCGCCCTCATCCCCAAATAACTCTTTAAATTTTGCTAATACATCTTCCCAGATCATAAAATCCTCCTTGTTTTGCGAAGCAAAATCCGAACCCTTGTGAGGAGAGGATTTAGCCTCCTTGTTTTGCGCTTCTGCGCATCTTCCGTTTCCTGTTACTATCACATTATCATGTTCGTTTTTACATTGCAACCAATTGACCGCAGACTGCAACAATAAAAAAGAAAGATGCAACATTTTTACATGTTACATCTTTCTTGAAATTAGTTTTCTTCTAACATAACCTTACATTCCTTGACTCGGCAGGCAATTCCATATTTAAGAATTTTCTTTATCCCCTGCTGTTCAAAATATTCTGTATAGCGTTTATCTATCATCTGTTTTAGCGCATCCTTGCAAATAGCCTCCAGATCATGACTCTCCGCATATTTTACTTCAATCACAATTCCAATCTCAGCATCATCTATCATAATCATAATGTCACTGAATCCATTTCCAGATTCACGGTTAGACATGACCGACCAGCCAGCCTTAAATCCAAGAATCCCCAGCAGAAGACCATGATAAAAATTCTCCTTTAACTCTTTCCTTGCAAAAGTGTCACGGACGCTGATCGTCTTTTTCATATATTCTGAAAATAACCGCTCGACCTCATCTGTGTGTCCGTCTGAAAGAGCAGTACAAAAATCATTCAGAAGCTGTCCGTCTTTTTCCACATTCTGCTTAAACAAAGCCAGCACCTGCTCTGTGATGATGTTCCGAATTTCTCTGTTTGGCACTGCAAGTCTGTATCTTTTTGTATCAACTCTGCCTTTATGTGTGAGATATCCCGTCATGAAAAGTGTACTCCAGAGGTTATCCATGGATGCATACAGTTCGTTATAAGTCAGATCCTCACGTATATCTTTTTCTACGATTTCACCATTTACAAGTCTCTCTAAGTCTGTTTTTGCCAGCCCCTTTGCTGCTCCTGCACTTTCTATAAAATGTTTCAGCACATCGTTTCCACTGGTGTTAGTCCAATAATTCTCCGGTGGAAGCATCGGATTCCTTCTATGTGCATCGCAATAATTAATGACGTCCCACGGGCAATAAACATCTGCATTTCCAAAGCGGTATCCGTCATACCACTCTTTTACTGTCTCATAATGTGTATCCTGACCATAATAATGAAGCATTTCTTTCACTTCATCATCGACAAATCCAAACGTCTCATCATACTCCGCATCAAGGATTGAATTAGTCTTAAAATTGTTCAGTCCTGTAAAAATACTCTCCTTTGCCACACGCAGACAGCCTGTTAAAACTGCAAATTTTAAACTGCTGTTTGTCTTTAACACGTTTTCAAATAAATTTCTGACAAGTAAAACCATCTGGTCATAGTAACCATTCTCGTTTGCCTTGGCAAGAGGTACATCATACTCATCAATGAGTACAATCACTTTTTTCTCATAATACTTTTCCAGTAATGCAGTCAGCGTTTTCATACTGTATACAAGCGTGTCCTCGCCCATTTCTCCTGTAACAAGTGACATATATTCTGCCTTGTCTATGTCATCTAACCTATTTCCACTCATGATAATCCGGTGCATTTTCGCTTCTTCCATCACAATCCGTTTCAACAGGCTGCGTGCATTTTCGTAACTGTCTGCATTTACCCCTTTTAAACTGATTGATATGACCGGATACTTTCCCATATATGCATCACATAAAGCCTTATTCTTAGAAATATATAATCCGTCAAACAGCGACTGATCTGTACCGATTTCAAAGAAACATTTGAGCATACTCATATTCAATGTCTTACCAAACCGACGTGGACGCGTGAACAGATTGACCTCTCCCCAGTTATTTAAAAGCTGCTCGATCAGACCGGTTTTATCAACATAATAAAAACCATCTCTGCGGATTTTTTCAAAATTTTCAATTCCAACAGGTAATTTTATAAATTCTGCCACAGCTGCCTCTCCTTCATTCCATGTTTCCTGAAATACACTGACCATACCTTTTTCTCCTTACAGCTTCTTTTCCAATAATACATATTCATATCTGTCCCGAATTAATTCACTTGCATAACTCTGTGTGATTTTACCATCTCTTACTAATGCACCAATACTCGGAACATGTTTATTCTTTAATTCCATTGTAATAACATTAGATAATGCATTCCCTAATCCCAGATGTCTTCTATCTACTCCCATATAAAGCATCACATATTCATCGGGTTTATTTTTTATTTGAAGAACTTTAAAAAAATTTCTGACATTTAATTTATAAGGCAAATTAGCATAATTCGGAACACTTATAAAGAATCCAACAACTTCTTCTTTATAGAAAGCAATTTTAACCATATCATAGTCTAATATGTATTTATAAGAGCCGAAAATATCCATAAAATCTTCTTTTTCAATATACTTAAAAGCCGGAAAATCACTGTATAAATCCATGATCAGTTCATACACTTTTTCCATGATATATGGATAGTTCTTCTTCGCAGGGCTTTTGATCTCATAACCCT
>ERZ1032022.205-NODE-205-length-14714-cov-7.218705_pt1 | contig 14714 bp, 12 predicted proteins | sample MGYA00516699_ERZ1032022 | MGnify/ENA primary metagenome ERZ1032022 (study PRJEB33719, sample SAMN04261294) | wastewater metagenome | biome: rural village; feature: human; material: feces | host: Homo sapiens | place: El Salvador | collected 2013-01-07 ... | reverse complement strand
TGATCAAAAACGCTTTCATTACGTTTTCTGCAATGCACCGTTTGACTGCTTCATCAACGGTATTTACAAAGGTATTATTCTAAAGCAACCTTGCAATGACTCTGGGAATTAATCAATCATTCCAAATTCTTTGTATAATTTCTTTCTGGCTTCTTTATCTGTTGCAGCTTTTGTAACATCTTCCGAACGATTACTTTTCATTAAGAGATTAATAAGTTTTCCAAGTTTATCTTCTCCTTCTCCAATTCCCTCTGCAATGCCTTCTGCTTTAATACCATCAACGAAAGTTTTTTCATTATACTCTGTAATGCACATACTCTTTACCTCCGCTCTGTGTTTGATTAAAAACGCTTTCATTACGTTTTCTGCAATGCACCGTTTGACTGCTTCATCTACTGCTCTTTCTACCGTCATGCCGTTTCCCATATTGCTGCGGATATACTGTACCAGTGTCATATATTCCTTTAATGGGCGGCACGCATCCAACAGACCATCATTCTCTTTGTTCAGGTTATACATGGTTGCTGTCCATTCAAAATCCCCGCTCTTGTCCTGATTGATAAAAGAATCCGACAGACGGAGCTTTTTTACCGTCTCGGTATCTCTTTCACCATTGTAGAACACTACATACTGTGGTGTCGGGATCTGGAGCAGCCTGGAACCATAAAGGTTCAGTTCATTCGTCTCAATATAGCCACTATACAGTTCCCCGAAGTACATAAGTCCCCGAAGCGGCATGTTTGGATTGTAACTGCTCTGCTGTTCCCACAACGTCAGGTAACTTGATATCAGAAACGAAACATCGTTTTTCATCCTGATATATATGGCATCCTCAAGAGTTGTGATCTGCAGTTCGTCCGGATCATTGTATTCTGTCCCGTTCAGCGCATTGTACAGTGAAAGTATGTCAGCTGCATTGTCTTTGCTGCCGAAAATAAAACGGAACAGCCTGTCCTTATAAGTTGTCTGTGTTCTGATCTCCATCATTTGTCCTCTCTTTCCCTAGTCATAAAAGATCAGGGAAAGCCGGCAGCTTCCCTGATACAGTTCAGGGTTGCCCCAGATTTATTCTGCCCGCGTGTCTGTGTATGATATTTACTCCAGACTTCGAGATTCATTCATATTATGTCAGAATAAGTGACATATTATGATATTCTTATGTTAGTTTATCTTTTTGTTTATACTGATATTATAGCATCTGCTTTGATTTTTGTGAAGAAAAACAAAATAAAAGCACCACAGAAATGATATCCTGTGGTGCTGCAGCTGACCGTTCTGTGCGCCTGCACCTTCAAGGAGATACTGCATTGGCATAGCCTCTGGCAATAATCTGTCCATTGAAAAAATATGCTTAAAAGATCTGCACCGTCATCGCTGCAATCAATGAAAGAAAGATTCTCAGCAAGCTAATTATAAAGAATCTTCACTTTTTCATAATCATCAGCATTTATTTATCTTTCCATTTCATGATTCATGGAACGTTGTTTTTTCGGAATTTCTTTATCTTTATTAAGTTCAGCAATTCTCTTATCTAACGAAATTTTTTTCACACTTGTCTCATCTGTTTCGAATTCGTTGCTTTCCAGTCCATCAAACTCTTTTTCTCGTGCCAACTCTTCGCAACCTGAAAAAAAGTCGGTAATTGTTATCTTGCCCATAAATTCCGGATACGGTCTATGGCGATCGTCTTGATAAACTTCTCCAGTTTTTGGATCCGTTACGGTAGGTCCAACATAGGATCCATATCTTCCATATACCCGGCCGCTGAAGCATTCATCACCTTTCACATTGTATCCCTTTTCTTCAAATAACTCCGGATGTTTCCAAAAGAAATCGTATGCCTTAAAAGATGGCGTCTGATATATCGCAATCGATTTTCCGGCTTGTGTTTCGCTTTCATATAAATGGTCAAAAGCATCCAGACGCAATACTTTGAATGTAGCACCACAGGCAACAAGATCTGGCAGTATATTATCCAACAGATTCATATAGTCTGCCTTATCAGTTGCCGAAATATGTAACTTAACCCCTTGTGATGGACATTCTGAGGTGTCTCCAAACTGGATAAATGTAGGATTCATGATAACATGGTTATCACTGACATCAATTCCGCTTTCCCGAAGTTTCATGTAAAATCTCATGTTTATCATTGTTTCATCGATGTGCTCAAGGGTGTCTGATTTATCCATAATTCCCACTTTTAAATAATGAAAACCAAATACTTTTTGCATATCATCATGATCTTTGATGTATGGAAGAGCATCTTTTTCACAAACCGTACACTTGCTTACAGATTCTGATAATTGCCATGCACTCGCCATTTCTTTGTAAGGCATCCCAAGGTCAAGCAGTGTCTGTTGGAATGACTCTGTAAAAGCGGTTGGTTTTAAAGTATTGTATAATGCAACCAGTCTGTTCTCGAAGGAGTTACCAATAGATGATGATATTTTATCAACATAATTGATGCAATTATAAATAGATCCGTCTTCGATTCTTTTATACAGCCGACGTTCTAAATTGGGGAATGTCAACCAAAACTTACCCAAATTCTCTGTCGTAGCCCAGTTTTCAGACATCAATGCATCTTTAAACTCTTGAATGTTATGAAATGGTTCCATATGTTCAAACAACGACTTAAATTCCTGCATACTCGCAGTATTTTCTTTTTTTGTGTTCCGCAATGTGCGATCTTCACTTATTGTACTTCTGTGTTTGATTCCAAACATGTTAAACGCCTCCTTTTAGGGTATAAAGCGGTATGAACGTAAAAAGAGCAACCGATAATGGCTGCTCTTAAAGATATTTCATTTGCTTATATGATATGAAACATATACAAAGCAAGTAATCCAATTGCAGTTAAAACTGATATAAGTGTCATGACCTTATCCATGTTCCGGTAAGCTTTTTCGTCTTTAGGAGAAAGAAACTCCATGATATGTACAAGAAAGTACTCACAAACTGGCGCTCCTGTTCTTTTCCTATTTGGAATTGCCCATCCGAATGCGAAACTAAGCAGATCCTTTCTTTCGGATTCATCCAATTTTGACAGAAAATCGTTAATCTCATCCGCATTCTGCAGTGTTAGCACTTCCTGATAATTTTCTCTAAGCCTTCGATTGAGAAGATAATCAAACATTTTTACAGTCTTCCTTTCCTCTATTCTTGTTTTTAATAAGCCTCATAATCTTTTCAGAAGCATAGTTATAAGATTTGTATAAAAATTAATCCAGACTCAATGGTTCACTGGATTCATCCATGTTGTCAAAATCATCATCCTCGCCGGTTCCATCCTGTGAAAATTGTGCTTTGATCTTGTTAAGCTTTTCCATTGCTTCCTGTGCGATTTCTTCATCTGTCTTGCAGTTTTTCATATATTCGGTTTCATATGGTACAATTTCCATCGCCTTATCATCCCAGTTGTAAAATTCCTGGCATATTTCACATTTTGTCGTGCGGTGGACAACTCGTGCCTGTAGATAACCATCGTAGAATGCAACAGAACCAATTCTTAGTCTTTTTTTGTCTTCTCTTGCATTTGCACCATAGGATTTTACCCATGGATAATCAGTCTTAATCTCTGGCGGATCATTCTGGACGCGATATTTACGGTTTAATGCCACCTGATACTGCGTGATGATAAGCCCAGCATCTGTTTTGAGCATCTTGGGCTCACGACACACGGAAGCGATAATAAGAGCAATGTCTGAGATTTCTCGCTTGTTCATGAGCTCTTCCATACATTCTTCTTTGGATTCACAGTGCTTTACTTTTTTTGCAAAAATCGGAAGTACAAATACAAGCTGCCCTTCTTTTTTATTTTTACTGCCACAATGCGGACAAATGGATGATTTCATGATATTTTTTGATGCAATGGTACCTTTAACATACACCATATCATTTTCCTCCCATGTCTCCATTTCGTGGATTAAGTTTTCATTGTTCGTCATGATGATAGGTGACTCCACCTTTACATAACGTCGCTTATCTCCTACATCACGTGGCCCACGGATAACACGCAGATGACATGTCCCTAATGAATGTGAATTTCCAGTCTCATCAATCCTTATCTGCGGTTTTTTGGCTACACGGGCATATAGGAAAACAGAATTTTGTCTTGCCATGATTCGTCTCCTTTAATCAATTTGGTTCATACATTACTTTTCTAATAGTATGTCAGAGTAAAAATCGAAAAAGAGCATTTTTGCAAAAAAATAATGCAGACAATAAATGCCTGCATTATTTTTACTGAAATATTTCTTTGCAATGATCAATCTTTTTTACTTCATCTGAAACACGATATGTTATTTCTCTCATTTCATCCAAAAGTTCATCATATACAACAAACGGATGTCCGTTTTTCAACTCATATTTTTTCCTGAAATCATCTTCATTCATGTGAAAATCTGCATATGAACGTACCGGAATGATAAGTTTACTCTGTTCGGTATGCGCCAATCTTATATCCTTGCCGCTCATTTTTAATTGCATTACCGGCATATCATTTTCGTCTGTGAAATAAGATTCTTCTTCTGTAATGTCTCCATGAATGACAATTACATGGCCTTCCTGGATAATCTCTTGAAATTTTGCATATTCTTTTGTCCAGACGCAAACTGGGATAGATCCTGATTTGTCTTCCAGATCAAAGAAAGCAAGTGGTCTGCCATCTTTTTTCCGTTTTGTGATCCGAAGATTGGAAACTACACCATAAATGGTCCCTTCTCCTGGTACTGCATCTGAAATGTATGGATATCCAAGCAGTTCATGCTTCGGATAAAAATCCATAGGATGAGCAGTAATATAGATTCCAAGAAGATCCTTTTCATTTTCCATTCTTTGATTCTTATCTTCCCTGACGTCTTTAACTGTGATGCTGTTGAAATCTTTTTCAGCAGATCCAAGGGCATTTTCCGCATTTACAATCCGCTTCATCAGAGCATCTGATGATGTCATTTTATCAAAAATCACTTTTCCAAAAACATCCTGCTGTTTTTCAAAGAATTCATTTTCTGTTACACATTCCTTCAAGATATCAAGTGCAGTCTGCGAATCAGATATGAACTTTTGTTTCTCTCTGATCGTTTTAGATGCAGCGATCATTTCCGGAATTGTATTTTTCATTGCCAGCCGGTTCCTGCCAAAACGATCAAAAGCACCTGCATCGATGAGATTTTCCATTTCTGCTTTATTGACAGGTGTTCTTTTGTAAAAATCCTTTAAAGACAGGAAATCGCCATTTTTACGTTCGCTGATAATGGACTGTGCATTGGATTTAATTGATCTTATGGCAGATAATCCAAACATAATGGAATCATCTATTACTTCAAATGTTTCCTGAGACCGGTTGATATCAGGTGCATTGATTTTGATCCCCATTTTTGATGCATCATACATTAATGGACGGATATCTTCAATCTTATCTGCCCAGTCAAGCGCACTGCAGAAAAATTCTTTTGGATAATAATATTTAAGCCATGCAGTCTGATATGCCAGGACAGCATAAGCTGCGGCATGTGACTTATTAAATGCATACTTGGCGAAATCTATCATCTGATCAAAAAGTCTTCCAGAAGCCTGTTCGCTAATGCCATTCGCTACACATCCTTTAATGTTCCGTTCTGGATCCCCATAGATAAAGGATTTTTTCTCATGAATAAGTTTCTTTTCTTTCTTTTTACTCATATAACGACGGACCATATCTGCCTGGCCAAGGGAATAACCGGCCAGATCCTGAAATATTTTCATTACCTGTTCCTGATATACAATAGCAGAATACGTCTTGCCCAAGATAGGTTCAAGTTCAGGACAAAGATAAGTCGGATTTTTCTTACCATTTTTAATTTTGATAAGGTCATCCAGATACTGCATAGGACCAGGACGATACATGGAAACAAGAATTATCAGATCTTCAATGGATTTTGGACCGTATTCTACAAGCATTTTACGCATTCCAGGTGATGCGAACTGAAAAACAGCTTCGGTTTGACCTTTGCAGAATATGTTTTCAAAAACTTTACTGTCCTCCATGTCGATCTCGTCCATGTTTATAATCTTGCCAGTTCTTTTCTCGATTCTTCTGAGCGCTCCTGTATTAATATCAAGAGTCTTGAGTCCAAGAAAATCAAATTTTAGCAGCCCATTGTTTTCGACCTGTACCATGTTACATTGTGTTGTCCATGTGGAAGATGTCGTTGACCATCTTAACGGAATATATTTGCTTACATCATCATTATCTGAAATGACAATTCCGGCAGCATGGCTGCTGTAAGTTGTGAAGATACCCTCAAGAGCAATTGCCCAGTGGATGATTTCAACTGCATCTTTATTTACAGCAAAGGTTTTCAGCATCCAATCGCTTAAAGGTATGCCGTTTTCATTTGTTTTATCTTTCACTACATTTCCTGCCGGTGTAATAAGCGTATTAAATTTTACGCCTATGTCCGTAGGAACTTTTTTTGCCAAAAGATCACCAAGCGATGTCATTGCTTCACCATATTTTTTTATGCCATAATATTTTGCAGCGATTCGGATGACACCTTTGGGACCCTGGGCATTAGTTGTCATGATTGCACAAACAGCCATTTCCCCGTATCGTGCCTTTACATAACGTATTTCCTGCTCACGGATTCTGTTTGCATAATCGCAGTCTATATCTGGCATTGTTACTCTTTCTGGATTCAGGAATCTTTCAAATAACAGGTCATATTTGATTGGATCAAGATTTGTGATCCCTAAAATGTAACATACAATGGAACCGACTGCAGAACCTCTTCCAGGACTTACAGTTTCTCCCGGATTTCTCCAATTATTATCAGAAATCCATTGTTTAAGACTTTTAATGTCAAGTGGTGCATCATCAATTTGTTCATTTGGAACATAACCCAGCAAACGTCCGTATTCAAGACAATCCTGGACAATGAGATGATAGTCTGCGTAACCCATCGATTTTATGGTAGAAAGTTCATATTCCAGCCTTTTATGATGTTGGCTGTCCATACCGTCTGGGAACCGCCATTTTATGCCTTCCTGTATTTTTTCATCAAGAATTTCATTTACTGTTTTACCGGAATCATTTTTAAATTTAGGATAGTGCTTTTCCCTTTTAAATTCAACATTACATTTGTCAAATAAAACTCTGATATTTGCAATTGCGCGGTCAACAGTATCTTCTGGAAGGATTTTCAGTAACCATTCTTTCAATTGTTCATCTGTTTTTGTGTATAATTCGGCATCTCCAGGATTCTCATCAAGGAATGTTGTCTCACTAGGTTTTGAATAACGCATTGAACGAAGGATCTGCCGTTTAATACGTTCTTCTTTGGAATCATCTAACATATGCACATCATTTGCTGCAATCATTGGTATACGTAATTCATCCGCAATTTTGGCAGATTTTTTCATACATCTGCCTTCAGCTTCAATTCCATGATACTGAAGTTCAATTAGGAAATAACCCTTTCCAAAGATATCAACATATTGTTTAGCAGCTGTTTTAGCTATTTCCATTATTTCATCTTCGGATTTTGCCTGATCTTTAATAGCATTGATCTCCTGATCATAAGAGATCCATTTTTGTACAGATAATGATATATCATCTAATTCAGACTGTGCAGCCGATAATTGCTTACGGCATTTTTTTACTCGTTCCTGTGCAGAAGGATATTTTTCTTTTGCATCTGCAGATAATTGTTTATCTTTTAGGATCTCCTTCTCAGCAATCAACTTTGCTTCCCCGGTCATTTTTGACAAAGCCTTTTCTCTTTTTACAAAGCGCATTTCGGATAAAGCTTTTAATGTATCTCTTTCATTTATGCTGCTGTTTAAGGATTCAATAGCATTTTTTAATGCATTTTGTATTTTGTTTACGGATTCATCAGTAGGTGAAACCCCGTTTTTCCGCTGTTTCTCACTCAATTTGTTTATTTGTTCTGTTATTTCATCATTCTGAAGGATAATACGGTTTATTACACCTGCCATACAGGCACTGGTAGCAAATACATGACCGTGGCCTTCAGCTGTTGCACCAAAATATTTTTTTAAAATTGCCATATTCATACATGGTGTCTGTGTGTGTCCTTTCAGCCTTCGGTTTGAAGCTGTTACAGCCTGTGATATTGCCTTGTAACCAATATCATCTTTTGCGATCAAGATAAGATGCTGCCTTTTTAATAATGTATCATCTTCTTCAATATAAGCTTCTACTCCCGGTACAAATTTGATACCTTCTGCATCAGCGGCTTCTTTTGCATCTTCGATTGCAGATAATACACCATGATCGGTAAGAACAAAGCCTTGACCGCCCATTTTTTTTATCAGTTGACAATATTTTGTCAGATTCACATCCGCGTCAAAGACACTTTTTAAATGTGTATGAGTGCTTGCATAAAAACTCATAAGATACCTCCAATTTTAACTTCTGCTCTTGTGTTGATTTAATTTAGATTGTGCTATGAAATTTCATATGCTCCAATATTCAATCTCTGAATTAAATATGTCAGAATGAATAAAAAAAGACATGAAAAAACCCATGGTGTCTGTTATACCATGGGTTTGTAGCCGCAGAGGAAACGTACTTCGCGTTTGGGAGAAAAAACCATGTCAGAGGTAGTCACATGGAAAAAATTATACAAATGGACAAAGAAACATTTTCGGAATTACTGTTTCACTCCTATAGGCTATTCGAATCTTACTGTTACGAATGTTTCATCCGCAGACTGTCCGAGAACTACATTCTCTTCTACAGCACCATCAACGGTTGAAACGGTGTAGCTTGCTTCAATGACTGGTTTGGATACTACCCCTGCCATAACAGCCAATGCAAATGCAGCTACACAAGTTGCTTTGATGAACTTATTTTTCATCTTACTACCTCCTAAAAAGGTACTCTGCGATACCTTTTCAAAATAAGTATGTCAGAGTAAATTTGTTTTTTTGGAAAAAATAGCTTTATTTAGAAGTTTTTTCCCTTTTCTCAATAAATATGTCAGAGTAAAAGAAAAATGAATGTCTAAAATACAATGTTTTTTGTATGGAGATTGCCTGAACGATATTTTTCTGACATAATATAGGTGTAAAAATCAATAAACAGGGGATTAACAATATGAATAAACCAATTTCATTTGAAAAATATATCACGGATAAAAAGAACAAAAACAATAAAATAGTATCTGATTTAGTGGACCAAGTCGAAAAAGAAACAGATAATATTGATTATGATGCAATAACACGTGCAGTGACTGGAACGACAAAAGACGGTGTTGATAGCCGTTTTACTGACAAATACGATAAGAATGAATTGGAAAAATTTAGAAATATCGATACAGACATTCCGGAGGAAGCATGGGATATTTTTAAAGATTGATTTAGAAATTAGGGCAGGAGGAATTAGGGCAGGAATTCTCGTTTTCTTTTCATCTGCATATCCTATAAATAAAAGGAGGTACATTATTTTGATAAATATTTTAGACAATCTCACAACATACATATTATGTATATTTATATCTTTTTCCATAATTTATCTTATATTTGATGTAGTAAAATCAGGTATCAAAAACATAAAAAAGGAACTTATTGAAAATGGATATACTGGTTTCAACAAATTTATGTACATTTTAAGTAGAGTTCTTTTTGGAAAAGATGATTAACTATAAAATCAGCATTAACCTTTGACTAAATTTGTAAAATTTTCTTAGTTACTTGCAGCCGAGCAGGTCACATATTTGTAAGTTTCAGGACACTCTACTTTATAAGAGAGACAACGGCGGAGAAAACATAAAGCTTCGAAATTATTTCGAAAAAAAAGACTGGAACCCAGTCTTTTTTTTCAGCTTACATCACTACTGACTCATAACCTTCAGAAAATGCGTCTACATTGTCAATGTAGTCGCTGAAGGTTTTTAATAATTGCTGGCAGCTTTTACGTGATCTCAAGTCCACATAGGATTCAAGAATGGTTTCACCCGTGTATTTCTCGCATACAGAGGAAAACCAAATAATCTTCTTCGCTGTTGCCATCATGTGTTTACCGATCCGTTTCTCATAATCTGACAAACTGATCGCATCTTGTTCTACGGACTTAAAACCAAGTTTCTGTCCACTTTTATTATAAAGGTTGATGTCTTCTGGGTGGCATAAAAGATAATGCACTTTTACCATCCCTTTCGCTTTTCCGATCAGTTTTGCAATTTCAGAAAATTCATCCTTTACAGTGGTTTTATCACCGGCAGTTGTTTTGCCGATCACTTCATTAGGAAGTACTCCTACGAAGTATTCTAAAACCTCTTTGTTGATTGCTACTGTGTTAGTTTTGATTCTACTACTCATGTGTTTTCTCCCTTCATTTTTGAAAGATAAAAATTTCTCTCCGTTTTTCAATTGTTACATTTTAAATATGTCAGAGAAAAAAATATATAAAGTGTAATAAATGGAAAAAAAAGAATCGGTTTATTTTTCCGACTCTTTTTTTTCTTCAGGTATTGGGTTACCTTGAAAGATTATGTAGTTTTGTTAATGAATACATACACCAAGTTAATTGGGGATCATTGGTGTATCATAGTTTCCTCTTTATGGAGGAAAACCGCATGGATAGGAGTTGACTCTATTGCTCGGCGCATAAATACCATGCGGGTGACTTTTGTCACATGAGGAGTTTAGTTTATGTTACGACACCTGTCGTCTTTGATTGTTTGCATATAAAGTATGTCAGAAAAATGTTTGCTATACCATATGTTGTGGACACATGTAACAAAAATTCAATTTTTAAAAATTTGCTTAAAACCGATTTTGAATGATAGGTGTATCTTCATTTTTTTCGATAATTATCTCTTTATCTTTCTGGATCATTTCGCCTTCCGTATTAATGTACTTTGGATTGGTGTCTGTATTTAATGAACCAGGCTCGTCTGTATAATCATCCGTACAATTTTCAAGCATTTTCTGAAGTCTTATTTTGTCTGTTTTTGATCGGTTTTTCTTACGTTCTTCTTTTTCCTCTTTCTCTTTTTGAATTCTTTCTTCTTCCAATTTTTTTTCGTTTGCTTTTTTCCTGAAATCCTTCACTTTTAGAATTATCATAATAACCAGTATAAGCGAAATAATTGCTATGAATATAACAAATCTTATGTTTAATATTCCTGCCTGATCATTTTCCTCGATACTGTCAATCTCATCGCCATAAGATAAATCTTCATCAGCTGTTATCATATCATTTAAATCAGCTTCTTTTAATGTGTCAGAATTATACTGATATTTTAATACATTTCCTTTAAACTCTGAGTTTTCTCCTAATGTCTGCCAAGTATCTGGCGTTTCAGTTAAGGCTAACAGAAACCGATTGTTTTTTGAAAATGATGCTGTGATTTCCCATGTTCCATCCATGGCACCATCCAGATATATAACATCCATACTTGCCATTCCGCTTGTGATAGATGTATGCCGGACTATTGTTGACATGCCATCCTGATATGTTTTATTGATCACATTGTATCTAATGCCATCTGGAGATTTCAATATCAGTGTTGTATCCATACTATAGAAAACCTCCAAACGTACTGGTGCATGATCTGTGACGTCAAATTCCATTGTTGATGTCTGATAAAAACTTTCTGCCTGTGATACATCCTGTGCACCAGCTCTCAATGGGAAGATATTAATTAAAAGTATTAATATTGATACTAAGCAGATCAGCTTTTTCATTGAGTTTGTATTATTTTTTAACATGTTTAATTGGCACTTCGCCCCTCCTTCTTTTTGTTATTATAAGTATGTCAGAATAAAAATCAAAAAAAAGGATACCCTCATGGATACCCTTTTTAAGATATTACTTCGAGTTTACAGATGAAGGACACGTTCCTTGATCTCCTGTGTCCTTCCCTGATTCCAGAACTGTGTTCCGATATAACCACAGGTACGTCTTGCAACAGACATCATATTCTGATCCCGGTTTTTACAGTTCGGACATTCCCACACAAGTTTATGTGATTTTGCATCCTCTACTACTTTGATTTCTCCATCATAGCCGCAGACCATACAAAAATCGCTTTTTGTGTTTAACTCAGCGTACATGATATTATCATAAATATACTGCATAATAGAAATTACAGCTTCTATATTATCCTGCATATTTGGAACTTCCACATAACTGATAGCACCACCCGGAGAAAGCTTCTGGAACTGGGATTCAAATTTCAGCTTATCGAATGCGCTCATTTTCTCCGTCACATGTACGTGATAGCTGTTTGTAATGTAGTTCTTATCTGTAACACCCGGAATGATCCCAAAACGTTTCTGTAAGCACTTTGCAAATTTGTAAGTAGTGGATTCAAGAGGCGTACCGTACAGGCTGAAATCAATATTGCTTTCCTCTTTCCATTTTGAACATGCATCATTTAAATGCTGCATGACTTCCAATGCAAATGGTGTGCCATCCGGATCTGTGTGGGAAACTCCCATCATATATCTGGTACATTCACATAGTCCAGCGTAGCCAAGAGAAATCGTCGAATATCCATTATATAAGAGTTTATCAATGGTTTCTCCTTTTTTTAATCGTGCTAATGCCCCATTCTGCCAGAGAATCGGTGCGACATCAGACGGTGTTCCTTTTAATCTATTGTGCCGGATCATCAAAGCTCTATGACATAATTCCAGTCTTTCATCCATAAGTTCCCAGAACTTATGGATATCTTTTCCGGAAGAACATGCTACATCCACAAGGTTCAAGGTAACAACACCTTGATTGAATCTGCCATAATACTGGCCTTTGCCAGGCGTATAGTTTTTTGATCCGGAAATATTTTCATGGAATCTGTCCGGTGTAAGGAAAGATCTGCATCCCATTGCAGGGTAGCACTGTCCTTCTCCGGTAAAATCTACTTTGAGCGATTTCATGATTTTTTCTGATATGTAATCCGGGACCATCCTTTTTGCAGTACATTTGGCTGCAAGTTCAGTAAGATAATAATATTTACTGCCTGGTCTAATATTGTCCTCCTGAAGCACATAAATAAGTTTTGGAAACGCTGGTGTTATCCATACGCCTTTTTCATTTTTTACGCCCTTGATTCTTTGTATCAGCATTTCATCAATTACTAATGCAAGGTCATCACGGGTCTGACCTTCCGGGACTTCATTTAAGTACATAAAAACAGTTACAAATGGAGCCTGTCCATTGGTTGTCATCAGAGTAATCAACTGATACTGGATAATCTGGACTCCGCGGTTGATCTCTTCCTTGACACGCATCTCAGCGATCTTGTTTACCATCTCTTCTGTCGGCTCGATACCGGAAGCTGTCAGCTCCTCACGAACCGTTTCCCGGAATTTCTGACGGCTGATATCTACAAAAGGTGCAAGATGAGACAGTGAGATACTCTGCCCTCCATACTGAGAACTTGCTACCTGCGCTATTGCCTGTGTGGCAATATTACATGCAGTAGAAAAACTCTTTGGGCGGTCGATCATTGTTTCACTGATCACCGTACCATTTTGCAGCATGTCCTCTAAATTAACAAGACAGCAGTTATGCATATGCTGTGCAAAATAATCTGCATCATGGAAATGAATGATTCCCTGTTCATGCGCTTCTACGATATCCTCATCTAATAAGAACCTTCTGGTAATATCCTTACTTACTTCGCCTGCCATATAGTCACGCTGTACGCTGTTGATAGTTGGATTCTTATTTGAATTTTCCTGCTTTACTTCCTCATTGTTACACTCTAATAAACTTAAGATCTGTTCATCCGTTGAGTTAGATTTTCTGACAATCGCTCTTTTATATCTATATGTGATATAATTGCGAGCCACATTAAATGCTTTAAAATTCATTAATTGGTTTTCTACCATATCCTGGATCTCTTCAACATTTAATGCCCGGCTGGTATTCTTACAGCTTGTTTCAATATTCTGTGTGATTTGTTGGATCTGCTTATCGCCTAACTTTTCATAATCTACAACGCTTTCGTTTGCTTTTTTGATAGCTGCTTCAATTTTTTTAATATCAAAATCATCTTCAATTCCGCTTCTTTTAATTATCTTCATATCTTTTTTGCTCCTTTATTGGGATAAAAAATATCCTTTTTTCAATGTTTCAATTTTAATATGTCAGATAAAATTAATTATAATGTAATCTGACACGAATTACATGTTTCAAGAATTTATTCTGACATACTTATATCAAAGATAAAAAAACAAGGAGTTGTAAGTTTTATGTTTGCAAAAAAGAATGAAAGGGGAATGAGTTCAAAGTATGCAGAGCAGATGAAAAAAGGACTCAATCCAAAAACCAAGAAAAGAGAAAAAAAGGCAGCCAAGCAAGCAGTCAAAAATAGTATTGACAATGAAATTTTGAGCGATACAGAAATGATTGAGGCAAAGAAAAAAATACATCCTATTGTTGTGATAGGTAATATCTTAAACTCAGTATTTACTGCTATTATCTTCATAATTATTTTCGCTTTGCTTGCGTATGTATTTTGTGTAATTATAGGTAATACAGATGGTGCAACCGGAACATCTTCGGTCAATGATTTTATTGGCAGCTTAAGAAACTTATTTTAATAGAATTTGTTTCATACATCTCTTTTTTCCGTTGGGAGAAACTCCGATGTACTCAACAGACTAAGATAATTTATAAAAGCAGCCACATTATGTGGCTGCTTGACCAAGCACAACGGTACCTACTACCTGCAGTACGCCTGCCCCGGCACCCAGTA
>ERZ1032022.199-NODE-199-length-15003-cov-5.574926_pt1 | contig 15003 bp, 6 predicted proteins | sample MGYA00516699_ERZ1032022 | MGnify/ENA primary metagenome ERZ1032022 (study PRJEB33719, sample SAMN04261294) | wastewater metagenome | biome: rural village; feature: human; material: feces | host: Homo sapiens | place: El Salvador | collected 2013-01-07 ... | reverse complement strand
AGACACCCAGAAGTTGGTGCGCAAGGCGATAGACGCTATGATTGCCGAGTTTGAGTGCCGCTGACCGGGACCACAGCCCTGAAGCCGCTGGACACAAGTGACAGCGCGTACCGCGACATCCGCGCGGTCGGTGCTTTGTGCGGCGTCAACACCGGCACGCTGGAAAAATGCACCCTGACCCACGGCAAAAACAACGCGGTTTCCGCGCAGGTGCTGGCAATGCTGCCCTTTGACGACAACGCCACCGCGATGGCCCGCACAAACGAAACAGTAAATGGCACTACTTATTATGCAAACGAGCCGCGCGGCATTGGCGGCCTCGTGGGCGTTGCCATACCCAAAAACGGCCAGACGCAAACAATTTCCGCACTGACGGTGGATGCCAATGTGACGGTAGCCGGTCTGCTGCAGGACAAGAGCCTGAAAGCTGCGGACGAAACCCTTACAGAACAGGCTCGCTACGCCGCAGCCGCCAGCAGAGAAAACTCGATCTGGCGCAGCATCGGCGTGGGCGGTGTGGTCGGCACGATGGATGCCGCCAACCTGAAGCTTGAGGCAGACCCCATCAATAAAAAAACCATAACCAACAAGGCCGCCGTCATCGGCAGCGCCTTTACGGGCGGCGTTGTGGGCAACCTCTACAACAGCAGCAGTGCGGATGTCCCCCTGACCGGCCTTCAGAACGAGGGCGCGGTCAGCGCGGGTGCCAACTACCTTGGCAGCGCCGAGGGTCAAAACAGCCGCGTGCTGGGCCAGTTCTTCGGCGGCATTGCAGGCTACTGCAAAGATGTCACGCTGAGCGGCAGCACCAGCACCACCCGCCGCGATATGACCGAAACACAGCTGAAAACCGCCGTCAAGGGCGGGTATGCTGCTGATGGCGCACTCACCGATGACAGCCCGCTCAAGGGTGATTTTGTCGGCGGTCTGGTGGGCTTTGCCAGCGGTAGTAAGCTGGAAAATTGCACCACGCAAAAGGGCTATGTGCTGGGCCGCTGCTTTGTCGGCGGCATGGCGGGCGGCTTCAGCGGCAGCGAGCTTGAAACAACCGGCGGCAGCAACAGCAGCACCGTGCTGGGCAACCGCTATGTGGGCGGTGTCGTGTCGGTCAACGGCAGCCAAAGCACAGTCAGCGGCGTTACCAACAGCGGCCTTGTGGCGGGCCTTGGCAAAAATGCGGCCTATGTGGGCGGTATTGCGGGCCTGAACGATGCCGAATGGGGCAGCACCGGTGCAGCAAATGCAACAACTACAACTGCCACCATCAAAAACTGTGTCAGCAGCATGGCCTCGGACGCAGCCACCAACAGCAGCCGCAGCGCCCTGCTGCAGGCGCTGAGCACCTATAAAAGTGCAAGCAATCAAGAAACGACCACCCGCGCGGACTATGTGGGCGGTCTGGTCGGCCGCAACGGCAAAAATGCCGTGCTTACATGGGATAAGGATGCAGGCACGGTGCAGATCGGCGCGGTCATCTGCGGCAATGATTTTGTCGGCGGTCTGGTCGGCTGCAACGATACAACGGCGAAAATTACAAATACCAGCACTTCGCTGCTGACCGTCAGCGGCGAGGTCGCGGGCGGCAAGGCGGTCGGCGGTATGATCGGCCTGAACCTTGCCCCGGCCCTGCCTGCGGCCGATATAAAGGTGACGGAAATCAGCGGCACGCTCTGCGTGGGCGGTGTCATCGGCGCCAATATGCCGGTGGTTGACACGGACGAAACGGTCAGCACATTTAAAACCACCGCAAAGGCGGGCCGCATCAAGGCCGACGGTCTGGCGGGCGGCATCATCGGCTATAACTGCCTGCTGGCATCGGCCCCGAACGATTTGACAACGATTCTGCCCACCGTGGCGCCGGATACCGGCCTTGTGACGGTCAACAATACATTGCCGCGCAGTGACAAAGAGATGAGCCTCAACGGCGCGGCCAACCAGTTTAATCTGGAGGTCAACGCCTATGCGGGCGGCATTGTCGGCTATAACGATGCAGAAACCCGCCTGACCATCAGCAACGCAACGAACGGCAGCGACAGCAACGCGGCATCGGTCGGCAGCCTGAAAATGCGGGGCGAGACCGGCACCCTCGGCAGCGGTGTCAGCCTGCAGGACTATAACAACAGCTTTAACTATAACGCTTATGTTAGCGGTAAAGATGCCCGCGGTTCTATGGCGGGCGGCATCATCGGCTGTGTGACCCAAAACACAAAGCTGGAGGGCTGCACCAACTACGGCATTGTCTCCCACAAGAGTGCGGCGGGCGGCATCGCCGGCTGGAATGGCGGCAGCATCAAAAACTGCTCTACCTACGCCACACTGGGCACCCAGCAGGACGGCTATGCCTACCTTGGCGGCATCGTCGGCATCAACAACGGGACGGTCACGGACTCGGCCCCGGCAGCAAGCATCACCGTGCGCGGTCGGTACATCATCGGCGGCGTGGCGGGCCTGAACCTGACGAATGCGAGCATAACTTATAATACTTCCAATAATATCCCCGTTACGGTGCAGGCAAACGAGTGCGCGGGCGGCGTTGCAGGCGTAAACTGCGGCAACATCGCATTGGGCAGCACAACCCTGCAGGTCAACATTACGGCAGAAAGCTATGCGGGCGGCATTGCGGGCAGCAACAACATGCGCAACGCCACAACAGCCAGCATTGCGGGCGGCAATGTGACAGGCACCGTCACGGCCACCAAGAACTACGCAGGCGGCGCAGCCGGTGCAAACTATGCCAATATTACCGGTGTGACGCTGGTTGATGGGGCGCGTGTGCGCGCCAATGACCAGTTTGCAGGCGGTATTGCGGGCAGCAATAGGGCTGGCAATGGGCAGAACGGCACAATTACGGGCTGCACCAACAATGCGGGGCAGACCAGGAACAACTACACGGTATATGCCACCAATGGCAATGCGGGCGGTATTGCAGGCAGCAATGAAAGCGGCGCCCAAATTATAAACGCCGGCGTGGGTAATGGCGTCAAAATCGGCGTTGCCAAGTGCGATGCGGCGGCCATTGCGGCCAACAACTTCGGCATCATCACGGGCGGCACTGTCGGCAACTGTGATATTACCTTTGCCGGGGAAAGCATCGGTGCGGTCACGGCCATCAACAATGCAGGGGCAACAATCAACAATGTTACGCTTGATAGGAACGCCAACATTGCTTTCCATGGCCCGGCCACCAATGTGGGCGGCATTGCGGGCAAAAATGCCGGTACGATTGGCGAGTGCAAGGTCGAAAACCCTGCACTGGCGCTCAACGGCCTTACGGCCCGGGCAGACAGCATCAGCCTTGGCGGTGCGGCGGGCGTCAATATGCAGGGCGCAACAATCAGCGCAACAACTGTTACACTGAACATTACAGACAATCTGAATAAATACAAGAATCTGGGCGGCGTAGCCGGCGAAAATGCCGGCGACGGCACTCTGTTTGAGTGTACCTATCGGGGCGCGCTGGGCAAGGCTAATACTGCGGCAAATGATAGCATCACCACGGGCGCAGCCAATGTGCTGGACACCGTGGGCGGCATCGTCGGCCTGAACAATGGTGAGGTCAATGGGTGCAGTGTGCCCAAAATCACGCTGCAGGTGATGGGTGCCTCGGGCCTGAGCGACAGCCAGACCTATGCGGAAAAGCTGAAAAGCGCCAGCAGCGTGGGCGGCATTGCGGGCCGTAACAACAGCACCATTACATCCTGCTATGTTGCCACAGGGGAAGGCGGCGGCAGTATCATCACCGCGCGCTACGGCTTTGTGGGCGGCGTGGCAGGCGCAAACAACGGCAGTATTAGCAGCAGCGGCAGTGGTGCACAAGAAGTAACAAAGCTAGTCGATAAGGTTAAGGGGTGGTTTGCGGCTGGCAGCACCAATGACACCAATGACATGATCAGCACCCTGAAAGGCACTGCTTATGATAGCCTTAAAGGCGTTGATACGGTGTCTAAGAATAACTACAACAATGTCTACACCGCCACCAGCCTTTCCCAAAATGACCTGCTGGTCGGCCTGCGCGGCACAACTGCTACAACCGGCAAATCCAGCGGCTATCTGGGCGGCGTGGCAGGCTTCAACACCGTCAACGGCACGATCACACGCGCGGCAACCGGTAAGTGGTTTGTCTACGGTGACAACACGACCGAGGAATCCAAAATCGGCGGTATGATCGGCATGAACGAGGCAACCGGCGAGGTCAAGCTGCTGGTCAACTGCGCCGCCGTGCGCCGCTTTACCCGCACAGACGGCAATAAAAATGACGATGACACGACCTATAGAGGCAACGGAAATATTGCCTATGTGGGCGGTGTGATCGGCGTGCAGCAGAACACGGCCGATGACAAGTGGGTCATCAGCGAGTGTGTGAACCTTGGCACTGTGTTTGACAGCGGCTCCAATTATATCGGCGGCATCATTGCCTCCTGGCTGAAAAACGGCGGCACGATTGAAAAATCCTTCAACTTCGGCAGCCTTAGCACCAATACCAACTCCGGCGGTGGTTCGGGCACGGTCGGCGGCATCGTGGGCTTTTTTGACCAGCCTACCCCCGGCGGCACGGCAAATATCCTCTCCTGCCAGAACCACGGCGATATTCTGTGCAGCGGAAATTGGGAGGGTGACAAAAAGCACGGCGCCAACGATGTTGCCGGTATCCTCGGCAAGGTGGTCATGGCGGACGGTACAAATGACTATCTGCGCATCAACATTGTCGATTGCGTGAACGGCGATGTTAAGATGCAGTGCGAGTCGCTGGCAGCCGGCATCATGGGCTGGCTGGGACCATTTGGTGACGGTGGGACAAAAATACCGGATAAGGTAGAGGTTTACATTGACCGCTGCCGTAACTACGCTACGGATGTTACAATTTCACTTAAATCAGGCGATATCAACTTGTTTGCAGGTATCTGCGGCAACCGTGGCAATGGCAGTGCAACGAGTGCATCCACCACAGTCACGAATTGTTTTGCTCTGTATAAAAATACTGTTAGTTCCAATAATGCACCCATTGCGATGAACCGTGGAAGCGAAAACATCGTGGCCTACGGCAACTACTTTATGGACGAAAACAGCTTTGAAGAAAAGAAGATAGCGGCATTGCTGAAGCTGAAAGAAAAAGAACCGAGCAATGTGAAAGTCAACGGAAATAACACATACGGTGAGTCTTGTGGTGACCACTATAAATATGGTACACGGCTGTATGCGGGTATTGATAACTCCATAAAGAGCGGAAACAGTTTCTTTGCAGCAGGCATGATGTTTGATCGGAATTTGAATACGGTTGATACTACAAGATGTTACATAATACCTGCAGCCAATGAAAAACTGGCTACGATTTTCTATAAAAATCCCAAAGTACCGGAAATCAACGAAAAGAATCTTGCCACCATCCTGCTGTGGTACGGCGAAAAAGACAAGGTTGAAGGCCCGAGTATGAAGGACATCACGGACGACTTGATCCAGAACTACTATACGCAAGTTCTGGACAAGCGCGGCCCCGGGACGGTCTCTGACTTGCAAGTTGCGCATAAAAAAGATAGCAGCGCTGTCTATGGCCGCTATGAGGTGACATGGACGGCCGCGGCCACAGACGGCATTTTCCCGGATAACCAGATACAGAATGTAAGCCATTATCTGGTAACGCTGTACAAGGTTGACGGCAATAGCAAGACGGCTTTGGAGGGCTACCGAGACATAAAGGTCTACGGCACGCGCTATCTGTTTGACGCGGATGATGCGCTGGCGAACGCTATTGGCACCGGCCAATTCTGTGTCGGTGTAAAGGCCGTGAACGGAACCACCCCGGGGGCAGAGGTAAAGTCTGACCCGCAGTACTTCGTGCGCCCCCTGGCCACCCCGAAGCTGGAGATCCGCCTGAAAAAACAGCCCAGCAACGGACAGGCCTACGGCCAGTATCTTGTGCTGACAAACGCAAGCGATTACAAAGATGCGGGCGACTGGAAAGTAACCGCCTACCTGATGAACCAATCCGGTACGGAGATTACGCTGGATAAAAACAAAACCGAGGCATTGATAACAAACGGTCTTGGCTCGGCCACCCGCCTGCGCGCCACGGCAACCCCGGGTACAGATGCAACGGGTGCATGGATGGAGTCTGCCCGCTATGATGAAGAGATCGGTATTCCCAAGACATACTATAGCACCGGGGATAAAGGTAGCAACAGCGGCCTTGTCCACGGTACGGCGGTTATAAACCAGCCGGTCATAACCGGCAGCACGGCGGACGATCTGTCGATTACCGTGAACCTGCAATTTACCGCTGATACGATCTTCAGCACCGTGCCGAACTACCGCGTTATGCTGGTGGGTAAATACAACGGTGATGAAAAAATCAGCAATGCGGCAGAGGGCACAGCAGCAACCAACACAAAGCCGCTGAAAGGGCAGTATGTGACGCTTGCTGCGCTGGAAAAGCCGGTCTACAGCAGCGGCACGGAATTTGTGCTGAGCAATCTGCCCGCCGTGGTCTTTGACGGCAGCTACACCGACCTGAAGGTCATCTCTGTGCCTATTGATGCCGGTTATCCGCAGGTCGTGACCCGCTGGGAAATCACCGCAGATGAGGCCTTGAAAGCTATTGGAGAGGGTAATAATAACCCCGTCAGCTGGAACAACGGCATCGAGATCGTGCGCGGTGCGGACGGCAAATTCAGCTATTACCACCTGACCCCGCTGCAGTTCTTTGCAACCGATGACCAGTGGTATAACATGGCCGCAAAGCAGATTCGCAAGGATGACCTCAACCTCACGCTTCTGAAAGCCCCCAAGGTAAGCAATACTGCCACGGGTGTAGTGAGCACCGACAACAAGCTGAACTATACCTTCACATGGACGCAGCCCGATGAAAACGGCAGTGTTGATAAAACAAAGCATGACTACGATGTCACCCTGTACGGTCTGCTGACCCAAAAGGATAGCGAAACCACCACAATCGCAGGCAAGGAAAAAATCGAGCTGAAGGACGGCGTGTCGCTGGCGGGTAAAACTGAATTTAACGCCGGAACCGGCACCTATACCCTGACCCTCTGCGTGGACGATGACCTTGCAAGCGGCAGCTGGCGCTATGATAAGGTGCGGCTGCATGTCACCCGCAAGCCGGGCGATGGGGACACCAATGCAATCGGTCTGGCGGGCGAGGCAGATTGTGCTGTTCAGCAGCGTCTGTCTGCGGTAGGTCAGGTCAACAGCATCATGCGCACCAACGACAACAGCGCCAATGCACTGAACTACGACATCACCTGGCCCGCAAGCGCGGACGCCAAAGGCGAGAACACGGTGACATATACCCTGTACGCGGAAAAGAGTGAAGGCAAAAATTGGACGGCGCTTGCCAACTGGCCGGACATCACGAAAAACAGCTGCACCGTTGACCTTGAGAAGTATCAGGGCGTGACCCTGCGGTTCTATGTCGTAGCAAATGCAGTTGACGGCAAGAAGTATTGCAGCCCGAACGGTGAGTACAGCAACCTGCTGGTTGTCGAAAAGCGCCTTGCTGCGCCCGTTGTGACCACAGCCGCGCTAAGCTATACAGCGCCGAGCCAGACCCAGTTCCTGACCGGGGAGAAGCTGACGCTGACGGTTCAAGACGCCAGCAGCGGCAGCTACTACTACATGGGCTATCTCTTTAAAGATGCCGCGGATTACAAGAAAATTGCTGTGCTGGCGGACAGCTATCAGCAAGCGCAGACGCCCGATGATAAGGCTACATGCCTGAAAAAACTGACGGACGCGCTGAATGATATGCTGACCGACACGGCCAACCCCGGCCGCGTGCTGCGCCTGCTGCCGGAAGGCCGGATGGACGGCGGCGCGCAGGCAGAAACGACAACGGGCGGCGCAGCGTTTGCGCTTGGCGATGAAAGCTTTACCATGAAGCCGGAGTATGCCGGTTACTGGCTGCTGCCCGCCCTGCGCAGCATGTCCACCGACGGCACAACCGCCAGCTCCAACTGGTACTACTATGTTGCAGACGGTTTGAGCGAAACACCCACCCAGATGCAGCTGCCCAAGATCAAGCTGGATGCACCTGCGGCTGTGATCGGCAATGTGGAACGCGAGGAAACGGTCGGCCTGTATGACAATCCGGAATGTAACGGTGTAGCGCTGGAAACAACAACGCTGCAGCTGTCCCGCCGCACAGTAGAATGGCCGCTGGGCAATCTGTATGACGATAAGGACGCCGGTACGGTGCGCAGCCTGACCAATGTCTATCAGTTTACGGTGACGCCGGTTTCTGAAAGCGAAGCACCCTACACGGTTAAGGTCTGGGTGAATGACAGGGAGTATACGGACAATGACGGCAAGGTTCACCCGATCGGCGAGATAGTCAAGGTAGAAAAGACCGTCACGCTGACCAATGGCAATGATAAAAAGGAGACACTCATAAAAGAAATTGCGCCTACTGTGGACGAAACAGCGCAGCGTGTCTGGTATGACCTGAGCCTGCTGCCGACCGTTGAAAAGAGCGAAGGCGAAACATGGAAGTGGAGCGATTGGAAGCGGCAGACAACGCGCATCACGGGTACTAAGGTGGAGAATACCACAAAGGCGTACTACGCAGCCGATGTATACCCGATGCTGGAGGTTGTGAAGAACAGCGCGAATGAAGTGATGCTCCGTGTAACACTGCCTGACCTGTTCAAGGTTTACATGGATACGCAGGATACCCTGCAAAAAATCACCGCCACACTGACTGTGCAGGCCCTGCCGTATGAGGATACAGCCGGAAAGACGGACGGAAAGACGGCAGAATCCGAGCCGAGTGCTGTCGTGCTGAACGAGGCCGACACAGCATCCCAGACGGCAGAGGAAGCACCGTACAGTGAGGACAGCGAGGCAGAGGATACGGTGTCAGTGCAGGTGTGGCGAAGCCCGGCCCGCGCGGTCACGGAACCGCACCCAACGAACCAGACCCCGGAGACCGCAGCTGATGCGGAAACCATACAACCGCCTGCGGCCTGACGGCTGCAGCAGAAAGGAGGTGGCATTATGTGCCGGAAAGTGCGCAGCATCCTGCAGGGAAAGCAGGGCTTGTCTATGATACTGGTTCTCTGCATGGGGGCATTGTTTGCGGCGCTGTCTGCAGCGCTGGTCTATGCGGCTTCTGTGCTGACGGCCAATGCCAACCGCCAGCTGTTGGAGCAAGAGGTGTATCAGCTTGCCACCAGCTTCTCAGACATACTGGGGGAACAGCTGAACGACAGTGACAGCGGATTTGCTACATTTATCAATAACACCTACATGCGGTCAGAGTATTACGGCAAAAATCCCTTTGAGGAGGAAACGGAGGCCAAAACCTTTGAAGCTGCCTTGAGTGGGGACGGCAGTGACGGCGCAGATACAATAAAGATCACGCTGCGCCGCCGCCCCGGCGAGGAAGCGGAAAAGCTGAACCTGAACGGCAGTATAGGGCAGTCCGTGGACACCAGTGATAAAAGCTGGCAGCAGCTTTTGAATAGCTGGCAGGATGAAAACTATAAGCTGGTCGATCTGCAGCTGGATGTGACTGTTACCGTAGAAAAAGGCGGGGAAAGCTTTGCCTATACCGTCACCTATGACCGCGCGGTGCATTATGCTGTCAGCTATTATACGCTGGATAATAATACGGCACAGTATAAATGGGACAAAAATAATACATTCAGCGCTGTTAATGGCGGTTCAACGGTTACAATCAATGCCAATGAGGCATCCAAAAAGATCGTCCCGCACTTTGACACAGCCAATCCGGAGTCCATCACCTACACACGCGGCATTAAGCAGAAAACCACCGCACAGGAGTGACCGCCATGAAAAAAATACTGAAAAATCGGCGCGGAGAAACCATTGTGGAAGTGCTGGTGTCGTTTGTGCTGCTGCTTATGTTTACCGCCATGTTTGTGGTATCGCTGCGGTATGCCCGGGCTATGTCCCAAAAGGCAGAGACGCTGCGGGAAACGGCATATCAATTATGCGCCGGGCTGTACCCGATACCGAAAACGCAGGGCGAAGCGCAGCAACCGGGAAATGAGTGGAAGCCTGTGGCCGGTAAGGAAAATATGACCTTTCAGTTTAAGTCAGGAGAGGCAATGGTGTTTTCCGTATCCGGGATCAAACTGGATGGTATGAAGGTTGAGGCGAAGGTTACTGCAGCGGAGGGCGGCGAGGAGAACACGAAAACGGAAGCCTACACCTTCCACCGTTACAGCAAGGGCCAGTCGAACACCAGCGGGGGACAGGGAACACCATGATGCGAGTGCTGAAAAACAAAAGGGGAACAACGCTGGTCGAGCTGGTTGTCTGCATGGTGCTGCTGTCGCTGTTTACGCTTGCGGCTGTCACGCTGATACAGCCCAGCGCGCAGGCGTATATGCAGGTGCAGCAGCAGACCCGCGCCCAGAATCTGGCTGATGCGCTGATCGAGACCATCCGCGGCGAGCTGCTGAACGCTAACGGGTATATCCGCTTTGCGGACGGCGCAACAGATAATAATTTTGACACGGTGTTTGACAAAAAAAGTGGTGTCAGCAGCGGTACGGCGTTGGAGTTCAGCGTCTACCCCAATCATATCGAGCTGATCGACAAGGATAAGGTCCCGGCGCTGACAAAGGCGGACGGAACGCAGCTGCTGAGCGAAGAGACCGCGAACGAGCTGGACGGTTACCTGCACATGCGGTTCTATCTGCAGGAAAAAAACACCTATAAGCCCCAGCATAAAGTGACATCAGAAGGAACAGACCTGCCTAATGTTGCCTACGCCTACACGACAGCCTACCCCAAGGACGCCTACATGCGGATGTTTATCAGTGACCTGCAGTTTTACGCCCGCAGCTATACCAAGGCCGAGGGGGAAAAATACGCCCATGTCACGGCGCTGACTGTTGTGCTGACCGTGGCCCAAAAGGACGCACAGGGCAATGCCGTGCCCCTTTGTACCCAAAAGGCGATCGTGCCGCTGCCGGGCGCACCGGTATATATCGAGGAGCCCGGCAGCTGGGACGGCAGCAACCCGGCGGTGTCGTGAAGCACCGCCCAAGCAAGAACATCCCGTGTTATGCTGGACAAACTTCTTGATTTTTGTTATACTATAGAACAATATGGGGAAGGTGGGGCGCTGCGCCCCGTTGTATAGAGCAGAGAGGAATACCATATGGCAACAGTCGAAATCAGAATGTTGGGCGATTTTGAGATCCGCGTAAACGGCAGGCCGGTGCTGGCCCAGCTGGCACAGTCCCGCAAGGCAACGGCGCTGGTGCAGTACCTTGTGCTGCAGCGCGGGGAGCGGGTGTCCCACAAGACCATCACTGATACGCTGTGGGCGGGCGAGCGCTCGACCAACCCGGATATGGCGCTGCGCGCGATTTTGCACCGCTTCCGCAATATGATCGAGGCCGAGGGCCTGACCGAGCTGCAGGGCTGCATCCAGACCAGCCGCGGCAGCTACCAGTGGAACCCCGCGCAGGATTGCAGCGTGGATGTGTTTGAGGTCAACGACCTGTCAGAGCAGGCCCGCAGCGAGGCCGACCCCGAAAGCCGCGGCCGCCTGTATGAGGAGATCGTCAACCTGTACAAGGGCCGTCTGCTGCCCCAGTTTGCCACCGAGCCATGGGTCGAGAGCGTCAGCGTCCGGCTGCACGGGCAGTACCGCACGGCCATTCTGGGCCTGCTGGAGCTTTGCAAAAAGTGGGGCGAAAGCAGCCGCATTATATCGCTGTGTGCCCACGCGCTTGAGCTGGACCCCTACGAGGAGCGCCTCTATCTGGAGGAGATCGTGGCGCTGGAATCGCTGGGCCGCCACACCGAGGCACGGGACCTTGCCCGCCGCGGCAACGCAATGGGCTGCCTGCACCATGCCATTGACCCGGGGCGCGCCGGCTCTGCCTACCGCCAGATGCGTCAGGCGGACCGCAACATGGAGAGCGAGCTTTCCCGCCTGACCGCCGCCCTGCCCGACACCGAAAACACCGGTGCCTGCCTCTGCGACTTTGAAACCTTTAAGGAGACCTACCGCGTGCTGCGCGGTGTGCAGGCCCGTTATGGTCTGCCGGTGTTTCTGGCCATCGTGACGGTGGCCCCCGGCCAGAATGCCGAGCCTGCCGAGACCGCCGCCATGGTGGAGCAGCTTGGCGAGCTGATCCACACCACGCTGCGCCAGTGTGATGTGGCCGCCCGCTACAGCGAAATGCAGTATGTCATCATGCTCAGCGGCAGCGCGGCCGAGACAGGCTCCAGCCCGCTGGAGCGCATCAAGGCGGCCTTCTACCGCGTGCCCGCCCACGGCCGGTATCTGCTGAGCTACAATGTCTATGTGCCGGAGATCAAGGCTGACAGCGGACGCGCCCGCCGCCGCAAAAAAACAACGAAGAAATAAGCAATTTTCCCAGCCGCGCCGGTGCGCGGCTCTTTTTTTACACTTTACACAATCTTTTGACTAAAAATTTTTACAAAAAATCTAAAAAAACTGTTTAAATTTCCACAACAATGTGGTAAAGTAGTATCAAACAGGTGGGAAGTGTTCAAAATTCACTCCGCCACAAAGAATATCTACGCCGCAGGGCGGTTGGAAACGCCCCGGCGCGAAAAGAGGTTTGACGATCCATGGGCTACGCAAGCAAAGACATCCGCAACATTCTGGTGGCCGGCCATGCCGGCTGCGGCAAAACAACGCTGACCGAGGCACTGCTGTACATGAGCGGCGCTACCGAGCGTATGGGCCGCGTGGAGGACGGCACCACTGCCAGTGACTTCGACCCCGAGGAGACCCGCCGCAAGGCATCGCTGAATGCCAGCGTTGTGCCGGTCGAGTATGAGGGCATCAAGTACAACCTGATCGACGCCCCCGGTCTGTTTGACTTTGAGACCGGCGCCGCCGAGGGCATCATGGCAGCGGAGAGCGTGCTGATCTGTGTATCCGGGCGCTCCGGCGTTACCGTCGGCGCAGAGAAGGCCTACCAGCTGGCACTGAAAAACAACAAGGCGCGGATGATCTTTGTCACCAAGACCGACCTTGAGAACGCCGATTACTTTAAGATCCTTGAGCAGATGAAGATCAAGTTCGGCCCGAGCGTCTGCCCCTGTGTCGTGCCGGTCCGCCTTGATGACGGCACGGTCGCGTACATCAACCTGTTCAGCCAGAAGGCCTTCAAATATGAGGGCGGCAAGCAGGTGCAGATCGAGGTGCCCGACATCGGCCACCGCTTTGAGGGTCTGATCCAGGCTATGAGCGAGGCCATCGCCGAGACGGACGAGGCCCTGATGGAGAAGTTCTTCGAGGGTGAGGCCTTCACCACCGAGGAGATCGTGCAGGGCATGGCCGCCGGCGTGCGCAGCGGCCAGATCACCCCCGTGTTCTGCGGCAGCGCCGTCAACATGCAGGCGCTGGATATGCTGCTCTACAACATGAATGTGCTGCTGCCCGGCGCAGATACCGCCGCAGCCGTGGCCGAGGATAAGGACGGCAGCCCTGTGGACATCGCGGTCGATGACGCTGCACCGCTGTGTGCCTATGTGTTCAAGACCGTGGCAGACCCGTTTGTCGGTAAGCTGAGCTTTATCAAAGTGCTGTCCGGCAAGCTGACCGCTGCCAGCAATGCCGTCAACGCCCGCACCGGCCAGCCGGAGCGCATGGGCAAGACGCTGACTGTCTGCGGCAAAAAGCAGACCGATACCGCCGAGATCGCGGCGGGCGACATCGGCGCCGTTGCCAAGCTGGCCACCGCCAAGACCGGCGATACCCTGTGCGACCCCGCCCGCGTTGTGGCACTGCCCGCACCCGTCTACCCCGTCAGCTGCTACCGCATGGCTGTCAAGGTCGCCAAGAAGGGCGATGAGGGCAAGGTCAGCGGCGCGCTGGCCCGCCTGATCGAGGAAGATCCCGCCATCAGCTTTATGGTCGATCCCGAGACGAAGCAGCAGATCATCAGCGGTCTGGGCACCCAGCATCTGGAGGTCGCACTTGCCAAGCTGAAGAATAAGTTCGGCGTTGAGATCACGCTGGAGGCACCGCGCGTGCCCTACCGCGAGTCCATCCGCAAGAGCTGCAAGGCGCAGGGCCGCCACAAGAAGCAGACCGGCGGCCACGGCCAGTTCGGTGATGTGTGGATTCAGTTCGAGCCGGTGCAGGGCGAGGGCATCGAGTTTGCTGAGAATGTGTTCGGCGGCAGCGTGCCGAAGAACTTCTTCCCCGCAGTTGAGAAGGGCGTCCGTCAGGCGGCCGAGCACGGCGTGCTGGCCGGCTACCCGATGGTCGGCATGAAGGCCACCCTGCTGGACGGCAGCTATCACCCCGTTGATTCGAGCGAGATGGCGTTCATCATGGCCGCCAAGATCGCCTACAAGGCCGCGATCCCCGAGGCCGGCCCCGTCCTGCTGGAGCCCATCGGCGCGCTGCAGGCCCATGTTCCGGCGGACAACACCGGCGACATTATGGGCGAGGTAACAAAGCGCCGCGGCCGCGTGCTGGGCATGAACCCCGATGAGGACGGTCTGCAGGTCGTGGAGGCTGAGGTCCCCGTGGCGGAGATGCAGGATTTCACCACCTTCCTGCGCCAGCTGACCCAGGGTCGCGGTTACTTCACCTTTGATTTCGTCCGCTATGAGACCCTGCCCCAGATGCTGGAGAGCAAGGTCATCGAGCAGGCCAAGGCCCTCGGCAACTTTGCAGATGAGGACTAAATCGTAAAAAATAAGCACCTGCTGACCGGTATGCGTGTGACCGGCCAGCAGGTGCTTTTTGGTTGGACATTTAAAGCTTCTTTGCTTACTTTTTTCTCGAAGAAAGTAAGAGATAAGGGAGCCTGCGGAAAGGTCCAAAGCCCCTCAGGCCTCGCAGGCTCGGCCAGTCCTTCGGACCCGAACCCCTCTGTCGCTTCGCGACATCTCCCCGCGCAGCGGGGAGTCACCCCGCAATGCGAGGAGCCTTTTTTGCGGGCTCCGCCCGAGAAAAGCCTCCCCTCACAGGGGAGGTGGCCGAGCGCAGCGATGGCCGGAGGGGCTTTGGCCGTTACCCGTCAG
>ERZ1032022.198-NODE-198-length-15031-cov-9.345954_pt1 | contig 15031 bp, 13 predicted proteins | sample MGYA00516699_ERZ1032022 | MGnify/ENA primary metagenome ERZ1032022 (study PRJEB33719, sample SAMN04261294) | wastewater metagenome | biome: rural village; feature: human; material: feces | host: Homo sapiens | place: El Salvador | collected 2013-01-07 ... | reverse complement strand
GGTACAGTCCACCAGAAACGTAACGAAATACCTAATAGAATATGAAAGACAGGAGGTACGGACCACCAGAAACATAACGATTTACCCAAAAGAATTTTAAAAGAATCGAGGTACAGTCCACCAAAACAGTAATTGCATTCGATTTTACCTTCAAAAGATGAAATGAAAACATGACGATCCTAAGAAAGGAGCCCTGAATTAGTATCAGATCAGAAACATTCTTATATGATACAATTCCAAATGTCATAAGAAAACAGGTTCAGAGATTGAAGAGAAAAGCGAAGAAGTCCAAAAGAGTTGTTTGAGAGTTTCATAAAAGAAATGATAGGCAATAAGAAAAATTGTTTAGAAATTTCAAAATGGAACAGCAAACAGAACGAACAGTAGAAAAAAGAATAGCGAGGTATAGTCCAATGGATGAAATAGTTTAAAAGGCGGCATTGAAAGAAAAAAAATTTCGATGTCGCCTTTTTCATGTTTATTTTTTATTCATCATCTGACAGCTGATGCCATGGATTCTCTACATCCGGATCTGTCGGATCCCAGCCTTTATTCGGACTGTCTGTATCAATATGCGCTGCCTCAGGTTTTCCCAGTGGTCCCGGATCATCATCATCATAGATTTCTACGGTTGTCCCGGACGGACAGTTATCTGCGATCCATTTTGCATCTTCCACCGTGAGCCGCACACATCCCATAGATGCCTGCTGTCCGAGTTTATTATATTTTTCTGTACACAGAGCACTTTTAGATTTTTTGTAGTATGGAACCGAATGAAACAAAACGCCTCCTGTGATCCTGGTAGCATACTGACCATATACTTTTCCGTACAATTCCCGCCACAGATATTTGGTTGATAAATGAAATGTGCCGCGCGGTGTTGCATTGTACAATCCTGTGGAACAGATCATCGCCTTATACGGAACCGTATATTCGCCGTTTTCGTCTGAAGTATATATGGTAATGCAGTTTTGTTTACGGTTTATTTTTATGTAATAAGGAAATTCAGTTTCGTCTGAAGCAGACTGCTGTGAATCTTTTTCCTGTGTATTTTCTTTCTGTGAAACATCTTCCTGCTGATTTTCACTCTGGCTTTCGCCCTGTGCTGCATCCTTCCCGGATTTCTCACTCTGGCTTTCGCTCTGCGTGATATCTTCCTGCCGGTCGTCCCGGCTCTGGCTTTTCCCCTGCCGCATATCCTCTTCTAGCAATACGTTTTCTGTGCTGTCATCCAGCTTCATCTCATCACTTCTGTATTCCTCAAAAATATAGCTGTCAGAGTCACCTGTCACATACGCAAGCACCGGAAGATTCCATTCCATCCGAAGCGCCACAAACTCCAGCGCCGTCAATCCACACATAAAAACAGTGGCTGCAATTGCGATAACGATTGCAGCCCTATTCTTCCATACTTTTTCAATTGTCTTACGAAAAGTAGTTTGTTTTTTCATCTATCCTATAACTGTGTAATAACAAAAATATCATAAATCGCCTTGATCGCATTCTCAAAATCTGCGTTGCTTACACCAATAATGATGTTTAACTCAGATGATCCCTGATCGATCATTTTTACATTGATGTTTGCATGTGCCAATGCAGAGAAAATTCTTCCTGCTGTTCCGCGTGTGGATTTCATACCACGGCCAACAACTGCAATGAGTGCAAGATCGCTCTCCAGCTCAATGCTGTCCGGCTGTGCATATCTGTGGATAGCCGAAATGACAGCCTGCTCTTTTCCCTCAAACTCCGGCTGGTGTACAAAGATTGTCATTGTATCAATTCCGGATGGCATATGTTCAAATGAAATCCCATTATCTTCAAATGCAGATAACACTTTTCTGCCAAATCCAATCTCGGAGTTCATCATATCTTTATCAATGTTTACAGAAACGAAACCTTTTTTACCTGCGATACCGGTGATCGTATATTTTGACTGATGGCAGGTGCTCTCCACGATCCATGTTCCCTCATCTTCCGGTGCATTCGTATTACGGATATTGATCGGTATACCAGCTTTGCGCACAGGGAATACCGCATCCTCATGCAGTACGCCGGCTCCCATGTAGGAGAGCTCGCGGAGTTCACGGTAAGTGATCGTCTTGATCGGCTTTGGATTGTCGATGATCCTTGGATCTGCGATCAAAAATCCTGAGACATCGGTCCAGTTCTCATAACAGGTTGCCCGCACTGCCCTCGAAACGATAGATCCTGTGATATCAGAACCTCCACGCGAAAATGTTTTGATGGTTCCATCCTCTTTTGCGCCGTAAAATCCCGGAATGACCGCACGCTCTGTTTTTGCAAGACGCTCAGACAGTACTTTGTCTGTTTTCTCCGGCATAAAGTTGCCATCCTCATCAAAAAAGATCACTTCTGCAGCATCCACAAATTCATATCCAAGGTAGTTTGCCATAATGATACCATTCAGATACTCACCGCGGGACGCTGCATAATCAACACCTGCTTTATTTTTAAAATTCTCGGAGATTTTCTTAAATTCTTCCTCTAAAGAAAGTTTTAGGTTCAAACCATTAATAATTGTGTCATAACGGTCTTTGATTTTCATTAACATCACACGGAAATCTTCATCCTTTTCCACAAGGTCATAACATGCATACAGCATATCCGTCACCTTTGTGTCCTTAGAATTTCTTTTTCCCGGTGCACTAGGCACTACATATCTTCTCTCTTTGTCTGCATGGATAATCTTACCAACCTTTGCAAACTGTTCTGCACTTGCAAGAGAGCTTCCACCGAATTTCACAACTTTAATCATTTTTTCAAACTCCTTCGATTCTGTTTCTCTATTATCACCGGCCGATCACAGCCAGCCGTCACTTTCCTGATTGCAGTTTTTCTTTTTCCCGGTCAGGACTAACGACTATATCTTATCATAAATGCAAATTTCGTCAAACTATTTTTCTTAAAATAAAGCGGTTTTTCGGCTTTTCTGCGTTCTTACTTAGGATTATGTCGACCACTTATAATTTATGATTATGGCACTTAAAATCAGAAGTAATAATATGCTTGTTACGATTTACCGCGCAAGAAGTCCACTTGTAAGAAAATCGGCGAGCTCGATCATATTCTGCTGTGATCTTAAGTAAATTTCAATATCTGTCTCATAATCGCCGTCCAGATATGCTTCCATCTGCTGACGTTCCATATCAAGATGATCGTAGAACATTTTTCTCAACTCTGTCTCGTTGTAGGCCGGTGTCTGTCTGCTCAAAAAGGATGCGATTTCCTCCGCATTGATATACCAGTTTTCCATAGCTGCTCCCGAAAAAGCCGGATCAGCCTTTAAGCCGGCTGCAACTTCATCGGTCAGACGCAAATGCTCCATAAAAAGTTTGCGGAATCTCTGCATTGCGGAAGCCGGATAATACTGAGCAAAAATCGCAAGAATCTCCTCTGCATTTTTGTACACGGCGTCTTTCCACGCATTCTGACCTGACAGGTTTTCAAAAAAACTGATGAGATAGAATTTTACAAGTGTAATATGATTGAGCCATGCCATGCGCATGCGCTGTCGCAGATCCACGCCCATGTTGTTTCCCGGCTGCGTTGTGGTTCCCGGGCGTGTTGCAGTTCCCGGCTGTGTCGTAGTTCCCGGGATAATGACAATTCCACCCACAGGAGTCTTAGTTGGTTTGTTCGTGTTCCCCTCGGATGGTTTGCTCTCATTCTCATCCACATATCCCTCTCCCGGGCAGATCGTCAGGCGCATTCCCGTCTGAAGATTGTATGGGTTCACCCCGGAATTGAGCAGGATAAGTTCGGTTACGGTTGTATGAAACTGTTTTGCAAGTTTGTACAGAGAGTCTCCTTCCTGTACACGATAACTAATTCGATTCTGACAATACATATTTTCTTCCATAAAATATTTTCAGATTATTTTATGAAATTCTGCGTATTTGGTTACAGGGAGGTTTGCTTTTGAACTGCGCCGGTGGGTGGTGTTACGGATTTCCAAAGATTGTGCGTTGCATGCATAACATCTTTATAGCATAAAAAATAGAACTGTTTGTTTTCAGGAGCGCTTCCGCTTGTTGTCGCTGGCAACGGTACTAAGAAAGCATCCATCGTGATTTCAAAATCCAATTACATTGGCTTTTGAAATCGCAATGTCTGCTTTCTAAGGACCGGCCGCTCCCAAAATCCTGAAAACAAATCAGTTCTATTTTTTATTTGTCAAGGCTGTGCAGCATGCAATATTCAGGTTGTGAAAATCCGTCAATCCATGTTGCGAACGGCAGAACCCAAAGATAACCGTGAGTTCCATAACGTAAATTGGCAGATTCTGTGGTGCGGTTCATAGCGTAAATTGGGCATGTATAAGCGTCCTCTCACAAGTCATTCACAGCGTAAATGAAAGAAAAACGGTATAAACGAAATATTATTTTCTTTGTGAGCTATGGAGATAAGACTCTATAGAGGCTTATCGGAATGCCCAGCGAACAGGAACATCATATTTCGTTTATACCGTTTTTCTTTTCATAAACCTATAAAATCAAAACTTGTGAGAGGATGCTTATATCTGCCCTTCACAACCCATAAAAGCACCACAAAATCTGCGACACTACGTCCGTTAAACTCCGGTTTACAGAAAGTTAGCATAAACCATAGCGGCAACAACAGTCAGAATACCGGAAACCGCAATGGAAAGGCTGCTCATTGCCCCCTCTATCTCGCCGAGTTCCATCGCTTTTGCAGTTCCTACAGCATGGGAGGCAGAACCAATTGCGATTCCTTTTGCGATAGGTTCTTCAATATGAAAAAGTTTTAATACCGCATCCGCTGTTATGTATCCAAAAATTCCTGTGATGATAATGACCGCAACAGTAATTGTCACATAGCCACCAAGTTCCTCAGAAACTCCCATTCCGATCGCTGTTGTGATAGATTTTGGAAGTAATGTAACATACTGCTGATGATCGAAGCGGAAAAGCAAAGCCAGAACCAGAATACATGTCATGCTGGTAAATACCCCGGAAATGATTCCTGCTATGACAGCTTTCAGATTTTTCCTGAGTAACTCAAACTGCTCATACAGAGGAACTGCCAGACAGACAGTCGCCGGTGTCAACAGATAGCTTATGTATTTTGCTCCTTCCTGATAATCTGCATAGTCTATATGAAACACCACTAGAAATACCATAACTGCAATTACAGAAATTAAAAGTGGATTAAATATTGCGATTTTTACTTTCTTTTTAAACCATAAACCAAACTCATAGGTCAACAGACTGACTACAACCCCTAAGAAAACGGAATCTGTCAAAAATGATTTCATGTTCTTACTCCTCCTTTTTCTTTCCTTTACGGATCACAAACTGCGTGATGCTTCCGGATACTCCCATGACGATCACCGTTGAGATCAGCGTAATGACAACCACCTGTATCCAGATTGACTGCAGAGCTCCCCACGAATCAAGAAGTCCTACTCCGGCCGGCACAAACATCAATGGCATGATCTCGATCAGAAAATTACTTGTTTCTTTGATGTCTGACACCTTTAAAATTTTCAATTCCAATGCAAGGAAAAGAAGTACCATGCCATAAATACTCGCCGGTATGGATAGTGGTACGATATATTTTAAAAGTTCACCCAAAAAAGAAACGAACAGAATAATTAAAAGCTGTCTTACATATTTCATGATTTTTCTCCTTTGTTTTTATTCCGATTTTGTATCATACCACTGCTTATTTTGAATCTCAATACCTATTTTTTATGTTTCTTTTTTAGTCCATCACAGGCTGGGTTATCCAACACCTTCCCATCTGCTGAAAATCTTGAGCCATGACATGGACATTCCCATGTCTGTTCTTCTTTATTCCACTGAAGGACACATCCCATATGACTGCATCTTTTTCCGCCAATCCTTCCAATCCCCACAAGTGCATGACCCAGATTAGAAATTAACTGTGGTTTTAACATATTGCGTGATGGTGAAAAAACAGCAGAATATTCATTGTTTTTTTCCTGTACGAGGTCTGATAAGATCATTGCTGACAGCATGGAACCCGTCATCCCCCATTTTCCAAATCCGGTTGCCACAAAAAGATCCGGTGTGTTTTTACTGTATGGACCGATGTATGGTCTTTTATCCAGGGACATGCAGTCCTGTGTTGCCCAGAAATAGCGTTCCTTTGCTTCCGGGAAATATTCCTTTGCGATATCGCGCAGTAAATCCCAGTTGCTTTTTTCCTTTCCAGACCGGTGACCGCCTCCGCCTATCAGCAGATAGTCTTCGTAATTTCTCAAGGACAATCCTATATTATCTGCTTCAAGATACATGCCCTTCAGATTTTTTCCATATGCACAGGCAAGTACATAAGAACGATTCTGATATAACTTTAAATAATAGGAACCTCTCGTATTAATAAACGGAAAATGTGTCGCAATGATAATTTTCTCTGCTGCGACTGAACCTTTTTCTGTCAATGCAAAATACTCTGTCATCTCACGCACTTCGGAATGTTCATAGATTCTCAGATTTTTGCTGATCCCGGCGGCAAATTTGAGTGGCTGGAACTGCGCCTGCCGCGGAAACCGTATTGCTCCCTCCACTTCAAACGGTAACTCCGTGTCCTCTGTATAATCAGCCTGAAATCCAAGACTGCCCAATGCCTGTATTTCACTCTCTAACTTCCGACGCTCCCTGACAGAATACAGATAAGAATCTGTCTCTTCCATGTCACAGTCCAGAAAACGCCCCAGATTTTTATAATTTTCCACCGCTCTTAAATTTGCTTTCAGAAACAGTTCTGCACGCTCCTGTCCCATGGACTGTAATGATTTTTCGTAAATCAATCCGTGCTGCGCCGTAATTTTTGCAGTTGTATGCCCGGTCACGCCCTGACAGATGCGGTCTTTTTCCAACAGACAGTAATCAACACCCGCCTGCTGTAAAAAATAGGCGCACAAAACACCTGCCATGCCACCGCCAATGATCAAAACCTGTGTCCGGATGTCCTTTTCCAAAGTCGGAAACTCCGGCATTTCTATATTTTCCGTCCATAATGAACTCATAAATCCTCCTTGTTTTGCGAAGCAAAATCCAATTTTACAAAGTAAAATTTACCCTCTGGTGAGGAGAGGATTTAGCCTCCCTGTTTTGCGAAGCAATTTTATGATTAGTATGAATGGATTGTTTCATAATTATTCAATGCGTTCCATTTAGTTTGATTATCAAAATACTATTGACATTCTATTTCATTTCGTCTATTGTTTATAATAGTTTGATTTTCAAAGCATTTTAACAAAATAAATTTTTCTGGCTAAACTATTTAATTGTTCAGAACGGATTTCACAATGTTTGAAGTCAAAAATAATATTTTTGAAATGGAGATTATGATGAGTGTACGAATTATAATAGACTCTGCCTCTGATCTGACAAAGGAACAGGCAGATAAATTAGGACTTGATTTTTTACCTTTGAAAACAATTTTTGGTACGGAAGAATATCTGGATGGCATCACATTAAGCCACCAGCAATTTTATGAAAAACTGATCGAGAGTGACTGTATGCCGACCACAAGCCAGATTCCGCCACATGATTTCGAGCAACTTTATGCAGATGTGAAAGAAAAAAAAGACACAGCAGTTGTCATCACACTTTCCTCCAGGCTTTCCGGTACTTTTCAGAGTGCCAATATTGCATTGGATGGTTATGAAGATTGTATTACGATCGTTGACAGCGAAAATGTATGTCTTGGCGAACAGATTCTTGTGATGTATGCCTGCCGTCTCAGAGATGCCGGTGTTTCTGCCGCTGGAATTGCAGAAGCTCTGGATCAGAAAAAGAAAGATGTCCGCGTTCTGGCGTTATTAGATACCTTAGAATATTTAAAACGCGGCGGACGCATTTCCAAGACTGCCGCTCTTGCCGGAAATCTGCTCTCCATTAAACCGGTGATCACAATTGCCGACGGAGAGGTTGCAGTTCTTGGAAAAGCTCGCGGCTCAAAAAACGGTTGCAATATGCTCCGGGAGGAAATTGCAAAATGCAACGGTATTGATTTCTCCATGCCGATTTGTCTCGGTTATACCGGATTAGAAGATTCCCTTCTGCAAAAATACATAGAAGATAACACCGATCTCTGGAAATCTTATGTGGAAGAACTGCCTATCAGTTCCATTGGAAGCACAATCGGAACCCATACGGGTCCCGGCGGAATCTGCGTTGCATTTTTCAGTAAGACAAACTCCTGACCGGAGTTTGTCCTGCGTCATCTTACTCCAATGCCCCTTTTACTTTTTTATGGGAAATACAACGCTCCTCCCGATTGGCAAGTGCCTTTACCCTGCCTTCTAACAGAAGTTCCCTTCCTTTTTCATTTCTTGTATACACACAGTCATAGCCTCCAATATACGGATGCATGCATTTTGCGAAACATTCCGCATCCTCCTTCTTTTTCGAAAAGCAATTTGGAATGGCATAGAAACCGTTCAGTCCTTTCCGACCCTTCTTTTTCACAAGTATGTAACGCTGGTTGTCAATCACATCAAAAAACTCATTGACACACTGCGCAAACAACGCTTTATCCCTGCCGCTTCCACCGGACAGATAAATGATATGGTTATCCGGTCCCGGCGATTCTGCCACTACTTTGCAGTGTGTTTCTTCCAGAAGCTGCTGCTCCTCCAGCGCTTTACGAATTCCATTTCCAAATGCCTTTAATCTTTTTAACGGACTCCACAGCATGAAAATTTTCGGAAAACGTATCATGATTCCAGTCAGTCCGACAACAATGAAGAAATAGCAGATTCCGGCTAAATGTCCATTTCGGGACGCTCCCGCCACGACACCTGCCCCAATTGCCCCGATCAGGAATAAAATTGCTGACAGGATCATTGTGAGAATCGCATCCCAGAAAACAACACTCGTCACAAACTTGTCTTTCACCTCTGTCTCATCCACAATATCCATTTTGTCATAGATTGCAAGCGCACTGTCCCAACGTTTTTTTAGCGTATCGCGCTGTCCCGACATTTTCAGCATTTGTCTGTTAATCCTGTCAATATTTGTTTTATTAAATGGAGTTTTAATAATTGACAGCCGCTTTATTCCATTTTCGATCGTATTTTCCGTGTAATGCAGACCTAGAAAATGTTCCATCCTTCGTTCCAGCATACTGTAATCTTCGCTGATCTGATTGTCGTCTGCCTTCAGCACCTCATCCCACGGTCTCAGGCATACTAAATGCCAGATGTTACTTGTTTTTTCCGGCTGTTCCTTCATCACACGGATAGCGCGCCCACGCATCTGATTACTTAACATAAATGAACCGACAAAGCTTGCAAGGATCAGGGAATTGATGCAAGGAGAATCCCATCCCTCCCCAAGCAGCGATTTTGTGCCAACCAGCACCTGCATATAGCCTTTTGAGAAGACATTGGTTACCGCCCCTGTCAGAAAATGTGCATTTCCAACAGCCGTCACCTTAAGATAATCTGTCTCAGAAAGATTTCCGATCCTGCTGAATGTGACTTTTCCACTCGTTCCGATCTCCTGCTCTAACGCCTCTTTTGCCTCCGCCGGAATGATCACGATCGTCCCGCAAAGCACTCCAAAACGAATTTGTTTGTTTTTCTTTTCATTTTCACGCCGGAGCATTTCAAAAAACGGAAGCACTCCAAGCGAGTTTACGTCATATTCTGTATTTCCAATTGCTTTTTCATATTCTTTCCGGATGTAATCCGTCAAAACCAGCAGCCTTAAATTCTGACCGGATGTCTCATACTCATGGAACACAATATCTCGGATACTGTTACTTTTTCCAAGAGAATTTGTGAGCATTTTTTCCACTGCTGCACTTTTCGTCATGACGACTTTTTTCTTTTCTATCAGACCACTGGATTTTAAATCTGCAATTAACAATTCACGATATACCTTGTCACAAAGGTAAGAATCCACATCATCATACAAAAATCCCTGTAACAGACGTTCCATCCACTGTACATTCATGGAAGGTAATTTTTTTGCCCCGAGCAGCCTCTGAAGCCTGGACGGAAATGCAACATTTTTGCTCTGTAAATAAATCAACAGCGATGCCAGATATGCAGGATTATCCAGCAGCAGGTCATCCGATAGCTGTCCACTCAGCCCCTTATGGCTTCTCACATATGTGAAAAACTGTGTATCCTGCATAAGCTTCTCTGTCATTGCTTTACTGCGTTCTTCAAAACGTCTGACTTCCTGCTCCTCCTCTTTTGTCGGATAATTGAAGTAAACATAATCCTGATGCGGACAGAGACTTCCCTCTTTTACAAGTTCCGGTATCGTGATCTCCTCATCGATCTCTCCACACATATTCATGTACCGCGTCCACATAGCCGGTGTAGAATCATACGGCGGTGTTGCTGTCAGCGCTATGATTTTAAGGTTATCCACCTGTTTTTTGAATTCTTCTAATGCTTTCCACCATTCACTTCGCAGATGGTGGCATTCATCCAGACAGAGCACTTCGATCCCTGCCTCTTTCATCGCCGCAACCAGATCAAAACCGCTGTAATCTACTTCCTCTGTCTCGTTTTCTGTCAGGCACTCGTCTGTGCCACTCTCCTCACCTGCATCTTCCTGCATTCCCTGAAATCTTGTCATGGCACTGTGCAATGCCTGATAAGTTGCAACCGTGATTGCCTTTGGCTTTTTTAAATTCTGTGAAAGAAAATCTTCCCCCTGCACGCCCTCACATAAAAAAGCTTCCTCAATCCTTGCGATCCACTGCTCCCGGATCGTAATGGACGGAGCTAAAATCAGTGCTTTTCCATTCATCTTGCGGATCAGTTCAATTCCCAATGTCGTTTTCCCGGAACCAGGTGCTGCTACAATATGTATTTTTCCATCTGCCATGTACCTGTCTGCATGTTCTAAAACTCTTGCCTGATAATTCCGCCATGTTCCCTTAAATCCCAAAATTCCTTCGTAATTCATAACTTCTCCTTGCCGTTATTGTGCTATTTAGGCGATCACCTGCGCAATTCTGTCCAGTCTCGCATAAAATTGCGGATAAAAATCCTGCTCCGTGTCATACGGATTTATGTAAAAAGTATTCAGCAAAAACATCGTGATCGTCTTTTTCTGGTTTTCATCTGACATTTCGCCTAAAATACTTTTTATTTTCTTCCGGAATGCATGCCAGTCGATCAGATATTGCTGATTTTTCTTAAGTTCCGGTGTATCCAGCCACTTGCTCACCTTTATCTTACTGCGGTTCTCTTTGGCGCAGCCATCAACCTGTAAAAAATAGTCCAGCCTGTTCTCCTCATAGATCCGCCCCAATGGAAAAACACGGCAGATTCCCGGCCGAAAGCTGTGAATACTGCATCTTTTCTCCTTTAAAAACGGACAGACATTTTTGTCTGTCATTTTCAGATTCGGCAATATCATGCCATCTGCCACATGCAGCTCTATCTGCTCCTTTAATAAGTCTTCAAACGTTGTATTCAGATTTTTCGTCAGTTCATAAATATCTAATGGATCAAGGATGATCGACTCCCCCATATCCTCACAGCACGAAGAACAGCCTGCACAATCGTTGCAGGCTGCCCGTACCATATCATTTAATCCATATCTTTTTCCGTCTGAAATTTCTTCCAAGTTCTTATTCATTTGTTAAACCTCGATATAATATTTGTATTTTTATCCTTGCCAGCTGTCCGACGCCATGCGGTCTGCAAGCTGGCTTAATTCGTTGGGATATTTCATAAGCTCACGTTCGGAATTCAGCCGATGCCGCTGTTCGGCATTTTTCTTTCCTGCGATTCCATATTCCAGGGCATTCTCCAAAGCCTGATACTCCCTCTGCGCTTCCCTGTTCAAAGTCTTATGAACGCCGGAAACCTGTCGGTTCGTTCCATAGCGGTAGCCATTTCCTCCATGCGCACTCTCGTACTGTCCATTCTCATAAACGTATTCATCGTTCGTGTCATTTTTGTATACAGTCTCTTTTTTATCCGTTGGCGCACCATTGTATGCACTGTTATTTTTTTGTTTTTTACCCATTTCGCTTTTTTCTGGCAAAAATAATTATATCACAATTTAATAATTATTTTTTATACCATTTCCCTCCTGTTTATTCAGATAGTATTGCACATCTGTTTTCACAGTTAGGGTATCACGTACAAGCATTTTTATTCACAAGCTGCAATGATTGCGTATTCCATTATTATAATCTGCAATTTAATATTGCATAATCAATTTTGCATCGGATTTTTATCTGCTTCACGATACACGCAAAATATCAACCGTGTGGGCACTTGCCCCCATCAAGTCCATGCGCTCTGCGACAGACATCTGGTATCTGACGAACAGCTCAAATGTTTCTTCGTCCATCTCCTTTAAGACCGGACGCATATAATTTGCCGCGCCGTCGGGTGCTATGATTTTTTCACGCTGTAAAGAAACTGCCTCATTTATTTTTTCAATGTCCGATAATGTGACATATTCATACAAATCTTTTTCTTTTGACACACAGTGAAAATCTTCTGTCAGCCTGCCATCTCCGAGACACTTTTTCGCCATATTTTCCTTAAATCCATACATCAAAACACCATAATCGTTCATCAGATATGCCACAAAAATAAGACCGTTCTTTTTTGTCACACGCTTCGCTTCGCACAACGCTTTTACCTTATCCTCAAATGTATACAGATGATACATCGGTCCTAAAAGCAGTGTCATATCAAATGTTTCATCTGCAAACCGTGACAGTTTCAATGCGTTTCCCTGATATGCCTTCACGCTGCTGCCCTTGGATTTTAAAATTCCGAGATTATACTTCACGAGTTCCACCGCTGTGACATCATAGCCTTCGTTTGCCAGTGCGACCGAATACCGTCCGGTTCCGGCGCCCACATCAAGGATTTTCGGTTGCTCCATTTCCTTTAAATAGCGATGGATGTATTCCATGGTAATGCGGTATTCCACCTGTCCATGGCGGCGTCCGAGCCTTTTTTCTTCATTAAATTTATTATAATGCTTTTCTAATTCTGTTAATTCTTTTGCCATATCTGTTTCCTTTATTAAAGCAGAAATCAAACATTACAGAAATAAATCGCTTTTATTCCACGATTCATGCCCTGATCCGCCATTTTTCAAATCTATTATGCAGACAATAGATTTACCCGCATCTGCTCTATTTTTATGCCTTGTAACCATTATATACAACTACCGATTTTCTGACAAGCAAGATTGTTACTGTTCACTCAGCAGTAAAACACTTGCTGCTTTGCTGCATAAGAAAGTAATTCAAGAGTGAGCAGTAACGAAAGATTCCAGCCACATATTAAAAAAACGCAGTCTTTTCTGATTACATAAAACATGTTATAATGTGCAGTTGTGAATGCGTATGACTACCTGTGCTTTTATCTGTAAATATTATTTATTTTTTCATAAATGGAGAAAAAAATGAAGCTGTTAAAAAAACAACTTGTAAAAAGAAACTATCACAAAGAGACCTTAAAAATCACCATTGATATGGCATGGCCAGCCATTGTCGAATCCTTTTTCGTGGCTTTTGCCGGACTGATCGACTCCTTAATGGTCAGCTCGCTCGGCTCCTATGCCGTGGCGGCAGTTGGGCTTACCACACAGCCAAAACTGTTAGGACTTGCCCTGTTTTTTGCCTTAAATGTTGCAATCTCAGCCTTAGTTGCCCGGAGAAGGGGTGAAAAGAAGCAGGACTCTGCGAATGAGATCCTGCTTACCGCTATCTTTTTTATTGTGATCGCAGCTATCATCTCAAGTATTGCATTCGTGTTTTTTGCCAGTGCGATCATCGACTTCTGCGGTTCTACGGCAGACACCCACAATGATGCTGTGGTATATTTCCGCATTATTATGGGCGGTATGATCTTCAACTGCATCCAGATGGGAATTAACGCGGCACAGCGCGGTGCGGGAAACACGAAGATCACCATGCGTACCAACGTGACCTCCAACATGATCAATATCCTTTTAAATTATCTGCTGATCAACGGACGCTTTGGTTTTCCTGCCCTTGGCATCCGCGGTGCCGCACTCGCAACCATATCCGGGACCGTAGTTGCCTGCATTATGAGTGTTGCTTCCATTTTCAAAAAAGAAAGTTTTTTGAGTATTCCTTATATATTAGAGCAGCATATCCGCCCGACTTTGTCTGCTTTTCTCAATCTGATCAGAGTTGCTTACAGTGTCTTTTTCGAACAGGTATTAATGCGGATTGGTTTTATGTTAACCGCTATTATGGCTGCCGATCAGGGAACGGATGCTATGGCGGCGCATCAGGTCGGTATGAACATTATGGCACTCTCCTTTGCGTTTGGCGACGGTCTGCAGGCAACGGCAGTTGCTCTGATCGGACGAAGCTTAGGTTCCGGCGATCCGGATCTTGCCAAAGAGTACGGTCGCACCTGTCGTCTCATCGGTGCTGTCATCGCTGTCTGTCTGGTTGCGATCTACTATTTTGGTGCCAGCGGTCTCTACCATCTGTTTTTCACGGAAGACCACATTGTGGCAATTGGAGTCCAGATTATGCATGTCATAATCTTTGTTGTCATTTTCCAGATCTGTCAGGTCATCTACATGGGATGCCTGCGTGGTGCAGGAGACACGCTTTACACAGCAGTTGCATCCATGATCAGCGTCACTTTCATCCGTACCATCATTTCCTATTTCTGTGGTTATGTCCTCGGCTGGGGGATCATCGGTATCTGGATGGGCGTGCTGGGCGATCAGATTTCCAGATTTATCTTTGCGACCGTGCGCTTCAGGCAGGGCAAGTGGGTGAAGATCAAAATCTGATAACCGGAGTTTAACTTATCGTGGAGCAGCAGATTTTGTGGTGCTTTTATAGGCTGTGAGGGGGCAGATATAAGCGTCCTCTCACAAGTCGTTATCTTATAGGATTATGAAAAGAAAAACGGTACAGGCGAAATATGATGTTCCTGTTCGCTGGGCATTCCGATAAGCCTCTAAAGAGTCTTATCTCCATGGCTCACGAAGGAAATCATATTTGTCTGTACCGTTTTTCTTTCATTTAC
>ERZ1032022.196-NODE-196-length-15185-cov-14.488830_pt1 | contig 15185 bp, 18 predicted proteins | sample MGYA00516699_ERZ1032022 | MGnify/ENA primary metagenome ERZ1032022 (study PRJEB33719, sample SAMN04261294) | wastewater metagenome | biome: rural village; feature: human; material: feces | host: Homo sapiens | place: El Salvador | collected 2013-01-07 ... | reverse complement strand
CTGTAAAACCCTTGTAAACAAAGGCTTTACAGCTCAGCTTCAACTATTCAAACTCGGCAAGTTCATAGCTGTTTCTAAACATTTTTGTTTAAGTTTTGTATCTTTTCTACCGATATTTTATCTCAATTACATATATTATTTTGGCTTGCTGATTTTCTGTTGCCAAATTGTTGCCATTAAATTGATTATAACCATGTTTCTCTTTAAAAGCAACTACTATGTAAATTTTTCCACGCCTCTTGTAATTCTTCTTTATTTGTTTCATACCAATCTTTTATTTCAGTGACCATTTGATATGTCCATTTCTTCTTACCATCTTTATATAAGTTCCCATCACTCATTTTAAATACTGCTGAAAACTCATTACAACTTACATGAAAATGTGGTGGGTGATATTCAAATTCATTGGCACGTACCTCAACAAGGTACTTTCTTCCAATTCTCCATGTCTTTATTTCTGGCTCACGCTTCCACCACTCTAAAGAATATATATTATCAATATTATACGTACTCTCTGTATCATTATATTCAACACAAAGAGGAAGTTTCATACGAGAATACGCTGGGTGAATAAACGATATTATAATTCCCTCGTTTTCTATTGCATTTGTAAAACAATTTCTCTCTTCAAAATATTCTCTATACTCTTCATCAAATTGATACTCTTTTACCTTTAAATCAGAAGCAGAATCAGCACCATAAAAAGGTTCTTCGTAAGCAATCTTCATTAACTGCATTTGTAACTGTGCAATTTCTGATGAACGTTCATTCCTCTTTTTAGGTATATTCGTCAGGCATACCCCTTTACAGATTTCTGATTGCCAAAATGTATCCTTCTTCCATATGATATTTTCATTTTTGTCTTTTATTTTATTTAAAATAGGAAAAGTATAATTTCTAAGAGATTCAAAAAAATCTTCCACACTCGCAAATTGTCCTCTCAATGAATATTCATTCAAATAATAATCCATTTTCTTTCGTAGACTCCTTTTCCTACAATCCAAACATTCTATTCAAGTCAATTTCAAACTGATCAAACAAATCATCTATATCCATGTCTTCATTGGTTCCTACTATTTTTCCATATTCTTTAAATATAATTGGATTGCACTGTGTCTCATATTGTTCATTCATTGCAAAAAAATTAACAGAAATATCTTCTTGGTTCATACTTCCATTGGCAACGCCTACTCTTAATCCATTAAAGATATGATCACTATGTGTTTCAATGAATAATTGACGGCCTGATTGACTAACAAAATACAAAAATTCACATAATTTTGACTGAGCTTTTGGATGCAAATGAATTTCTGGATTTTCTATAATTATAACAGAATCACTTTCCGCACCCAGACACAAAATTATAATACTTATTAAATAACTAATTCCAGACCCAACATTTACCGGTCTGCAATACAACGCTTCGGAGACTGCATTAGCGGGATTATTGTTATATTTTACCTGTAGATAATTTGTTTTTTTTAAATCACTTATATACAATGTAGTACCTATAATATCATTCAACCAATAATTTACTTGATCCAATAAAGTATTAGTAAAATCTGTATCCTTTACAACAAGATTATCATCAACTATCATACCCTCGTTTTGTAATAAATAGGCTAATGCGTACTCTCCATCTATTCCAAAGTCACTATCATTTAACATATTTTTAGCATATATGTCATTGACACCCATTCGATGACAAGACAAATAATGAAATCCAAAATCCTCCAATAACAAATCTGATTGTTCTGGATCATCATATTCTCCACCGAATAAAAGTTCTGTCACAGATATATCGTCCGAAGATGTACATACTTTATATGCCTCATTTTCCTTGTCCTCAACAAATTCTACCCAAGCTGGCTTCGTTTTGCCCTTTTCTAATATTTCAATCTTTATTGAGGAATTTGGCATATAATAATTTCTTACTTCTCTAAAATCTCCTATGGAAATATATTTCCCATTAAGACTCCTTTGAGTCAATGCTAATAATGCATGTAAAAATGTGGATTTTCCAGATGAATTTGTTCCCACAAACAAATTTAATTTTGAACATTCAACACTCAAATCTTTGATAGATTTTAAGGCCAGAATATGAACTTTATCAATCATCGCTTATCTCCTTACATAATTTTTCCATCAATTGAAATCTTCCATATACTTTCATAGTATTATCCCTACTATTTCCGATATAATACAAAAACTCTTCACTACTTATTACAGTTTTTATTTTCTCTAACAGTTCTTCTCTTGATACTGCAATATTATTCTTTGGTAATAATGTCATAAAATATAGTGTAGTTTCAAAAATATTCATATTAATTGGTTTTGATTCATTGTTTTCTTTTCTAAATACACCTTTTCCTAAAATATCTCTTGCCATTTCTAAACTCTTTATAGTAACTTGTCTAATTTCTTCTAATTCTTCCAATGATGACTGATTTAACTTTGTCAATGTAGTTTCTATCAAATCGTCCAGATTGCCTGTATATTCATATTTTTTTCCATCTTTAAATAACAAGTCATTAAAAAACAAATAAAATGCTAAAAATCTTGTAACTAAATAAGAGCCTTTCATCCTTCGATCTTTTTTATACTCAATACGTGTAGCTTGCAAAAATTCCTGTGATGCAACTACTTCAGTTATCATATTTAACCCTCTGCCATGATACAGAGCATTTCTAATTTCTTGCTTATTTAATTTTGTTCCACCCCTATTAACTCTATCAAAAATATCAAATAATATTTTGTCCGGCGTAGGTGGTAAAATCACATGTGAATATACTTGGTAATCTTCCAACTGAGACTGATATATTCCCAATTCATCTACCAAATCCTTGAATTTTTTTCCATTCAAAAATTTCAATATCTTTAATGATTTTAATGGAAAACCATCACTTAAAAAATCAAATAATGTTGATAATCTTTGCTTTCCGTCAACCACTACATATGTAGAATTGTTCTGCTGTTTGAAATAAAATATTGGTAATGGTAATCCCATTAAAATACTTTCTATCAATTCACACTTCTGTTTAGGACCCCAAACTTCATTTCTTTGAAAATCAACTTCTAATATCAATTGCTTTTTCTTATATTTCCTGTAAAGTTCATATATTGAAAAATCCTTTTTCGTTACCCTAACAGACTCAAAAATTGGCTTTTCCTCATCTCCAAAGTACTCTAACTCATTTAATTCTTCTTCATTTTCCAATAAAACTTCATCTTCTATTGACATTTGACTCATCCCTGCCTCCCATTTTATATTAAAAAACACAATGTATCAGAGCACCCGAATCGTTATCATCTCATCAAGTCCAATCTCTCCAATATCACATTCTTCTTTTCCACGAAGATATGTCTGCATATGGTAAAACATCATACACTCCCTAAGGTATTTCAACAACTCTTGTGTCCGACGTTTATATCCATATGCTTTTAATAATGTCCGTAGTTTCATTCTCACATAATCTTGTCCGTCCAAATAAAGAATCTGCACTCGTTTCATTTTGAAAAATAAATCAATATCAAAATAATCCGTAATGAAGGCTTCTTCTTCCACATCCTTACCAAAAGAATGAAAATCTTTCTGAATAGCTGGAAACTCCTTATCTATTTCTGGTTTGTCGCACAAATAACCTGTCCAATAATGCACATCCAAATATAATTGACGCAAATTTGTTCGATAATATGGACTTAAATATTGATTATCTTCTTTCCAAATTTTTTCCAACATGATACTCGCTGTCTTAGTTCCCATGTCCAGACTATGTATGATACAAGCAAGATCAAATGAATCATAATATAACTCAATCAATTTTATCCCCCTTCAACCCATTACATTGTCTACAAAGTATCTGCAAATTCTCTGCCACAGTTTTTCCACCTTTATTCATTGGTATCACATGGTCTACCTGAAAGAAAATACGGTCTTTGCCTTTTGCTCCACAACAAGCACAGGTATAATTTCCATCTGTATCTTTTGACTTAGCAAATGCTGTATCTCGAAGATTTTTTTCCAGTTCCGGATTTACCTTTCCAATCTCAAACAATGGTAAATCCTCCAGCTTTCTAATACCTCGCTGCACGTTTTCTTCTTCATCATAAATATGCGGATTAGACAGTTTTGTTAACTCTATATCCAGTTGTCTCCAGAAATACAATTTTCGTCCAAAAAACAGTTTTAACAAATTATCATCACTATTTTCCCATAAGGCATTTACATATTCTGTTTTCTGTCTCTGCCCCATATCCTCATCCCAAATATGTTTTGCAATCGCAGCGACATCTAACTTGCTTCTGTCTATATCATCAAATGAATAGAACTGAGGAGAAGTTTCGTACTGGGCATAATACTTTAAAATTCGTATCACATCTTTTTCTTCATATGGCGGTATCATTTCCCCTAAGAAAAACGTGTTTCTACATTGCTCAGCCATTTCCTCAAGCAATTCTTCTGTCGGATATTCTTCTTCACACTGAAAACTTTGGAACAGACTTGGTAAGCCTTTCATCAATTCTTCATATGCTTTTTTCGTACTGTCATATACCATCACTTGATAGGAAGAATCCACTCCATTTTCTTCCAAATAGGTAAACGCATACATTCCAATCGGAATTCTTTGTACAAATGGTACTTTTTCTAATACTGTGGTATCTACAGAATCGTCAAGCACAGAAGCAAACTCTTCTATTTTAGAAATCGCTATCATGCGTAATTCATGCTTCATATGCTCTGTTGAATTATCTGTAAATTCATTATTTCCACTGAACAGACTGTCTGGATTTACCCATGCAATATGTTCATTCCAATTATCTACAAAAGAAACTATATATGCTGAAGAAGTTCCGCCAGCAGCTTCTCCTCTAAGTGCCCGTCCTATCATCTGTGTCATAAGGATTGTAGAAACAGTTGGTCTTGCTAAAAATACTGTTTTGGTTTGTGGCAAGTCCACTCCCTCTGTCAAAATATTTACATTCACAAGTACCTTTACTTTTCCTTCTCTATATTCTTCTAATTTCCTCTCGTTGTCTTCTCTGCTGATTCTCACTCCTGTCACAGAATCTTTTACATCAGACACAATGAACTCCGACTTTATTCCCTCTTTATTAAACAACGCACTTAGATGAATTGCATGAACTACATTGATTGCAAATACTATCGTCTGTCCATACTCTTTCTCTTTTGCCTTGTATGTCTGGACAATCAGCTTGTTTCGTGCTGCACTATCTGCCATTTGTCCTGCTACATCTTCCGGTAATACGTCCAATTGTTGGATACTCTCCCAACCATTCAAACCTAATGATTCTCCATACATTTCATCTGTGTAATAACTTTCAAAAATAGGTTTTGATAAAATGCGTCGATTTATCAACTCTTTTAACCCTATCTGATATGTAATACCTATATTTCCATGAACCACCTTTCCACCTTGTAAACCGTCCTCATAAATTTTTGCCAAAAGTCCCTGTTCCCCATCAGCAGTACGGAATGGTGTAGCTGTCAGTCCAATCAATTTTACATTTAATACCTTTGTTTTTACATAATCAATTACTTTGCGATAAGTTTTGGCCGTAGAATGGTGTGCTTCGTCTACAATTAAAAAGATTTCGTTTTCGCCCTTGAGCCATGCATCTAAGCACTGTAAATTTCTGCCTATGCTGTCCTTACTCATAATCAACAAATTGTCCGTGGGTTGAATATCAATGGTTCTATCATGCGTAGATGCACCAGATACAATCCTGTACTGGAAGGACGGAATATGCGGTATTACCTCTGAATACGCAAACTTCTGAAAAGATTCTGCTGCTTGGTCAAGTAACATCTGACGATGTGCAATCCACAATATTTTCTTTTTCTGATCCAGTGCATTTCTTAAAAGCCACATAGAAGCTGTGTACGTTTTTCCTCCACCAGTAGGAAGTACAATCATAGTGCTGTACTTCGCATTTTTATTCATAATATCGAGATTTTCCATTGCACATTTTTGATGTTCATATGATATTCTCGCATTTGCTCCCTTTTTGGGAAACACTTTTCCAAATGACTTTACTTCTATGTAATCTTTTTCCATCATTCGTACCCTCTAAATTTTATTATATTTTACGCATTTACCATTCGTTGCCTTTTCTGTGCTTCAATCAAGGTATCTCGTAAATCAGTCTCTATCTCTATCATTTTCACTTCAATATCGAATTGTCTGATACATTCCGCAAGAACAGATGTACCTTTTAATTTTTTCATCTCATCTTCATCACATACTACAATAATTTTTCTGTATATCTTTCCCTCAATTTTTTCAAGGAGAAGCATTTTCAGAATATCATTTGAAATCTTATTATCCTAAGCTTTCTTGGGTTTTCCAATATGTGCAAAAATTTCTCCAATTATCCCATCCGCTTTAGAATAAAAATCGGGTTGCATAAATGTATTGCCTACAAAGATTTTCGCATTTTCTACCAGCTCTATGCCCAACCAGTCATTTACCTTCTGAAAAATAATCTGCTCTGCCATTTGTTGCTCAATAGAACTTGATTTTTCTTCTTTTCCCATGACAACCCTCCTCAAAATTGTAATGAATACCTAAATAGTTTACCACATACATTTCTATAATTCCATTATAATGCGCCATAAAATCATAAATAGGGCAGTCATCAGACCGCCCTCTAATCTACGCATATACAATTTCTTTCAGCACTACTTCCTCTGCACAATGTCGGATATTATTACACATTCTCACCCACAACATCTGATTCTCCGCTTTCAACTGTTCCGTCACTCCATGTGCTTCTTTCATCTGCTCCACCAGTCTGTCCATCATCTGATTACACTCCTCATCAATCTGATGCAGATGCTCATTTAACTTCCCAGCAAGTACCAACTCCAGATATAATCCCTTCCGATGCTCCTGCAAATATATCTTTCTCAACATTCCATACTTTCCAATCGGATACTCTGTCTCTTCCGGGAGGTACAAGTCTGGATAATACAGACCGTCCTCTCCTAAAGTATAACTGATTCCATTTTCTCCCATAATGTGTTTCTCCATGATTTTCCTCCTATCTTGCTCCTCGATCTTTGTTCTGACTACGGGTATGCTGTTTATTTTTCTGTTCATTCTGTATTTCTTGTTTCTTTTCTGCCATCTTCGCCCTAATACCATGCGCTACTGGCTCTTTTCCTGTTTCTTTCTTCCATTTTTCTATTGCAGTTCGATACTGACTATACTCAGTTTGAGAAGCCTTAAAATCCTTTAAAAAATCCTGTACACTTCTATAACCGATCTTCTGCGCAATCCTTGGAAGGTAATCTTTCATATCTCTGATCTGGCTTTTCAGTTCATCAATTTCTTTCTGCAATTCTTTTTTCTTTCTTCCTTTAAACCATCCCGTGACTTCTGACAGTTCTTTCTTCTTTGCAGAAAGCTGTTTTTGTTTCTGTTGAATTACACCGTTTTGATCTTCCAGTTCTTTATTCACTTTAAATAGTTTCGGATACTTTGATGCAAGCCTCGTCATTTTAGGTTGTTCCTGTTCTGACTTTTCTTCTTTTTTTGCTTTGACTACTGCCATACATGCCATATTATTTTCAGCAACATGCTCTTGGTATTCAGCTTCCGTTCGCCCTGCCTGCACTGTTTTAGTTTGCTCTGGCACTTCCCTGGGGTTCTTAAACAGCACACTTGCTATCAAAAACTCCAATGCCTCAACCGCCACTGTTACAACTCTGGAAAATAATCGTGGTCTGTTTCCACGCCGAGCAATTGATTTCCTGATCGGCTCCGTGATTTCTTTCCGCTTCACTTCCATTATCTTCGGTTCCGGTACTCCACTAATCAATGCCATATCAACAGCTCTGTTCCATTCCTGACGTTTCTGATTATCGACTTCTATCTCTTGTGCTTTTGGATTGTTCTTTCCAATTTTCTTTGTTGCAAGATACACGCCACCACGCTCAAATACCTGCAACTTCTGTTTCTCGTCCTGCACATAAATATTGATTAAGTCTGTATAAGAATGTTTTACCTCATCCAAAAATGAATTACTTTTAAAGCGTTCATCTTTCGCAGTAAACAGCTTCTTCTCATACAACTCACCTTTTTTCACAATGCGGCAACCTTCTCGTATCTCACCATCTTCTCCCAGTATCTCTTTCTTGGTTCGGACATGTTTCTCATTTTCATCATAAAACATATTTCTGCTGGCAATCTTAACGATTGGTTCATCCAGTAGTTTCCGTTCTGCAAATATCAAATGAATGTGATAATTGGTCTTTCTTTTATTGTGGTGCAGAGCAGCAATACACTCCGCTCCGTAATTCTGTTTAAAATGATTTGTAAAAAGCTGTAGCAATCTGTCCGGCTGATATTCTGTAAAACTTTCTGGTAAAGCAATAATCAGTTCTCGTGCTTCAATACATTTCCCTTCTGTTCCGCTTTTTTCAAATTCTTCCTGATTACATTTTGCAAGTTCCCGCCAGAATTTCCGTTCTGTAGTTTCATAAACCGCATAAAGATTTTCCTGTTTTGCATGACTGGATATATAAGTGATCCTGCCTTTTACATTGCTTAGTTTTGTCATTTGAATAAATGAATTTCTTCCGATAGGCACTCCCTCCTTGTCTTCGGCAAAATAAATTCTGCCATATCATTTGTGAGTGGATGCATCGGCATCCGTTTACGAACTATCCGCCTGTCGGTGGAACAGCTCCCGGCAGGGCGAAATACACAGAGCATAAACGAAGTTTGTGCGATGGGTGTATTTCGCTCTCAAACGCCGAGGGCTTTGTGAAATACTTCCTGCCTCTGCCACACCTTGGCTTTAGCTTTTCATTTTGGGCATATCCGCCCTCTTTTTTTTGCCCGTGTCCGGGCTTATTCTTTATCACTAACAACCACTCAGCCATTTCTCTTTCTGTCTGCTTTATTCCGGTATCCTAGCCCGTACATACTCCAGATCTCCGCAATACGGTGTTCCAACCAAATACCATTCCCTTGCCAAATTCATTTCCATTCGTGTCTTTACCCACTGATCATCAACCAGAACTTCCAGGCATTCTCCACAGTGAAATCCCGTATCAATCCATAAGTCTGATGACAATAATCCATATCTTTTGTTATAACTGTTGTAACCTAATCTTCCTTCTCTCATGGTGTCATTCTCCCTTCATTTATCATTTCCGCAGGGACGCCCTGAATCAGGGCCCCCTTTTGAAAATCTCCTCACTTCGCCAGCCAACTCCCGACTGCACCTTCCCTGCTTTCTCCTTGTCTGCTATCTACAGGTGCGTGCCACGCTCCTGTCATTAGGTAATCAAGCAGAACCTTTACCATCGAAAGTCCTCATGCATTCCGCACTTATCCAAATACTCTTGTCTTGCCTTTTCCCGTTCTTCCTCTGTTGGTGCTGTTTTAAATGTTGTATATAACTGACGTTTTACCATACTGTCTAATTTTTCCATCAATGCTTTTTCTATCTCTGGCAGATATTTCTCGTTCCCGGCAAGATGATACTGGAACAATGCCAGCAATAAATCTTTTGGTATCTGTACCTGTGATTTTCTTTCCATGTTTCTCCTTTCCGTGACGGTCGTGACGATAGTGACGATATTTTCACTACCGTCACACTATAGAAAATACCGTCACAACCGTCACATATCGTCACGCTTGTTTTCCGACAAAGGTTAATCTAATTTTTCTTCCATCGTGTCCCCGCTCTGTTTTATACTGGATTCCATATTCCAGAATCAGTCGTTCCAGGCTGACATTTAATTTTCGTGATAACGCGTTCGGCTGCATTTCCACCTGCAATACTTCCACAAGCTCTGTTGCTGTTCCTGCCCACTCTGGCGTAGTTTCTGTCACAAGTTCTTTGATTTTTTCCAATAATGGATCTTCTGGTTCTTTCCAAAGTTCTGTTTCTGTCTTGGTAAGTTCCCAGACACATCTCTCCCGGTTAAAGTTCAACCATAGTTTCTGATCCTGCTGGTCACGCCCTGCCACTTCCAGAACTGCTTTATTATCTGTACGCTTTTCTTTCTGCATAACAAACGCTCCATCCGCAGCTCCCAACAGACCATTCGTGCCGGAAATCATATCAAAACTGTCGGAAGATTCCATTTTCCTTGTATGATGCACAACCAGAAAACAGATACCATATTTATCACTGAATGCTTTCAGCTTTGTTACAATCTCGTAATCGCTGGCATAACTGAATTTATCTCCACCGAACTCTCGAACCTTCTGAAGAGTATCAATGATAATCAATCTTGCATCTTTATGCTCCGTCACAAACGTTACAAGCTGTCTTTCCAGTCCGTCATTAAGCGATTTGGATTTTGTAGCGAAATAAAAATTCTCACTGCCTTCCATTCCAAACATCTGTGATAACCGCTTTTGCAACCTTGCATAATCATCTTCCAACGCCAAATACAGAACCGTTCCCTGTCTGACTGAAAAGCCCCACAATGGAATTCCTTTACTGATGTGATACCCGATCTGTGCCATAAAAAATGATTTCCCGATTTTCGGCGAACCGACAAACAGATACGTTCCGTTATACAGAAGTTCATCTACAATTGGCAGTTTTGGCGGATATGCGGTATCGTATAAATCCATCATAGAAACTGTTTCCAGATCATTCGGATTCTTTTTATTTACTGATTTTGCTGTATTTTCCGCACTATTTGTGGCTTGCAGATTGCCCTTGCTGGGCAAATCTGCTATACTTTGGTTGGTTTTAAAATTTTGTAATGGCTGTTCCACATCTGCGCCAACAGATGCAATCGGAGCAGTCATTTTTTCTTTTGCTGTCATTCATTTTCCCCTTTCAATCCATACAATGTCTCTGCGACCAATCTCAGGGTACTTAACAACTCTTCATTTTCTTCACTGCATTTTTCCAGACGTTTTAGTTCTTCATAAATCTCTGCCATCTGATTTCGCAATGCTTTATACACTCTTGGGTTCCCCTGTACCACAATTTCCCGATCAGTTAATCGTTTTGTGATATAATCCTGCTTGCTAAGTCCTGATAATCGGACACATGCATCAATCTGCTCTGCTTCCTCCGGTGATACCCGGAATGCTACGATTTTGTTTCTCCATCTTCCTTTACTGTCCAGATTTTTCTCCATTTAATTTTTCCATCCTTTCAATATCCAGCTGTTCTGCCATCTGTGTCTGCTCACTTGGAAACAGATGTGCATATCGGTAAGTGATATCAATGCTCTCATGTCCCATTCTGTCTGCGATTGCTAATACCGTAAATCCCATATTGATCAATAACGATACATGGGAATGTCTCAAGTCATGCACTCGAATTCGTTTCACCCCAGATATTTTTGAGCCTCTGTTCATTTCATGATGCAGATAAGATTTGGAAATTGTGAAAATCCGTTCATCCTTTTTCGGCTCATACAGCATTTTCAGATAATCCTGCATCTCATCACACAAAAACTGCGGCATCTTAATGGTTCGATTACTTTTTAATGTCTTTGGCGGTGTAATCACATCTTCCCGGTGCAGTCTCTGATAGGACTTGTTAATCCGTAGTGTATGCGTTTCAAAATTGAAATCTGCCGGTGTAAGTGCTAATAACTCGCCCATGCGAAGCCCACACCAATAAAGTATTTCAAACGCATAATATGAAACAGGCTTGTCCATCATGGCATCTGCAAATTTCAGATATTCCTCTTTTGTCCAGAACAGCATTTCCCGGTGTTCCTCTTTCCCCATATTTCCAGCTTTCTGCGCCGGATTGGATGGAAGATGATAAAAATTGACTGCATGGTTGAAAATAGCACTTAACTGACTGTGAATTTTCTGCAGATAAGAGGATGAATACGGCTTTCCGTTTGGTTGCTGGATCGCAAGCAGTTCATTCTGCCATGCAATAATGTCCCTTGGCTCAATTTCTCCTATCTTTCGCTTTCCGAAATAGGGAAGAATTTTGGTTCTGGCGATATTTGTTTTTGTTCCCCAGGTATTATCACGAATTCGGTTTTGCATATCCTCCACATAAATCTCATAGAAGCTTTCAAAAGTCATATCCAGTTTTGCTTCTTTCTTCAGTAACAGCTCTCGTTCCCACATCAACGCTTCTCGTTTTGTAGGAAATCCTCTTTTCGACGACTGGTGTGTTTCCCCTGTCCAGTCGGTGTAGCGGTATACCACTCGCCACTTTCCTGTGACATTATCTTTGTAAATACTCATATGATTTCTCCTTTCTGTTACGCTTCGCTGTAACACACTTTTTTACGGAAATAATTGGTGTTTACTCTGCCAGCTACCGTAAGATAACCCAGCTTCTGTAATTCTTCATTTAGCTGTTTGACAATCTTATAAGCATAAGATTTGGAAACTCCCAGTTCCGCTGCAACTTCTTCTACTGTCATAAAAGTTCTGTTCGTCACATCGCATCTCTCCTTTCTATCTTAACGTATTTTGTTTAGGTTGTTACATTTGCATGATACTAAACATATTTATTTAAGTCAAGTGGTTTCGACAAGAATATTAAATTTTTTTGTTTAAGTTCTTCTTGCTATCCAAAATTGCTCATGTTATACTGAACTTAAACAGAATTGTTTTATTCTATATCACAACAAAACTGGCAACACACGAACATCATATCATGAAGGAGGCAAACAACTATGGCAATCGGGCAGCGTATCAAATATTTCCGTAACCGTATCGGCATGACACAAAAGCAACTGGGAGAAAAACTGGGATTCAAAGGAAAAACCTCAGATGTCCGTATGGCTCAGTATGAATCTGAAGCCAGAGTTCCTAAGATTGATCTTGTAAAACAAATGTCTCAGATTTTTGATGTCAATACTCATGCTTTAACAGTGCCGGATATTGATACTCACATAGGTCTGATGCACACACTATTTGCACTGGAAGATATGTATGGTCTAAAGGTGAAAAATGTAGATGGACAGCCTCATCTCTGCCTTGACTCTTCCATATCTGCTCCCGGCTCATCTGTCGATGAAATGCTTCGTGCATGGATGGAACAGACTGACAAATTGGAAAACGGTGAAATCAGCAAGGAAGAATATGATGAATGGAGATATAAGTACCCGGAACTGGATACTTACCAGAAACGTGCCAAGGTACCATCTCAGGAACTGAGTGATTACCTCGTAAAAGAATTGACTAAAAAAGAAAAATAAGAGAAAAGAAAAACCTTACCGATATTCAGTTTTTTACTCCTGAAAATCAGTAAGGTTTCTTTATATACGTTATGAAATAAAATTTTTATCTTTTGAATAATCGTAGAATGTTGCCATTTTGTTGCCAGTCACTAAGCAAATTTGTTTGTAACTCGCATGAATACTTGGTTTTTATGATTGTGTGGATTATTCAAACTCAATCGTTCCCGGTGGCTTACTCGTCAGATCATAGAATATTCTATTCACCCCACGAACTTCATTTATAACTCTGCTCATCACTTTATTCAGAACTTCATACGGAATCTCCGCTGCCTCTGCAGTCATGAAATCAATCGTATTAACGGCTCTAAGAGCTACAGCATAATCATAAGTTCTCTCATCACCCATAACACCAACGCTTCTCATATTCGTAAGTGCTGCAAAATACTGACCAATTGTCTTATCAAGTCCGGCATTTTCAATCTCTTCACGATAAATAGCATCTGCATCCTGAACGATACGAACTTTCTCAGCTGTTACTTCGCCGATGATACGTACTCCAAGTCCCGGTCCTGGGAATGGCTGACGGAATACGAGTCTTTCAGGAAGTCCGAGCTCAAGTCCTGCTTTACGAACTTCATCTTTGAAAAGATCACGAAGCGGCTCAATGATTTCTTTGAAATCTACAAAATCCGGAAGTCCTCCTACATTATGATGAGATTTGATCACTGCGGATTCTCCGCCAAGACCACTTTCTACAACATCCGGATAAATTGTTCCCTGTGCAAGGAATTCAACAGTACCGATCTTCTTTGCTTCTTCTTCGAAGATACGGATGAATTCTTCACCGATGATCTTACGTTTTGCTTCTGGATCTGTAACGCCTGCAAGTTTGTTATAATATCTTTCCTGTGCATTTACGCGGATAAAGTTCAGATCGAACTGTCCTTCTGGTCCGAAGATTGCTTCAACTTCATCACCTTCATTTTTACGAAGAAGACCATGATCTACGAATACACAAGTAAGCTGTTTTCCAATAGCTTTGGAAAGAAGGCCTGCTGCCACTGAAGAGTCAACCCCACCTGACAGTGCGAGCAATACTCTTCCGTCTCCAACCTTCTCGCGGATCTCTGCGATTGTATTCTCAACAAAAGCATCCATCTTCCAGTCACCTGCACATTCACATACATTTTTTACAAAGTTGTTGATCATCTTTGTTCCTTCTACTGTATGAAGTACTTCTGGATGGAACTGGATTGCATACAGTTTCTCAGCTGCGTTCTCAGCTGCTGCAACCGGACAGTCAGCAGTGTGTGCTGTAATTTCAAATCCCGGAGCAATTTTTGAAATATAATCAAAATGGCTCATCCAACATGTTGTTGTCTCTGAAACACCCTCAAATACTTTGGAGTCTTTTTTATCAATAATAACTTCTGTCTTACCGTATTCTCTTACATCTGCACGCTCAACTTTTCCACCAAGTACATGTGACATCAGCTGTGCACCATAACACAGTCCGAGAACCGGAATACCAAGCTTGAACAGTTCTTCTGAATAAGTCGGTGAATCCGGCTCATAACAGCTGTTCGGTCCGCCTGTGAGAATGATTCCTTTCGGATTCATTGCTTTGATCTTTTCAATATCTGTCTTATATGAATAAATTTCACAATATACATTACACTCCCTGACACGTCTTGCGACCAGCTGGTTATACTGTCCACCAAAGTCAAGGACAATCACTAATTCTTTCTTCAAATCTTCCCTCCTGTAAAATCCAATCAAAACTACTTGCTTTATCTATATATCTTTTTCTGTTCTTCATTATAGTAGAGGAATCATTGATTTACAAGTATTTGTTTATGTAAAATAAAATCTTATCCACAATTTCTATTACTATACACGGTAATTATTCCCCTTCTGATCTATCCAAAACAAAAAAGATGCCGAACAAATGCCCGACATCCCATTTTTATATTCCATTTTATGCTGCAAATCTTTCTAGCTGTCTTTCAAGTTCTGTGCAATCGTC
>ERZ1032022.192-NODE-192-length-15507-cov-6.955216_pt1 | contig 15507 bp, 19 predicted proteins | sample MGYA00516699_ERZ1032022 | MGnify/ENA primary metagenome ERZ1032022 (study PRJEB33719, sample SAMN04261294) | wastewater metagenome | biome: rural village; feature: human; material: feces | host: Homo sapiens | place: El Salvador | collected 2013-01-07 ... | reverse complement strand
GATTGGACATCGGCATCCGGGGATGGTTATGTGGTGGCTCCGGGCGGGAAGCATGAAGTATTTTGCTATACTTACTTTGGACGGATCTGCCTTCCGGTGTGTTCTTGTAGTCCATGTTCTCCCTCCTTACTTAGCCTTGTGGCCGCCTATCTGCTGATTTCTTTCCCTCATTGTTGCACCATCCAGATAGTTGGTTCCTTTTAGTACGGCGTTCTTGCCGAATTTCTTCTTGAGACCCAGCATCGCATTCTGCAGCTTTTTCTCTTTTTCCAACTTGGTTGTGTCCGTGAATAGGTCAACTTGGAAGAATCCCTCGTCTTTGACCACACGGTTAGCGGCTATTGTGATCCGTCTTACCGTCAGTGTTTTATCAGCTATTTTCTCGAATAGCTCAGTTGTGGCAGAGATCAGGATACTGCCGAGATTGGTCGGATTATCCAGTTTTGTGCTGCCATGAGCGCCCTTCGGAACGGTGCGGCCGTAGTGGTCGATGTGTACCGGACCTCTGTACTTTCCGCTGTCACAGTTTTCCCGGTCATAGCCCACATCCAGTGTCAAACTATCCGTTACCAGTCCTTTATCTGTCAGCTGGAGTACCAGGCTGTCTGCCATCTCCATGACAATGATTCTGGCTTTGTCATATGGGTAAGGGCAGGAGAGCACCTGTCCCTCGGAGATACTGTTAGTGCTGGGTTTGTAGGCTTTGATTTCTTTCATACCGCAGGGTTCCAGCCCCCAAGCATGGTCAATCAGCAGTTCGGCGTCAACACCGAAGTCATTATATAAGATATCCTGATTGACGGTGCTGAAATATGCCAGCTCGCCCATCGTATGGATGCCGTGCTTTTCTAGCCGCTTGACGGTGCCGGGGCCAGTCATCCAGAAGTCCGTGAGCGGCTTGTGGTCCCAGAGAAGATAGCGGAAGCTCTCTTCATCCAGCTCAGCGATGCGGACTCCGTCTTTGTCCGGCGCGGCGTGCTTGGCGGTGATGTCCATTGCCAGCTTTGCCAGATACAGATTTGTACCGATCCCTGCGGTGGCGGTGATGCCAGTCGTATAAAGCACTTCCCGGATCATTGTCATGGCAAGGTCGTGAGCGGTCATATTATAGTGGGATAGGTACGAGGTGGCATCGATGAACACCTCATCGATGGAATATACCACGATGTCCTCTGGCGCGATGTATTTCAGATAGATGCCATAAATCTGCCGCGATATTTTTTCATAGTATGCCATCCGAGGCGGTGCGACGAGGTAAGAGAGTTCGAGTGACGGGTCGGCGGCAAGGGATAAGGAATCATAGGAAGCAGAGGAGAAAGATGGTTTGCCGTCCTTGTAAATAGCTATTCTTAATCGTACCGCTTCCCTTAACCGATTTGCATTGATCTCTTTGACCTTCTACACGACCTCGAACAGTCTAGCGCGATCCGGAATACCATAGGCTTTCAGGGAAGGAGACACAGCGAGACAGATGGTTTTCTCAGTGCGGGAGGAATCTGCCACGACCAGATTTGTGGTAAGTGGGTCGAGGTGGCGGGCGGCGCATTCCGCACTCGCGTAATAGCTTTTAAGATCTATCGCAAGAAAAATGCGTTGCATCGTGTGATTTCCTCCTCTCTATGTGCTCATGTTATTTTGCTGTTATTTTCCAGTCCTTTCCACAAACCACCGGCCTAACCGACCATTGAAGCGTGGATCGAGGTGCTCAAAGAACAGGTGCTTTTCCTGCCCCTGGATGAGTACGGTGAAGCAGTCACCGGAATAACCGTTATCTGCGGTTCCTGCAGGGCGGAAGTCGCGCACTGTTTCGATTGGGAAGGTACGTCCATCCGACCAGGTGATCGATGTCGGCTGCATATAGCCTGTAGAATCAAAGTCGGAGGATACCTTTACATAGACTCGTTCTTTTGTCATAAGCAGTCACCTCCATGTTTAATCGTAACATTTAGAGCAATTCTTCATGGAATCCTTCAGAAAGTTGCTCTTAAGCTCCGGCACAGCAGGAAGCTGGTATCCCTTTGCGGTAAGAATGTTCAGTTTAAAATCAACAAAGTTTTTTCGATTCCAGCCACCTGTGCGATCTCCTCAAGGGTGGCGAATCCTGTATGCGTGTATTGAAAGTCCTGCAGAAGCTCGTGATATTTCAAGGCACGGTATGTGCTGGAGCAGTGGGTTGGCAGAGAAGCCTCCATCTGAAGCCTGTCGGCGTTGAATTCATAGAAGCCGATTGGTTTCAGCACATCATCGTCTGACAATAGCAGTTCAGCAGCAAATGTGTTCGCCCTGCGTTCTGCTTTTGCGTTGCTGAGACTATAAAAATATGTATCTTGGAAAGCCTGACCGGATGCCGCATGTTTCCGGTCGAAGATGGCGTGCCCAAGTTCGTGAGCCAGTGCGGATCTGCGTTGTTGCTTTGAGCAGTTTGGATTGATGCCGATGTATTCGCAATTTAGAAGCACAGTATAGAATCCAAGGAGTTCTTCGCAGGACCGGATGTCTTTAATTTTAATGGCGCGCTGTGCAATGATAGCTTCCGGGTCATTGCTCTTGTATTGGCGGCTTACAGCGTCGGCGGCAGTAATAGCAAAGTTGTCCAACAGCGACTCCTTTCCTCTGTAAGTCGATTACAGATATTTTTTAGGAGTAAACTTTTTTGCCTCTTCTTTTGCGTCAAGGAAGAGGGCTTCCATTTCCTTAATGAAATTAGCCTGATCTTCTTCGGACAGCTCGCCGCCTGCAAAAAGGGCAGAGGTCTGTTCTTTTATTTTCTTTGCCTGCGCTACACCGCGGGAGCCATACTTCTTACGGACGTCAGCGTAGAATTGGTCATCGCTGAGTTCCTTCTGGAAGGTGGCATCATCCATAAAGTAGTCGGTCGTGACACCAAGAGCAGCGGCAATTTTCTGGATTGCGTCCACGCTTGGTTCGCGCTCGCCGGCTTCGATATAGCGGATGGCACGATCAGACATAGATGCTCGTCTGGAAAGCTCGGCCATGCTCATACCTTGTGCGGATCGCAGAGCTTTGATCTTCTCGCCATTGGTCGCATTCGGTGTAAGTGCAGTGGCTGCTTTAGCCCGGACATCCTGAGTGTCTAGTAAGTTCGTATCTTTTTTCATGTCATGCCTCCATGTGGGATATTTTGCTGTTTTTTGCCGGAAGGGAAAGTTGCCGGTGAGAAGCAGCAATTTTTTTTGTAAAGCCTACTTGACAAGGAACAACTGTTCCCATATACTAGGAACAACAGTTCGTGAACTCCTGTTCCTATAATACAATAAGAAGTTGTAGAAGTCAATAGAGAAATGAACTTCTGTTCCTTTTTATTATGGTAGGGCGCGATTGTGGCGGTAACATGGACTTACTAAAATGTAACTCTGGGTTGGACAACGCAACAAAAGCAATAAAATAAAATTATTGCGTAATATTGACAAGTATGCAATACGGTGTTACTATATAAACAGAGGAGGTGTGACACCGATGGGAAGAAAGAAGATAACGAATCTTTTTCCTGATTACATTCGGACGGGAAAGGCTGACCTGGAAGTGCTGAGTCAGTTGGTTCTGAGTGCAAAGGGGGAACGGTCGATGAATGACTTTGCGAATGAGTGCGGGGTAAACACATCGACGATCTCCCGTATTATCAATATGAAGAACACAACTGCCTGTTCTGATGAGGTGCTGGTGGCGATATCAAAGGCTGCAGATCCGAACAGTGGGGTCACGCTGGAGAAACTGTTGGCGGCAAACGGAATGGTGAAACTTGTTCCTGCTGGTACAGAGGGGGCAGTTGTCTCTCCATCTCAGATTGTTTTTGGTCTGGCGGATATCGCCGAAGAGCAGAATATTGAGACAGATCCCAATTCATCAAACATGTTCTTACGGAATGCAGCGAAGACGCTTACCGGATATATGTTAGAGCAAAATTACAGGGAAACGCTGCAGAACGCATTCCTTATGAACGGCTATTTTGTAGAACTGGTTTCCTACGAAAATATGATCTGGCCAAGGACCAAACAGTACAGAGCTGATTTCGCAATTCGGACAAATGCTCTTTTGGAAGAAGGCATTGATACATGGCTGTTTGAGTGCAAGTCTTATACGGCAGGAATCGGCAGAGGTACGATTAGCAAGATGAATCAGCTGTTTGCGATGGCATATATGGAAAGCCCCCGTGATCATGGCATTAAGGTTTCGGTAGTAGTAAACCATGTAGCTATGATTGAACAGGCGCGGGAGTATTATGCTGGGTGCAGGATTAGAGATTATTTCTCTTTTATTCTGATTGATCCGGTGAACCGATGTGTGAAAGATGAATTTTGCATTCCGCGAATCGATGGAACAGAGAAGTCAGTGTTTAAGGTACAAGATGGGAGATGAGGATATTGATTTCAAAATGTGGAATTTATACGTCGCAAGGAAAGCGGGTGCTCCTTGCAACCCGTGCAGTTGTAAATGGCCGCAAGGCTGTTGCCTATGTGAAGAATGGGCAATTGCAGGGGTACGAGTACCTGGATGATTTTAATGAGCAATGCTATTCTGGTCCGTACATGACCTTTGAAGACAAAAAGGAACAGCTCAGGATGTGACTGCTCCCTGTAACCGCTTGACTCACCGCAGGACGTGTGAGCCAGCCTGATTGAATTTACACCTGCCTGCAGGTGCTGCCCGGATATGCTGGAAAGCGTAGTGTGCGTGGTAAGCCGAGGTAGACTTTAGATGACCTTAGTTTAGGTTGTCTTGGGTCTGCCTCGGCTTTTTTGTTATCTGAGTTTACAAAAGCGATGCCGAGAGCATCTTTACATCACGCAGACGTCTAAAAAATATGAAATACTGGGTTATTACTTAGTAGTGGAAAACCGGCTTAGTGGAAGTGGCATTGATTGCTTACATGGTGGATTTCCGTGTCAGGAATTTCAAAAAGAATGACCATTGGTGTTGGTTTTTCTGTTGTGAATGCACTGTTTGAAAAAGGTGTTGGGTATAAACGTAAAGGCGATAAATTTGTTGAGGAGTGATAAAAAAGAAGTCTGATTTTTAGTGCATTTGCACCAAAAAAGTTATTAAAATTCGACATATCCACCTGTCGATTTTTGGACACTTTTGGTTGTCGATTATTGGTGCCGGGTGTATACTATAAGAGCGGTCAACGAGATGGCAGTAATCGGTAAAAATACCCGTTGTTTGACCTGAAAGCCACTTAGTATACATAACTAAGATTTCCCCCATAAGTGGCAGGAAACTATACCAATAACGAAAGCAAATACATAGATAGGAAAATACATAGTATGAAGATTTTGATTTTAATTAGAAGCGTAATCAGCGCAGACAATTTCATAAGAGGCCGAAGTACGGGGTTGCGCAGGAAGGAATCGTAGATTTTAACCTGACTTGTTGTCGACACCTTTTTTCAGAAGGATTGGGTCGGAGCATTCCAGAGACTGTGTACTTTGAGTAGCATCTGAGTACATAGTCACAGGGATGCCCCGGCCTTTTTTGCTGCTTATGCTTTGGGAAAGGGGGTGTCAGGCGTGGTCGATATTCACAGTGATGAGTATATTATCGGTCAGAATATCAGAAAATATCGTAAACAGAAAGGCTGGTCACAAAAAGATCTCAGCGATGCTGTGGACATTGACCGCGCCAACATTTCTGGAATTGAAAACGGTGAGCGTGGTGTGATAAATTGCGTGATGCTGAAGCGGTTTGCCAGAGCCCTCGGTGTGTCGATGGATACGCTGATGGATGAAGAAGATGAGCCTCCCTGTGCAGACACATCAATCCAGGAAAAATATGATATGCTGAACCCCATGCACCAGGAGATGGTGAGAGAAAGCATCGACTGCTATCTGCTTAAAGAGCAGAAAGTAGCAATTTGAAGATCGTACAGTACAAATCAGGCTGTGCGGTCTTTTTTTATGCCTACAATGTCGTGAATTCAAAAATGTATCAAATTTGACCCCAAAGTGTGTCAAGTCTGAAATCTGCAAGAGACCGTCATTTTGTTATCATATAGTCAGTTCAAGGGACAAGCCCACAGAGCCAAAACGAAAGCACCTGTCGGCAGTACCTCGGACAAATAAAAAATATCGTAAGCCCGATTCTAGAGCAGGCGAAGGATACCATAAGTGATCTGACAGCACAGCAGAGTTATTTGCTGGAGCTGGAGGACTGAACATGGGATCATTCTAACCTTCTTTGGAACCGGGCTTTTTGCGCCTTTTTGACCGCAGAGTCTGTCCGTTTCATGAGGATGCGGCGAATCTGCCATGCATGTTCTTCAAAGCCAGAGCTTTCAGTATCCTTCCCTCCCAGAAGTCCGGGGGAAAGGACAAAACAATGATGAACATGATGACTGGAGCAGTAGCAATCAACGGTGGAGTAGGTGTGATGGAGATCCATCAGCCGCAGGTGGCAGTCAGCCAGATGGCAGAAAGCGCGGCACAGGCTGCAGAGCAGGTGGCTCTGAATGCACACATCACCCTGCGTGAGCTGAAAGGAATGATCGACACTGTGGTGGAGAAAAAGCTCCCGACTTTCAAGACCCTCATGGAGATGAACCCGGTGGCAGTAGCCCGCACGAGCGTGAACGGTGCAAAGCTGACGGCCTATGAAAACGGCTATGCAGTTTACGAGGTGGACAGTGCCCACACTGTCATGGCCGTGGATCGCTGCGGAGATTACCGCTACGATTTCACGGATGGCACACACCAGATCGTGCCGGCAGAGACCTTCGAGGATGCCGAGTGGAGTCTGCGCCTTCTGATGGAAGGGGAGAAGCGTATGGAACACAACCTCAGTAAAACTGCTGCAAAGTTTGAGCAGGTGCCGCTGGAGTGCGATGGTTCTGACTGGTCCGCTTCTATTATGGTGGATTTTTTGGATGAAGACAATGCCGAGATGCTGGCAGACAGGGAACTTCGCCGTCTGTATGCTGCCATGAGCAAGCTGACCGAGCGTCAGATGGAAGTGGTCCAGCTCTACTTCTATAAAGGTATGACCCAGCAGGAGATCGCAGAGGAAATTGGCATCGGCCGCCGCTCCGTTGGAAACTGCCTGGAAGGTGCTCTGAAAAAAATCAGAAAAAATTTTTAGGAAAGTACCTCCCAAACAGCTCCAAACGGTGTGCTTTATGTAAGGATACAAAATCCTCAATACATCAAGGAGGTAAGAACCTATGAAAGCAGTAAGCGATAAGGTCATCCAGCAGACCAAAGATTCGATCGAACGTCCACCCGGTGGGGGAGATCCGGTCACCGAACCGGACACCGCAGCCGTGGGTGCGGATACAGTAAATAAAGTGGCTGCAACAGCACCGAAGAAAATCTTCGTCTGCTCACCGTACCGTCCGACCTCGAAAACAGAGGAATGCAGGAAAGATGAGCTGATGGCAAACATCAACCGCGCCAAGACCGCCTGCAGGATTCTCACTACACTGGGGTTTCTCCCAATGGCTCCACATCTGTACTTCACCCAGTTTTTAAAGGATGAGGATGCACAGGAGCGTAACACCGGCATGAAGCTGGGAATGCGCTGGCTGGAGGATGCGGACGAGCTCTGGGTGTTCGGTAATACGATATCCGAGGGGATGGCGGTAGAGATCGAGAAAGCGCATGAGCTGAACAAGCCGGTACGCAATCTGCCAGAGCCGGGGCGAGTGGTCGAACTGCTCTTAAAGAGCATCTCGGAACAGTACCATGTTCCGCTGGATGATATGAAAGCTGAAAACAGCAACGGGCAGCAGGAAGCTGCAGAAAGTGAGGAAAACAATGGCTAACGAAAAGAAGAACGGGACTCTGGAAGAGATCATCATGGAAATGCTCAAGGAAGGCAAGGCTGTCCGCATTCCCATCAAGGATGTGGTGGATAAGCTGCAGGAGAATGTTAAGGCTGCGGAAGACGCGCAGGAGGCAGTTCAGCCGGAAACTGAGAAGTTGGAAGCGGTGCCGCAGGGCGGGCAGGTCAAGACCGTGCCGATCAACATCCACATCGACAACCTGCATATCCACATGGATGAGCGCATGACTTCCTACAACAACTTCGAGGGCGACTCCGATGAAAGCGATGAGCCTGATGAGGACGAGTCGGAGGATATTGATGTGGATGCAATGATCAGTCTCATTAAGGCAAAGACCGGTCTGTGCGAGAAGGTCATTCTGGCAGTGCTGGCCGCCCAGGAGGAGTACCTCAATTCCATTTGGGGCGAGAACATGGATGAGGAGGACAAGGCATGATGGATGAGATGAATGTTCTGAATGCGCCCAAAAAGGTCGTGGATGGGCTGACCGAGGTCTTTGAAGGACTCGCCCAGATGTTTGAGGGCGTGTCTGATCAGTTTGAACTTCTGGGCGCAGATGCTGCCTCGGAGGATAAGCGTATCTTCCCGATCGTGGATCAGGAAGCTCCTGCCGTGTCTGAGAAGAAAGGTGCAGCAGCATCGCATCCCCGCAAGAAGCCGATCAAGAAGACCCGAAAGGTAGAGGAGGCTTCAGACAAGCTGGAGGAACCTGTCACTGACAGCAACAGCGATGCCACTGCAGACACACAACCGGATGCCGAGAACAGTGCTGGGGAAGCAGAGGAAGAAGAAAACTTCCCGGCGGATGATGCAGATGCCTTGCCGTGGGGCGAGGATACCGGTCAGGAGAAAGAGACCGGCCAGAAGGACGAGCCGACCGATAAGACCAGACAGCCTGATAAGGCGCAACAGGCCAAGCAGGAATCACCTGCTGCCACTACGACATCGTCTACGGTGACAATCACCAAGGATGATATCACAGCGGTCATTGTGGCGAAGATCAAGAAGAAGCGTGATAACAACGAGAAGATTGGTCAGCTTCTGAAGACCTATGGTGTCGGTCAGCTCTCTGACCTTCCTTCGGAAAAGTACGAAGCGTTTCTGGCTGATGTCTCCCAGATTTAAGGGGGGTCATTATGCCGGAAGTACATGCAATCCTTTCTGCTTCCAGCTCGAAGCGGTGGCTGAACTGTACGCCATCGGCAAGGCTGGAGCAGAACTTTCCAAATGAATCCTCGGTGTATGCCGAGGAGGGTACTGCCGCCCACGCTCTGGGTGAGTATAAGCTCCGCAAGTACCTGCATGAGCGGGTGCAGCGTCCGTCCTCCGAGTACGAGAATGAAGAGATGGAAGCAAACACCGACATCTATGCAGAGTTCATCATTTCAACGGTGGAGCGCATCAAGGAAACCTGCCCGCATCCACTGGTCATGGTGGAGGAGCGACTCGATTACAGCTATCTGGTTCCATCTGGCTTCGGTACCGGCGACTGCGTGATCATCGCAGACGGGACACTGTATGTCATGGATTACAAGAACGGCAAAGGCGTATTCGTCAGCTGTGCCCACAATCCGCAGATGATGTTGTACGCCTTGGGCGCTTATCACGCCTACGGATACCTGTACAACATCAAGCAGGTGTCCATGACCATTATCCAGCCGCGACTGGAAAATATCTCAACGTATGAATGCAGTGTGGAGGAACTGCTGGACTGGGCGGAGACCTATGTCAGACCGAGGGCGAAGCTGGCCTTTGAAGGAAAAGGTGAGCAGGTTCCCGGTGACTGGTGCCGGTTCTGCAGGGCGAGGACTTCCTGCAAAGCCTGTGCCGAAGAAGCTCTGGCACTGGTGAAGGAAGAATTTCTGGATCTGGACGCAGGTGTTCTTACCGATGAGGCGGAGGAGACCGATGCCACAGCAGCTTACAATCCGGACACCTCCGCACCGACCTTCAAGTCCCCGGCACTCCTTTCCAGGACGGACATCGAAAAGATGCTTCCGACCCTGAACCGTATCGAGTCTTGGATCGAAGCGATTTTTGCCTATGTCAGTTCCGAAGCCATCAACCACGGCGTTGCGTGGGATGGCTATAAGGTGGTCGAGGGCAGGAGCAAGCGGCAGTTCCTTGACACAAAGTCAGTGGTGGCCGCAGCAGAAAAAGCCGGATACACCGACATCTATAAGACCGAGCTGATCTCCCTTACTGAGTTTGAAAAGCTCATGGGAAAGAAAAAGTTCAAAGAGATTCTGGGAGAGTATGTGGTCAAGCCACCCGGTAAGTTGGCGCTTGTACCAAACTCCGATCCCAGAGAGGCAGTCGATCTGGAGACTGCCGAGGATGAGTTCACGCCCCTTGACTGAGGCTGGACATAGAAAACCGCATTACACAACAGGATGCCGCAGTCAGATAAGAGGCGCGGCATCACAAAAGAATTTGGAGGATTTTTATTATGGCTAAGAAAATTACCAGTGCAACGAAGCTCGTTATCCCGTGCCGTATCTCTTTTGCCAACATCTTCGAGCCGAAGAGCATCAATGGCAGTGAGGCGAAGTATTCCGTTTCCTGTCTGATCCCGAAGGACGATAAGAAGACCCTGCTGGCGATCCACAAGGCGGTCGAAGCAGCGAAGGAAGATGGCAAGGTACGCAAGTGGGGCGGCAAGCTCCCGCCGAACCTTAAACTTCCGCTGCGTGATGGTGATATCGACCGTCCGGATGATGAGAATTATCAGGAGCACTTCTTCCTGAATGCCACTAGTAAGGATGCACCGCAGGTCGTTGACCGTCACGTCCAGCCTGTGGGTGACCCGATGATGGTCTACTCCGGCTGTTTTTGCAATGTCAGCGTCAATTTCTATCCGTTCAATGCCAATGGTAACCGTGGTGTAGCGGTAGGTCTGGGCAACATCCAGTTCGTCAAGGACGGCGACCGTCTGTCCGGACGTGCATCTGCAGACGCTGACTTTGATGCGCTGGAAGATGATGAGGATGTTCTGGGCGGAGACGCCGGTGAGGAATTGCCGGATTACCTGCGTTAAGCACGGACAATTTGTACACAGCTAAGTAAGCAGGCCGGGGGATGTGTCAGAACATCTCCCGGTTTTTACATGAAAAATTGATTCACATGACGGATTGATTCAAACGGAGGGGTGAGATTTTTGAAAGAAATATTGGTCGATATTGAGACTTACAGCGAGGTGGACATCGGAAAATGTGGTCTGTACCGCTATGCTACGGACCCCAGCTTTGAAATCCTGCTGATTGCCTGGGCAACCGATGAGGGAGCCGGCTTTGGTGAAACCAAGTGCGCTGACCTTGCATCAGGAGAAACCATTCCAATGGAACTGCTGGAGGCATTTCAGTCCGGAAGTGTGCGGCTGATCGCACACAATGCTGCCTTTGAACGTGTCTGTTTCTCTGTTTATCTGAACCGGTACTGTCCCGGACAGTATCTGAAACCGGGAGATTTTCTTTCGCCGGATAGCTGGATCTGCACGATGGTCATGGCGGCATCGCTGACTTTGCCGCTGGCACTGAAGGATGTCGGTATGGTACTGAAGACCAGTCAGCAGAAAGACAAAGAAGGTGAGAGGCTCATCAAGCTGTTTTCTGTACCGTGCAAGCCGACCAAGTCAAATGGGATGCGCACCCGGAATCTCCCGGAGCATTACCCGGCGGACTGGGCAAAGTTCAAGTATTACTGCATTCAGGATGTCAATACCGAGGTGGACATCTACAAGAGGCTGAAGAAGTTTCCAATGACGGAACTGGAATGGCAGCACTACCGCACCAATGAGCGCATCAATGACCGTGGCGTGAGGATCGATACGGAGCTGGTACAGGAAGCGATCACCTGTGATCTGATGCTCTCGGACGCCATGAGTAAGAAAGCCTACGAACTGACCGGGCTGGAAAATCCGAATTCCGTATCCCAGCTGAAGACATGGCTGGAGGAGCGTGGCATCCCGATGGATACACTCGGTAAGAAGGATGTGGCGCAGATGATCACCGAGCTCGATAAGAACGGTGTGGATGCGGAAGCACTGGATATGCTGAAGCTCCGACTTCAGATGGCGAAAAGCTCTGTGAAGAAATACCAGGCAGCGGAACGTTGTGTCTGCTCGGATGGCAGGGCAAGGGGACTGTTCCAGTTCTACGGAGCAAGCCGTACCGGTCGATATTCCGGCCGGAATATCCAGTTGCAGAATCTCCCACAGAACCATATTTCCACGCTGGATGAAGCGAGAACACTTGTGAAGCTGGGGTGCTTCGATATGGTCGAGAGCATCTACGGCAATACGCCGGATGTCCTTTCGCAGCTGATCCGCACCATGCTGATCCCGAAAGATGGATGCGAGTTCATCGTGGCAGATTTCTCTGCTATTGAAGCCCGTGTGCTTGCGTGGGAGGCAGAGGAGCAGTGGGTGCTGGATGCGTTCCAGAATGGCGAGGATCTCTACTGTGCTACCGCTTCCCAGATGTTTCATGTGCCTGTTGTCAAGCACGGCATCAACGGTGACCTGCGTCAGAAAGGGAAGATCGCAACTTTGGCTTGTGGCTATGGCGGTTCCTCCGGTGCACTTATCAGTATGGGCGCACTGCAGATGGGACTGAACGAGGGAGAACTGCCGGAGATCATTGATTCCTGGCGGGAAGCCAACCCGAAGATCGTGCAGTACTGGTGGGATACCGAAAAAGCTGCAATGACTGCCTATAAGACCGGGGAGCGGCAGGAGGTCGGAAAGATCGCATTTGAGTTCTATTCCGGCACCCTCTGGATGGTGCTTCCGTCAGGCAGACGGCTGGCATATCTGAAGCCGAGACAGCAGCCGAACCGCTTCGGCCGTATGAGCCTGACCTATGAAGGCGTGGGGCAGAACCACAAGTGGAGCAGACAGGAAACCTACTCCGGCCGGCTGGTCGAGAATGCGACACAGGCGATTGCCCGTGACATTCTGGCTGAGGCAATGGACCGTATCTTGGCAGAGGGGTTGAATATTGTGGCTCATGTTCATGATGAGGTCATCATCGAGGCACCCAAGGGTCAGTACACAGTGGATGAAGTCTGCAAGCTGATGTCAGTCAATCCGGCATGGTGTAAGGGCTTGCCGTTGGCGGCAGCTGGTTACAAGGGCGACTACTATTTCAAGGACTAAGGGGGAGTTATATGCCTCATGTATTGAAAATGAAGGATGGAAAACTTCTGACACCATTTGGTATCCGCGACCTGCTGGATGCAGTCAAGGATTATGCCGGCGAGGAACTCCGCCGGGAGATCGAGGAGTACATCGATACCAACGTAGAGGATATCGATGATTACAAAAAGGAATATGACCGCATGGAGCAGGACAATGAACGCCTTGCTGACCATCAGCGGTCGGTCCTCTGTAACATCCGGGACGAGGTGGATGCGTTGGATACACTCCTGCAGGACACCCGGCTGAACCGCAGACGTATGCAGGGAGCCATTCGGATCATCCGACAGATGATCAACCGGGAACTGTAAGCACTTGGAACTTAGAATAACACGGCGTTTTTGTCGCAAGGACACAGGCGCATAGACAGGTGTATAAATATGCGCCGCAGAAATGAAAGGGAAAACACTATGAAAACAGGAAGAAATTTGCAGGAAGTCCTGGTCGAGCTGAACCGCCAGAACAAGGCAAAGCAGGACTTTATCAGTCCGGCGCAGGGAATGCATCTCCGGGAAGATGGACACACCTTTGAGATCAACCATCTTACCACCAGCCAGCAGGAGGTGTTCGGTACGACCTCGCTGTTCCATCGTCAGGTGGCTTCGGCACTGGGTATCCCGGCCAAATACTATGATCTCATGCAGGCACAGAAACCGGAGCTTTTGGCTGAGAACGTGAACAGCTGGTTTGCGGACAAGCCCAGTTCTTACATGGTCCGTTCAATGGATTACGGTGCCGGACAGGTGGCCCGTGCGCTGCTGTCGGAACGGTATCGTCGCATCGATAACATGGAAATCGCCACATCTGTCCTGCCTCTGTTCGCCGGAAACGATCAGTACGAGGTGATGTCCTGCGAGGTGACGGAAAACCGTCTGTACCTCAAGGTGGTCAATCACCGTCTGGAGATGGAAGTCCGCAAGGGCGATATCGTCCAGGCTGGTGTGATGATCTCCAACTCCGAGGTTGGTCTGGGTGCTGTGTCCATTCAGCCTCTGGTATATCGTCTTGTTTGCACCAATGGCATGGTGGTCAATGACATGGGCGAACGCCGCCATCATGTGGGCCGGCAGGCAAAAGCAGTGGAGGACAGTTTTGCACTGTATTCGGATGAAACGATGGAAGCGGAAGACAAGGCATTTCTGCTGAAACTCCGCGATGCCACGATGGCGGCTATTGATGAGAGCAGATTCTCGCAGGTGGTCGGCCGCTTGCAGGAATCTATGGCAGTACCGATCACCGGCAAGGTGCAGGACGTGGTGCAGCTGACCGCGCAGAGCTATGGCATCAACGCTGAAGAACAGGAAGGCATCCTCAAGTACCTCATCGAGGGCGGCGACCTTTCTCTGTATGGCCTGTCCAATGCGGTGACCCGCGCATCGCAGGACGTTGTTTCTTACGACCGTGCCACCACACTGGAGGGCATTGGCTGGCAGGTCGCCACGATGGAGCCGCAACAGTGGAAGCAGATCAATCAGTGAGGTGGCGGCTATGGAAAATGTCATTCACTGGATTACAGAACACAAAGAGGAGAACCCTCCGAACAGGAAAGTCAGCCACAGCCACCCGGACCCGACTGCCGATGAAGCCATCAGTAATGTGATCCGGGAAGAACGCAAGAAAAAACACAAGAAAAGAAAACGCCCGCGGATCGGTGTTTGGAGAGCGAAAGAGGCAAAGCCGGATGAAAGAAAGTGAAGTAGAAAAGCAGTTTGTAGCTGCGGTGAGGGCCGTCGGAGGACAGGCCCTTAAATTTACCAGTCAGAGCATGAACGGCGTGCCGGATCGGTTGGTTTTACTGATCGGTGGCAAGTGTGCGTTTGTGGAGCTGAAAGCCCCTGGAAAGCAGATGCGCATTCTTCAGCGGAAGCGCAGACTGCAGCTCGAAGCATTGGGCTTCCCGGTGTTCTGTGTTGACCGTTTGGAGCAGATCCAGCCTGCGGTGGACGCACTTCTGCACTGGACGCCGGGTGAGCCTATCCCACAGGGGATCGGGGCGAAAATCCCGGAGATGCCGGAAGTTACGCTGCCGCAGGGAGATACACAAAGCAAGGAGCCGGAAACACAGGCACAGGATGCCGGGGAGGAGGTGATGCCGCTATGAAGTTCATTCCACACGATTATCAGAGTTACTGCACCGAGTATATTAAAACGCACCCGATTGCAGCGCTTTTCTTGGATATGGGCTTGGGTTAAGGAAAGACCGTTATTACACTTTCTGCCATCAAAGACCTTATGCTTGAGACTTTTGAGGTCAACAAGGTCCTCATCATCGCACCGCTGCGAGTTGCCCGTGACACATGGCCGGCAGAAATCGAGAAATGGGACCATCTGAAAGGTCTGGACATTTCCGTTATTGTTGGAGATGTCAAGACCCGGATTGCGGCAGTCCACCACCCGGCGATGATCTACATTGTCAATCGGGAGAACATCAAGTGGTTGGTGGAGTATTACGAGAAAAATGGCATGCGCTGGGATTTCAGTATGGTCGTGATCGATGAGCTGTCATCGTTCAAGAACT
>ERZ1032022.189-NODE-189-length-15589-cov-23.740505_pt1 | contig 15589 bp, 10 predicted proteins | sample MGYA00516699_ERZ1032022 | MGnify/ENA primary metagenome ERZ1032022 (study PRJEB33719, sample SAMN04261294) | wastewater metagenome | biome: rural village; feature: human; material: feces | host: Homo sapiens | place: El Salvador | collected 2013-01-07 ... | reverse complement strand
CAGCCTTCGACCATAAGATTCTGCGCCATATCTGCAATTCGGCAGGTATCGAGCATTTCCCGGAGCGCCAGTTGGATATGTGTCGCCTGGGTCTGGGTCTTTACGGCATCAACTCACGCAACAACGAGACTATCAACTGCGTGAGCACCCTGAAGACCACCATCCTGCAGATGCACAACATCAAGGCTGGGGATAGCGTGGGCTACAGCCGCAAGACCATCCTCGACAGAGACAGCGTCATCGCCGCCATTCCTATCGGTTATGCCGACGGCTTGAACCGCCATCTGGGCAATCGCCATGCCTACTGTCTGGTCAACGGACAGAAGGCAGAGTATGTGGGCAACATCTGCATGGATGTAGCCATGATAGATGTAACCGACATCAACTGCAAGGAAGGCGACTCCGTAGAAATCTTCGGCGAACATCTGCCAGTTCAGACGCTGAGCGATATTCTTGACACCATTCCTTACGAGGTACTGACCACTATCAGCAGCCGAGTGAAGCGAGTTTACTATCAAGATTAGGATAAAAATCGTTAGAAAAACGTACAAAAATAGGGAAATCCCATCCGAAAAGCTCGGATGGGATTTTTTTTAAGTAATATTTTCTAAGAAAACGTATTAAAATTGAAGAAAAAAGTGTATCTTTGCAACCAACAAATCATCTAAAAACAGGTGAAGGGGTACACTTGCGTGTATTTCCTTAACTAATTAACAATTCAAAAGTAATAATGGAACAGGTATTTAGCTATATCATAAGCTTGGGAGCGAGCGTGATGATGCCAATCATCTTCACGGTCATCGGCTTGTGTATCGGCATGAAATTCGGAAAGGCTTTGAAGTCGGGACTCTTCGTAGGTGTGGGTTTCGTGGGCTTGGGTGTGGTGACGGCTTTGCTGACAACCAACTTCAATGACCCTTTGAAGGCAATCTCCGACATCTATCACCTACAGTTGAACGTGTTTGACATGGGCTGGCCTGCAGCCGCTGCCGTGGCTTATAACACAGCGGTGGGTGCCTTGATTATCCCAATCTGCTTGGGAGTCAACTTCCTGATGTTGATAACCAAGACCACCCGTACGGTGAACATCGACCTTTGGAACTACTGGCATTTCGCCTTTATCGGAGCCGTGGCTTACTTCGTGATGGGTGAGAGTCTGCTTTGGGGCTACTTTGCAGCCATCGTCTGCTACATCATTACATTGGTATGTGCAGATTTGACCGCAGAGAAGTTCCAGAAGTACTACGACCTGGATGGTATCTCCATTCCGCAGCCATTCTGCCAGAGCTTCATGCCATTCGCCATCCTCTTCAACAAGGCAATGGATATGATTCCAGGTTTCTCTAAGCTCGATATCGATGCAGAGGGATTGAAGAAGAAGTTTGGCTTGCTGGGTGAGCCATTGGTTCTAGGTGTTATCGTGGGAGCCTTGATTGGCTGGGCTGCACAGCTCGACATCAAGAAGATTCTCTTCCTCGGTGTGACCATGGGAGCCGTGATGGAGCTGATTCCTCGTATCACTTCCTTGTTTATTGACGGTTTGAAGCCTATCTCTGAGAAGACCCAGGAATTGGTAAAGACCAAGTTCAACGGCAAGAAGGTGCATATCGGTATGAGTCCTGCCCTGGTGATTGGTCATCCTACTACCTTGGTAGTATCGGTAATCCTGATTCCGGTTATCCTTGCCATCGCCGTATTCCTGCCAGGTAACCAGTTCTTGCCATTGGCATCATTGGCAGGTATGTTCTACCTCTTCCCAATGATCTTGCCATTTACCAAAGGTAATGTGGTGAAGACACTGATCATCGGTTTGGTAGCCCTGATTATCGGTCTCTATTTCGTAACCGATATGGCTCCCGACTTTACGATGGCAGCCAACCAGGTTTATGCAGCTACAGGCGATAATGCCGCTCATATTCCAGATGGATTCGCAGGTGGTGCCCTTGATTTCGCCTCCTCTCTCTTCGGATGGGTTATCTATCGTGGCGTGAAGCTCTCTTACATCGGTATGGGCGTGCTCACCATCATCACCATCGCCCTGATGGTTATCAACCGCCAGCGCATCGTGAAGGAAGAAAGAATGGCAAAAAAGTAAAAAGGTAAAAAAGTAAAATAAAAAAGTAATGAAGAAATTAACATTAATATTAGCAGCAATGGTATTAACAGCAAGTCAGGCTTTTGGCCAGTGTGGTAAGTGTGGATACGAGGTGAAGGCTGAGAATGCCTACACCAACTACAACGTTCGTTATGCTAGCAACCCTATGGATGCCAAGCATTACACAACAGATCGCCTCCGCAGCGAGTTCGCTATCGAGAAGGTGTTCGCTCCTGGTGAGGTAAACTGGACCTACACCATGTTCGACCGTTTCCTCATCGGTGGCGCAGAGCCAACAACCGCTCCTTTGAAGCTGACTTCTATCGCTCCTCTCTATACAGACAAGCCAAACGATCAGAAGAACCTGCTCGACAACCGTGAGTTGGGTATCATCAACATCGGTGGCGAGGGTACTGTTAACGTGGATGGCAAGAAATATACCCTTGGCTTCCAGGAGGCTCTCTATGTGGGTCGTGGCGCCAAGAACATCGAGGTAAGCAGCAAGGATGCAGCCAAGCCAGCTAAGTTCTATATGAACAGTGCCTGCGCTCATCAGACATATCCTACCAAGAAGGTGACTCTGAAGGATGCCAACAACATCAAGGCTGGTAGCCTGAAGGAGAGCAACGACCGCGTAATCCACCAGTTGATTATCGATGGTGTAGCCGGTGTTCGTACCTGCCAGTTGCAGATGGGTGTTACCGAGTTGAAGGAGGGTTCTGTATGGAACACCATGCCAGCTCATACTCACCTCCGCCGCATGGAGACATACCTTTATTACAATGTTCCAGAGGGTCAGAAGATTCTTCACGTAATGGGTGAGCCACAGGAGACCCGTCCTATCTGGCTGAACAACGAGCAGGCTGTGATTGCTCCAGAATGGTCAATCCACTGCGCTGCCGGTACCAGCAACTATACCTTTATCTGGGGTATGGCAGGAGAAAACCTTATCTACAACGATATGCAGGTAGTGAAGATTCCTACATTAGAATAACAAAACAAAACGCTTAAAAACTTAGACAAATGAGTTCTATTTCAACTAGTAAAATGTCCAACTTCCGTTGGGTGATTTGTGCGTTGCTCTTCATTGCGACCACAGTGAATTATATGGACCGTCAGGTTCTGTCGTTAACATGGAAAGACTTCATCGCTCCAGAATTCCACTGGACAGATGACCATTATGGTACCATCACCGGTCTTTTCTCCATCTTCTATGCCATCGCCAACCTCTTTGCAGGTAAGTTCGTGGATTGGATGGGAACCAAGAAGGGTTATCTCATTGCCATCTTCGTATGGTCAACAGGTGCCGTGATGCATGCAGGTTGCGGTTGGGTAGCTATGCAGATGGAGGGTTATGATTCTATCGAGGCACTCCGCATGGTACAGGCTGGTAGTGATGCAGCCGTAGCTATCGCCACTATCAGCGTATGGTTGTTCCTCTCTTGCCGTTTGATTCTTGCAGTGGGTGAGGCTGGTAACTTCCCTGCTGCCATCAAGGTAACAGCCGAGTATTTCCCAAAGAAAGACCGTGCGTTCTCTACTGCCATCTTCAACAGTGGTGCCTCTGTAGGTGCTTTGGCAGCTCCAGCAACCATTCCATTGTTGGCTCGCAGCATGGGCTGGGAGTGGGCTTTCATCATCATCGGTGTGCTCGGTTATGTATGGATGGGTCTCTGGATGTGGCTTTATGAGAAGCCATCTCAGAGCAAGCATGTAAACAAGGCTGAGCTTACTTACATTGAGCAGGATGAAGATATGGAAAAGGTCGCTGCTGAGGCTGAGAAAACTGAGACTGCAGAAGAGGAGAAGACAATCGGTTTCCTCAAGTGCTTCAGCTATCGCCAGACCTGGTCGTTCATCGTAGGTAAGTTGATGACCGATGGTGTATGGTGGTTCTTCCTCTTCTGGGCTCCTGCTTACTTCTCTGATCAGTATGGTTACTCTTCAGACTCTGGTATGGGTATCGCCCTCATCTTCACTCTTTATGCGATTGTTACGGTATTGAGTATTGGTGGCGGTTATTTGCCAACCTATTTTGTAGATAAGAAGGGTATGAATCCATATATCGGTAGAATGCGTGCGATGTTGATTTTCGCCTGCTTCCCATTGCTCGGTCTGATTGCTCAGCCTATGGGTGAGTACAGTGCATGGTGGCCAGCTATCATCATCGGTTTGCTCGGTGCGGGTCATCAGGCTTGGTCTGCCAACCTCTATTCTACCATCGGTGATATGTTCCCTAAGTCAACTGTGGCTACTATCACAGGTATTGGTGCCATGGCAGGTGGTATCGGTTCTTTCCTCATCAACAAGGGTTCCGGTATGCTCTTCACCTACGCAGAGGGTCAGGGTTCTGCCTTCTCCTTCATGGGCTTCGATGGCAAGCCAGGAGCCTACATGATTGTATTCTGCATCTGTAGTGTGGCTTACCTCGTAGGCTGGTGCATCATGAAGGCATTGGTTCCAAAGTACAAGCCTATTGTTGTGGAATAGTTTATAGTTAACAGTTAACAATTAATAGTTTATAGTTAACAGTTTATAGTTAACACTCTGTTTATCGTTGACTGTTGATTCGTATCTCAAATATAAAAGCGCATCGGACTTATAAAAGTAGCCGATGCGCTTTTCTCATTAATCTGATACCCCTTATTAATCTGATAGGATACCCCCTTTCCATCCCTTAAAATCTACAAGAATAAATAAATTAGTTTAAAATATAGTGAGGTATCTATTTTTTTTGTAACTTTGCACAAAAACTTAGTAAGATCAATTATTCAATAAACAAAAATGATGAAACAAGCAGTTATGTTTTTAGCTTTACTCAGCCAAAGTCTAGGCTTGACGTATGCTGATAATCTGACCGAAACTAGGGGCATCGGACAGTATCCGGGACGCCCATCGCAGTTTACGGCTCCTAAGATGGTGAAGGATCAAAACTATAGGAACATCGCCTTGAACCGAATGGTATATACTTCATCCAATGCTGATTTCAACCTGACGGGACATCTCGTAACCGATGGAATCATCACCAGTAAGGCCCCTTCGTTCTTGAGTGTGAAAACCAATGAGGGCGAGTTGTCTAACCGTGACAAGGAGAAGATGATTGACGGCAATACGGTGACAAGCCAATATATTAAAGGTGAAGATGCTTTCGTGGAGTTCAACTGGGATGCCATGAAGGTGAACCTCAAGAATCTGAAGTTCACCGGTGAACTGGCTTACTACAAGGAAAAGGCTTCCGAAGGCTACGTGATTCGTGTGTTGGGTTCGCACAATGGTACCAAATGGGAAGTGCTCGGCGAGAAGAAAGGCGCCGGACTTCCTGGTGAGGCTACCAAGCAGCAGGTGAGCTCCGACCCAAATAAGTTCCAGGACGTGGTGCGCCTGCCGCTCAGAAAACTGAATGTTAACATTCCTTTGAAAAAGCAGGGCAACTATGAGCATGTACGCATCGAACTGAAGATGAAGGGTGCGGCTTGGTGGCGTATCAAACTCATCGATAATACCACTTCGTGGCGTCCTTCCATGCACTTTTCAAGTGTTTGGAAATCCAGCTTGACCCATAAGCAGGATGCCAAGGCACAGTGGCTCTATGTGGATCTGGGTACAGAGGCAGACTTCGACCAGGTGAATCTCTACTGGGTGAACAAGGCACGCCAGGGAAAGATTCAGGTATCCAATGATGCCAAGAACTGGAGCGATATTGCTACCCTGGGACAGCAGAAACAGAAGGGACTGGTAGAGAAGGTGGCTTGCAAGGGACATGGAAGATATGTTAGATTGCAGTTGACAGAACCGGATGCTTCCGGCAGATTCGCCTTGTCAGAAATGCAGGTGATGGGTAAGGGCGGCTTGCATGCCGAGGCAGCCAATACGCTGGCTTCCAAGAATGGCAAGCAGATGCTCAACCAGTGGCAGTTGCGTCGCGAGGGAAGCGATGCCTGGATTCAGGCTACTGTGCCGGGTACCGTGCTTACCAGCTATATGAACATCGGGGCGGTGCCTGATAACCGCTATGACGATAATATGCGACAGATTTCGGAGTCGTTCTTCAATTCTGATTTCTGGTATCGTACCACTATCAACCATCAGCCTTCTGCCAACAAGAACCAGCATACCTATCTCAACTTTGATGGTATCAACTGGAAGGCGGATGTATTGCTGAATGGCGAGAAGATTGGCAGAATCGACGGTGCCTTTATCCGTTCCCGCATCGACGTGACCAAGAAGTTGAAATCAGGTGCAAACAAGTTGGAGGTGCATGTTATCAAGAATGCCCACTTCGGCGTGGTGAAGCAGAAGAATCTTCAGAACACCGACTTGAACGGTGGTGAGTTGGGTGCTGATAACCCTACCTTCCACGCTTCTATCGGATGGGACTGGATTACCAATACCCCAGGGCGTGAAATCGGTATCTGGAATGATGTGTATCTTACTCATGATAATGGCGTAAGTGTTTCAGACCCAGTGGTTACATCCACCCTGAACTTGCCTGATACCCTGGCAACGATGACACCATCTGTGTTCCTGCAGAATGCGGACGCCGTGGCAAAGACCGTGAAACTGACGGGTTATATCGGGAAAATCAAGTTTGAGAAGGAAGTAAGTCTGCAGCCAAACGAGAAGCATGAGGTGGCTTTTGCGCCTGCTGATTATCCGCAGCTCAAGAACCAGCGCATGAATCTCTGGTGGCCTAACGGCTATGGTTCACCTTATTTATATGATGCCGGATTCAAGGTGTCTGACAAGGCTTCCGGCGAGATGCTTTCTGAGCTGACCTATAAGGCAGGTATCCGCCAGATGAGCTATACCGACCTGGAGACCCAGACCAAGATTTACATCAACGGCAAGCGATTGAATCCGCTGGGCGGTAACTGGGGCTTCTCGGAGACCAACCTCAACTATCGCGGACGTGAATATGATGCAGCCGTGCGTTACCATAAGGAGATGAACTACAACATGATTCGCGACTGGGTTGGACAGATTGGCGATGAGGAGCTGTATGAGGCATGCGATAAGCATGGTATCATGATATGGCAGGACTTCTGGCTGGCGAACCCATGGGACGGACCAGATCCTGATGACGACAAGATGTTCCTCGAGAACTCTGCCGATTACATCTCCCGCATCCGCAGTCATGCATGTATCGGCATCTATTGCGGCAGAAACGAGGGCTTCCCTCCTGCATCCATCGACAAGGTGCTGAGAGAGCAGGTGAAGGCGATTCATCCACAGTTGGGCTATATTCCTAGCTCAGCCGACCTGGGTGTGAGTGGCCATGGTCCTTACCAGATGAAGTCACCATCTTTCTACTTCGCTAACCAGAGCCATAAGCTGCATTCGGAGCGTGGTATGCCTAATGTTCCTACCTTCGAATCGCTGAGCAGAATGATGGAACCGGAGCATCTGTGGCCACAAAACGATGCCTGGGGACAGCATGATTATACATTGAAGGGTGCCCAGGGAGGTGAATCTTTCAACAACATCATGGAAAAGCGATATGGCAAGCCTCAGAGTGCAGAGCAGTTTACCAAGTGGGCACAGTGGTTGAACTATGATGGCTATCGTGCGATGTACGAGTCTTCTCAGCAAGACCGTCTCGGTTTGCTCATCTGGATGAGTCATGCCTGCTGGCCAAGCATGGTTTGGTGTACCTATGATTATTACTTCGAGCCAACTGCTGCTTACTTTGGTGTGAAGAAGGCTTGCGAGCCATTGCATATCCAGTATAACCCTGTAAAGAAGGTTGCCGAGGTGGTCAACTTTGCCGGTGGTGCCAAGAACGGTCTGGTGGCCAAGGCTCAGATTTTCGATATGTACGGAAAACTGATCAAGGAGGATAGCCAGGAAGTGAATGTGGGTGAAGACCAGACTCTTGATGCGGTAAGCGTAAGCGAGCCGGATGAGGCTGTCTATTACATTAAGTTGACGCTTCAGCAGAACAACCAGGTTGTATCTGACAACTTCTACGTGATGGGTAAGGAGGAGGATAATCTCCAGGCACTCTCTAAACTGCCAAAGGCAACGGTTGCCATCAGTGGCAAGCGCTTTGTTCAGCAGGGTGAAGAGTGGATTGGCGAGGTTGAAATCCGCAACACGGGCAATGTGCCAGCTCTCTTGCTCCGTTTGAATCTGAAGGGCGGTGATGGCGAGCAGATTCTGCCTGTTATCTACAGCGACAACTACTTCAGTCTGATGCCGAATGAGTGCAAGAAAATCAAGGTTTCTTATCGCAATGAGGATGGCAGAGGTCAGGCTCCATACGTGGAGGTTACCGGTTTTAACAAGTAAACAAAAAAGCGCATCAGAATTCTGATGCGCTTTTTTGTTTACTTGAGGAATCCCTGCTGCTTGAGGGCATCGAGAAATCCGATGCTCATGGCCTCGCAATCCTTTTTGGTATATCGGATGTCGGTGAATACCTGGGCGAGGGTTTCTACGTTGTTGATGCGTACAAACTCCTTATTCTCTTCCAGTGCTTCCTTCTCGGCATAGAAATCATCAATCTTTTCTGGGGTGTAATCCTCGAAATGCTCGTTGTGGATGATGCTGCGCAATGGCAGGCGGTCGGTCTGGGCAGGCTGTTCGGCTGGCCATCCGATGGTGAGGGTGGCAACAGGCATCACGAGTTTCGGCAGTTTCAGCGTGTCGATGATCATCTTTGGCATATACACCGTGGTGCCCAGGAAGCAGGTACCCAAACCAGCCTCTTCTGCCAGGTTGGTGAATGTCTGCGTGAAGAGCAGGGCGTCGGTAGCCGCATTCATGAACGAGAGGATGTTGTCGTATCCCGGTGTTCCCTTGCGGTTTTCCGCCCAGAGGGTGGTGCGGCGATAGTCGGCGCAGATGGTGAGCACCACTGGAGCACCTGTTACCATCGGCTGGTTGAAGTGGGCAGGAGCCAGGGCTTTCTTGCCTTCTTCGCTTCGGGTTACCACCACGCTGTAGAGCTGCAGGTTGCCCATGGTAGGGGTACGCATCGCCTCTTCGAGCAACTGGTTCAAAAGTTCATCTGTAACCTCTTTGTCGGCATATTTGCGGATAGAGGTTCTGTTCTTGATTGATTCCATATCTTTTTTCCTTTTTTAATGCAAAGATACAGAAAGTTTTCCGAAAACGGCCGTCTTCTATAGCATTTTTTGGTTAATTATCGTTCAATCAGCGAATTTTTGATGAAATATCTGCCCAAACGTTTCATATTTTAGAAATATTGTTTTAATTTTGCAGCTAATTATTAAACGTTTGATATGAAATATACTGAAGATATGAGCTTCGAAGAAGCTAGCCAGGCTTTTCTGGCGGAGATGAAGGCCGGTTTGGCTACTCTTCACGAGCATTTTGATGGAGAAACCACCGATTGGGAAAAACTCCATCTACCTTTGGCTAAAATGATCTCTAATGAGACGCATGGTACCCTCTGCGACCCGGAGGTGGTGGAAGTGCGCCCTAAGGAATTGGAGTGTGATGTGGTGAGATACCAGAATAATAAAGAAAAATGGGTTGCCCTGGTGGGATTGCTCAACGGGCATCCATACGAGATATTTACAGGTTTGCAGGATGAAGACGAAGGCATCATGCTCCCGAAATCCGTGACCAAGGGAAAGATTATCAAGACTGTGACCGGAGAGGGACAGAAACGATACGACTTCCAGTTTGTCAACAAGCGTGGCTATAAGATTACCGTAGAGGGATTGAGCGAGAAGTTCAATCCGGAGTATTGGAACTATGCCAAGCTGATTTCCGGCGTGCTGCGCTATCGCATGCCTATCGCCAACGTCATCAAACTGGTTGATCAGCTTCAGCTTACCTCTGAAACCCTCAACACCTGGCGTGTGGGAGTGGAGAGAGCCCTTAAGAAGTATCTCAACGAAGAGAATGGAGAGGAGAAGAACGTTGTTGATGAAAGGAATGGTGTTGAAGAAAATAACTCTCTAGAAAATGCTGGCGATGGTGAAGAGCAGTAAGATCTTTCTTAAGAATATTCGCTTCCATGCCTATCATGGAGTGCTGGAGCAAGAGAATACGGTGGGCAACGATTATCTCGTCAATCTGTCGCTGGAATACGATTTCACCCGTGCCATGCAGACCGATGAACTCAGCGGCACCATCAATTACGCCGAGGTGTATGAACTGCTGAAAAGAGAAATGGCGAAGCCTAGCAAGCTTCTTGAGCATGTGGCTGGCAGAATCGGCGATTCGCTCTTTGCCGCCTATCCTTCCATCAAGGAAATACAATTGTCTGTTACCAAGATAAATCCGCCGATGGGAGCCGATAGTGACGGCGCTGGGGTGGAAGTTGTATTAACAAATGATAAAACTTAACTGTAGATTTAGGTTTTCTGATAATAAAGTAGTAATTTTGCAAAATCATCTGAATGATGTGTAAGAAAATAACATTGCTGTTGGCTTTGATGTGTATGCTGGTAGTGACGGCGTTCGCAGCCAACAAGCGTTTTACGCTGGTTATCGACCCAGGACATGGCGGCCATGATGCTGGTGCAAGAGGTGCCATCTCCATGGAGAAGAATATCAATCTTACCGTGGCTCTGCGCTTCGGTAAATACGTGGAACAGAACATGCCTGAGGTGCGTGTTATCTATACCCGAAAGCAGGATGTGTTTATTCCGCTTCACGAGCGTGCGAATATCGCCAATCGTGCCAATGCCGACCTGTTTATCTCCGTGCATACCAATGCGCTTCCGGCAGGCAAGGTGGCACGTGGCTTCGAGACCTATACGCTGGGTATGCACCGCGCCAAGGACAATCTGGATGTGGCGATGCGAGAGAACTCGGTGATTTCGATGGAGAAGGGTTTTGAGCAGACTTACGAAGGTTTCGACCCGAAGTCTTCTGAGAGTTACATCATCTTCGAGTTCATCCAGGGTAAGAATATGGAGCGCAGCGTGGAACTGGCTCGAATGATTCAGCGCAGCGTGTGCGATAGCGGTTGTCGTCCTGATAAGGGCGTTCATCAGGCTGGATTCCTGGTGCTTAGAGAAACTTCGATGCCGAGCTGTCTGATAGAGTTGGGTTTCATCACTACGCCTGATGAGGAGCGTCTCTTGAATGATAATGCCAAGGTTGACGACATCGCCAAAGGCATCTACGAGGCTTTCGCCAAGTATAAGAACAAGTACGACCGGTCGGTTTCCGTGCCTTATCGTGCTGCGAATCGACAGGAAAGCACCCTGCCGAAAATCGTTCCGGATTCTTATAAGGAAGAGGCGGAAAACAGAAGGGTGAAGAAGCAGGAACCCGTAAGAAGAACGAGAGCAGCAAAAACTGATGATTCTGACAGAAAGGCTGATACGGTAGCTTCTCTGTCGCGAAATGCTCCGAAAGATGCACCGGTGTTCAAACTTCAGATATTCGTAGGCAATCGGAATCTCCGAAAGGGCGATGCTCATTTCAAGGGTGAGACGGAATTCGACAGTTTCCAGGAGGGCAACCTGGTGAAATACACCTTGGGGGCATCTACCAACTATAATGAGATTTATCGCTTGCGCAAGGAAAAGATGGAGAAGTTCCCGGAAGCATTCATCATTGCCTTCAAGAATGGAGAGAAGTATGATGTGAATCAGGCTATCCGAGAATTCAAGCAGAATAGGAACAGATAATAAAAAGAACAAAATTAGATAAATATGAAACTTACAAAGGAAATTAGGATAGCGTTGGTAGCTGTTGTTGGTATCTTGGTGATGTATTTCGGAATCAATTTTCTGAAAGGCATCAACCTGTTTTCCACCAACAACACCTATTACATGACGTTTGATGACATCCAGGGTCTGGGCGCCTCTACTCCTATCTATGCCGATGGTTACAAGGTGGGAACGGTAGACAAGGTGGATTTCGACTATTCGGGTGATGGTCCTATCAAGGTGAAGGCCGACATCAATAAGGATTTGAGAATTCCTGCGGGGAGCAAGGCTGAGATAGAGAAAGACATCATGGGTAATCTCCAGGTGAACCTTTTGCTTGCCAACAATCCGCGCCAGAGAATAGAACCTGGTGATATTATTCCTGGCTATGTGAACGCCGGAATGATGGGAAAGGCGGCCGAACTGGTGCAGGTGGTAGAGAAGATGTTGCCTAAGTTGGATTCCATCCTCACAAACGTGAATGCCCTTCTGGCTGATCCTGCCCTGGCTGCTTCGCTGCACAACGTGGAGACTATCACCAACAACCTCACCGTTTCTACCCGAGAGTTGAATACGCTGATGGCTGGTCTCAACAAGCAGGTGCCTGGCATGATTGGCAAGGCGAATGGCGTGCTTGATAATACCAATCGACTGACGGCAAACCTGGCTAGCCTCGATGTGCAGGGCACACTCAACAGAGTGAATGCCACACTGGAGGGTGCGCAGAAGTTTACCGACCAGTTGAACAGCGGAAAGGGTAGTCTGGGCTTGTTGATGAACGATACCAAGCTCTATGACAACCTGACCTCTACGATGTCGCACGCAGATTCTCTGGTTATCGACCTGAAGGCGCATCCAAAGCGTTATGTTCACTTCTCTATCTTCGGCAAGAAAGACAAGTAAAAGGGGCGTTTTTGTTCTAAAATGCTAGGAAATCAGGAAACAGCTTAAATTAATTTTGTCTAAATAATAAAGACGATGTTTCACGCCCCGAAATGTGAGCCGAACTTGTTGTAGTTTAGCCATTTCGGGGTGTTGCAAAATTGTTTCACTGTCACTAAAACGCAACTGTGGATAACTTTCTTAGTTGCTTGATTCTCAGTTGGTTGTAAGTGTGTCTTAAAATATTATAAATGGGGTGATTTGCTACTCTCCGTTTTTTTTCGTAACTTTGCAACCGATTTCGCATCCAGGTGGTGTGGAGATATTTCAAAATCTTTAAAAATAGGTTAATTAAACAATTTAAAATATTAGGTAATAAGTGTCAATGTTAGCAAGTCCAAAGGCGCTTTGGGACAATAGTCTTTTGTTCATAAAGGATAATGTTTCGGAGCAGCAATATAATACATGGTTTAGACCAATAGTCTTCGAGTCGTATAAACCTTCGACTAAGACTTTATTGGTTCAAGTTCCAAGTCCGTTTGTATACGAGTACTTGGAACAGAATTATGTTGGCTTGTTAAGTAAGGTGCTTCATCGAAATTTTGGCGATGGAATCCGTCTCACCTATCGTGTGGTAGCTGCTGATAAACAGCAGCCTGTGGCGCAGGGAGTAGATGCCGAAGCGAGCGACGATGTTGATGCCTCGCGAAATGCGATGAATCAGCAGGTAGGAATGCCTGCCGATGTTCAGCAGCAGGAAGACATTGATACCCAGCTTGACCCCAAGCTCACCTTTAATACATACGTAGAGGGAGACAGCAACAAGCTGCCTCGATCGGTGGGATTGTCTATTGCTGAGCATCCGAACACTACGCAGTTTAACCCGATGTTCGTCTATGGCCCTTCTGGTAGCGGAAAGACTCATTTGGTGAATGCCATCGGATTGAGAGCCAAGCAGTTGTATCCTCAGAAACGAGTGCTTTATGTAAGTGCCCGTCTCTTCCAGACGCAATATACGGATGCTGTGCTGCATAATGCAAGCAACGATTTCATCAACTTCTATCAGTCTATCGATATTCTGATTGTGGATGATGTGCAGGATTGGGCAGGAAAGGCTAAGACCTTGAATACCTTCTTCCACATATTCAACCACCTCTTCCGCAATGGTAAGCGAATCATTCTGGCAAGCGACCGACCTCCTGTGGAGTTGAAGGACATGCCTGATCGTCTGATTACCCGTTTCTCTTGTGGATTGGTTGCTGAATTGGAGAAGCCAAATGTGGAACTTTGTGTCGATATTGTGAGCAGTCAGGTTCGCAAAGACGGCTTGAAGATTCCTAAGGATGTGGTTTCTTACATCGCTCAGACCTGTAACGGCAGCGTTCGTGACTTGCAGGGTGCCATCAATGGCTTGTTGGCTTATAGCATCGTTTACAACAGCAGCATTGATATCAAGTTGGCAGAACGCGTGGTAAAGCGTGCCGTGAAGGTAGAGGAGAGTACCAAGACTCTCACCCTTGATGAAGTGGTAGAGGCTGTATGCTCTCATTATAAGGTGACGGTGGCTGCCGTAAACAGCAAGAGCCGCAAGCGTGAGTATGTGGAGGCACGTCAGGTGGCGATGTATCTGGCACAGAAACTTATCAAGATGCCGGCTTCGAGAGTGGGCAAACTGATTGGTAATCGTGATCATAGCACTGTTATCCACAGTACTACGAAGGTGGAGGAACGCTTGAAGGTGGACGCTGAGTTCAGCGATGAACTGGCAAGCATCGAGAGCGGCTTGAAAGTAAAGAAGTAATTCTAGGGCGTTTTTTTCTAAAGAAGCCCTGATCACATAGATAAGCACGGAACCTTGGTATAGTGGTTCTCGTTTATATAAATGAAATAAAAGGAAGCCTGGCAAGTTTGTATTTGCCTTGGCTTCCTTTTTCCGTCTATAAACTAATAACTATAAACTATCAACTCTTTTTCATCATCTTCTTCCATTTAAAGTATCCGGCTACGGCGATGATGACGTAGAGACCGTAAAGTCCTGCCTTGAAAGGGATGCCTTTGATGATATAGAGATAGAAGCAAACGGCATCTACGATAATCCAGAAGAACCACTGCTCGATATATTTGCGTGCCAGCGCCCAGAGACCCACAAAGCTCAGGGCATTGGTGAAACTGTCTTGCAGAGGAACTGTAGAGTTGGTGAAAGTTATCAGTATATAATAGGTGATGCCCCAGGCTGCCAGGAAGAACAGAAGAGTAGGGAGATAGAGCGACTTCTTCATATAGGTAATCGGAAGTTCTTCTTTCTCATTCTGGTTGTGCTTCTTGCCATATTTCCATACGGCATAACCATATATACCGGCTATCGTATAGTAGACCGCCATACCCGCATCGCCGTAAAGACCATGACTCCAATAGAGCCATACGTCCAGGGCGGGCATGATGATGCCTACCAGCCAGAGCCAGATACTGGCACGGTACTCCAACAGGATATAAACCAGTCCGAGTACCGTGGTAAAGATGTCTAAACCATGTGATGCAATATAATCCATCATGATGATTTCTGATTAGAACTTCAATGTAAGATGCGTCATCCAGGTGGTATCTGCCATCGGGATATAGGCTATCTGCTTGAATCGTTTGTCCAATGTATATCCGTAACCGATAGCATTGCCCCAGGTGAATGCGCTGGCTGCATAGTGGCGGTTGAAGATATTGTTGATATCCACACCGAAGCTTACCTCCTTGATGCCGAGAGCCTTGGTTAGCTTAGCGCTATAGTTCAGGCTCAGGTCGCTCTGTGAATAGCATGGCAGTGAGAAGTCGCAGTCTTCTGTGTTGGTAATATACTGGCGACTTACAAAGTTGGTGTGCCAGGTAGCTGAGAAACCGGCATAGTGGATGTCGATGAATCCGTTCAGGATGGCTGATGGAGAATAAGACAGGGTTGAGTTGTCGTAATGTACTACGCCTGGCTTCG
>ERZ1032022.186-NODE-186-length-15771-cov-29.178035_pt1 | contig 15771 bp, 16 predicted proteins | sample MGYA00516699_ERZ1032022 | MGnify/ENA primary metagenome ERZ1032022 (study PRJEB33719, sample SAMN04261294) | wastewater metagenome | biome: rural village; feature: human; material: feces | host: Homo sapiens | place: El Salvador | collected 2013-01-07 ... | reverse complement strand
GCCCCGCTGTGAAATACTGCTTTCATATTGCTGCTATATGCAGAACACTTTTTACGGTGCGCAGAAGGGCGATGGCACACCCACCATCTCTTCCGAGGAACAACAGCGGCAGACGGCGGACGCGCTGGCGGCATGGATGAATCTTCAATAAAAAGCAAACTATCCCGACCATTTTCCTGCAAATCACAGGAGAATGGCCGGGACTATTTTTATTATTCCGCGAACCAGCGCTCAATACAAATGGAACTTATGGCTGATCTGATGTGCAATTTCATCCGGCAGCGGACGGAACCCGATGCAGGTCAGAGTCATACCCTCGCCGTTTTCATCAAATTCTTCCGGCTCCAGCTCGGTGTGGCAGGCATCCCGGATGAGGAAGAAGTCTTTGTTTTCCACAAGGCCCAATTCCTCGGCAACGGTCTTTGCTTTCAGCAGTTGATTGCGGTTCTTTGCCCCGCAGATAGTTTTGGTAAAAGAGCCATCGAACCATTCTTCATAGGTTGCTTTCTCCAACATGATTTCTGCCCGATAGCCGGTAATTTCTCCGTCTTTCTCGATGGGTTCCACGCCCTGTCCCATGCCGATGGGGTCGGTGAGGAATGCCAGCGAAGCGTGGCAGCACTGCGCCGCCAGCTTACCGGGAGACATCTGCAGGTCTTTTCGGGCAATGATGAGTTGACGCATTTTTTCTCCTTCTTACGACAGCTTGATCTTCAAATCTGCCAGCAGATTCACCGCTTCCGGCAGGGAAAATTTCGCATCCTTCAGGCGGCTGCCCAGAATGTCCACCTTATAGCCTGTAGCATCCCGGAAATCCGCCTTGCGCAGATCACACTGGTAGAACTCCGTTTCGTGAAGTTCTACACCCTTGAAATTCGCCAGCTGCATCTCGCATTTGGCAAACATGGAGCCGACAATTTCGTTGCCGTCCGAAAAGTCGAAGCGGTTAAAGTTCATTTCGGTGAAGGTGTTATATTTCAGACTGCACTCTTTCAGCGTGTGGATGGGGTCCGGGAAGGCACCGTTGGACATCAGCGGTGCCCACTCAATTTCATTCAGGCGGCAGTCCTCAAAATCCAGCGACTGCACCGAAGAATGGGTGCTGCGCAGACCTGTGATCTCACACCGCACGAATTTGCACTCGTTCAGCGTGGTATGATCCAGTTCGCATTTGGTAAAGGAGCAATTCACAAACACGCAGTCGGTAAAGTCGCAATCCTCAAAAGCCTCCTCGGTGAACGACAAGTCGGCAAACCGTTCACCCTCACAATAACGCTCTGTCATAAAATTCTCCTGTCAGCGCAGTTCTTCCAACAAGGCCGTGCAGCCTTCCAGCACATCCTGCCAGGTAGCCTCAAAATCCCCGGTATACCACGGGTCTGCCACGTCGCCGGGGCGGCGGGTGTGGTCCATCAGCAGCGACACCTTGTGGTCGGGGTCGCTGCCCACAAAACGGGTCATGTTCCGCAGGTTATTGTGGTCCATGGCAATGAGATAGTCGTAGCTCTCATAGTCCCACCGGGTCATCTGCCGGGCGGTCTTGCCTGCGCAGGAGATGCCGTGCTCTGCCAGCTTACGCCGGGCAGGGGGATAGACCGGGTTGCCGATCTCCTCGGTGCTGGTGGCCGCGGATGCGATTTCAAACTGGTCAGAAAGCCCAGCTTTGGCCACAAGGTCTTTCATTACAAACTCGGCCATTGGGCTGCGGCAAATGTTGCCGTGGCAAACAAACAATATCTTCTTCATCTTACTCCCCCAGCACCTCACCCAGTGCCAGCACGGCGTTGCGGACGCACTCCGGGCAGGGGCACAGTGGTACGCCGGTCTCCATGCCCTTCAGGTCCTTGCAGAGGGTAGCACCGCACTTTTCCTGAAAGTTTTGCAGTAATTCCTTGGAGATACGGGGCGTGCCCTTGCCGTCGGTGACAATGCCTGCCACCATCACAGCACCAATCAGTGCGCCGCAGGTACTTTCCATACAACCCATACCGGCGGCATAGCCTGCGCCCAGCTTCATCAGGGTGTCGGCGTCCACCGGAATCTTGTCCTCAAATGCTTTCATCACTGCCTGGGCGCAGTTGCATTGTCCGGCAGCTTTCCATGCGGCAGCCTGCGCTGCCCGTTCTTCGATGTTCATTTTTACAGTCCTCCTCTTTCTTTCATAAATCAGATATTTATACGTCCCGCTGCTTTTCCAATGCTTCAAAGTGGTACCGGGGCTTGCCTTTGCTCTTTTTGCCGTACTCGATGGCCTCTTTGGGGCAATAGCAGATGCACGCCATGCAGTGGGTGCAGTGTTTGCCCCAGACCGGCTTGACGTTTTCCAGCCGGATGTTGTTCAGGGGGCACAGCTCCACGCACTTACCGCAGCCGATGCAGGCGTCCATTGCCCGGAAGGCATCCGCTTTTACGAAAAAGCGATAGAACACCGGGTTCACCGGGCCGCTCATAAAGCGGTCGTAGAGAGTATCTCTCGGTGGAGGAAATTCCTGCCCGGCTCTGAGCTGCGCCAGCACCTTCTGAAGTGCAGGCGCTGCCTGCTCCACGATGCTCCGGGCCTCCTCCGCTTGCGGTGCATTGAACATGGCAATGTAGTTTTCCGGCATGGTGATCTGGGCTGTGCCCATGTACTGCAGGCGCTTTTGGGCTGCAAGCTGCCGGTTATATTTTGCCGCATTGCCGATCTCACTGCCGCAATCCATCACAAACCAGATGCGCTCTGCCCCGGTCAGCTCGGTGTTACCCAGCCACTCCCACACCACCCGGGGGATGCGCCATGCGTAGGTAGGCGTGACCAGCACCACATCCTGCCCGGTCTGCACCGGGGCGGTATCCCCTGCCTTAATGCAGGCGTTCAGGTCATAAAGCGGCGTATCCATCCCTTCGGCAATGCGCCGTGCCAGATACCGGCTGTTGCCGGTTTCTGAAAAATATAGTACCATGGCTGCTCCCTCGTTTTTGTATGGTTTTTTAGATGCCTGTCTGCCCGGCAACCTGGAATTGTTATTTTCTTTTATCTTCTATTTCTGCCCGTACAAGATAAACAATGCCAACCACCAGACTGATGATACTGAAAATCAGCAGTCCATTTCCCTGATATTCAAGTCCCGCCGCAAAATTCATTGCGTTCCAGGATGAAACGCCTGACATAAATAAAGCTGCTACAATATACCTTATTGCAAACAGTCCCCCTGCAATCAAACAAAACATTACACCCGCAGTTCTTTTATTCATAATGATTTTACCTCCATGAAATTTCGATTTTTCTATATCATCACAAACTGGGATTTCTTGCTGACAACATCCTTTATTTTCTGCAGTTTTATTTTTCATGCACCCGTTTGCCTGAAATATGTTCAATGTCGATTGCAACGAGCTGCACTCCTTGAATATCCTTTCGAATTTCTTCTTCAACTTCTTCAGCAGAAGGATAATATTTGAGTGCAAATATACGCACTTTCTCTTCAGTCAAAGCACGATCCTCTATCAATATCGCTCTACCAAACACAACGCAGCTTGAGACATAATACGCCCAGTCTCCGTTTTCTCTCTCTCCGTCATTCCACGTCGTAAAACATACTTTATCATTGGCTTTGATAGAATCTATCTTATGCCCAGCCCGTGCACTGTGAAAATAGATTCGGTTTTCCGGTTCATCATAATAAAAGTCAATGGGAACAGTATACGGATAGCCGTCATCTCCATGAACCGAAAATGCTGCACGTTTGTTTGTGCGCAGAAGCTCTTTCGCATCTTCTATTGAAATCTCATTTTTGATACGTCTTATTTTTCGAAACATCACAGATTCTCCTCATCAAATTCCGATTTGTCGAGTTCAGTATACCACGCTTTCTCCCCGCAGAAAAGCTCCTGCACGAAAAAGAGCCGCCGCACAGATCACTGTGCAGCGGCTCTCTGGCTCTCAGCACCGGCAGTGTCACACCCTGCGCTCAAGGCTCTGCCGGAACAGCTCATACGCTGCCTGCATCTCCTCCGGCAGACGTTTCAGGGTTTCCTGCTGCAACTCGGGCGGCATTCCGTAAAAGGCTTCAGCGATGCCGCCGGTGATGCAGGCAAGGGTGTCGCTGTCGCCGCCAAGGGAGACCGCATTGCGGAACGCATCCTCAAAACTGACGCTTTCCAGAAAAGCAATGATTGCTTCCGGCACAGTTTCCTGACAGGTCTCCACATGATGATAGGTCGGCCGAATTTCATCGCAGGTACGGTTCAGGTCATAACCGAAGATCTGCTCCACATATTGTTTGATTTCCGGCTTGCTGTGGCCGGTGCGTGCCAGAAAAATGGCTGCTGCCGTGGCCTGTGCGCCCTTGATGCCCTCCGGGTGGTTGTGGGTGACCTCGGCAGTCACCTTTGCCATCTCCAGCGTTTTGTCCAGCGTATCGAACAGCCAGCCTGCCGCCGCCACACGCATGGCGGAACCGTTGCCAAAGCTGCCGTAGGGCTGCGGATGCTCCGCACGCAGCCACCGACGGAACATCCCACCGTAACCGGCGTGAGGGTATGCCCTGCCCCAGCGCCGCATTTCGTGCTGCACCTCGGCAAAGGTTTTCGGTGCATCCCCCTGCCCTGCCACCAATCCCCGTGCCACTGCGACCGTCATGACCGTATCGTCGGTGAAGTGCGATTTTTCGCTCAGCAGCGCAAAGTCCTTGTGCTTGCAATTTCGCCAGTCAAATTCAAAGGGGCTGCCCACGATATCGCCCAAAATTGCTCCCAACATGGCTGTTTCCTCCTTTACTCCTGATGCCGCTTTTTGAAGTCGGCTTCGATTTCCTCTTTCCACTCTGCGCCGACGGATGCCGGGCAGGCTGCCTGCCGCATCCGGCAGACCGTCTCGCTGACCACGTGGTAGTTGACTGCCACGCCCTGTGCGTCATTCTCAAACCGCACAGCCCGGTCTGCCCCGATGCCAAAGCGGGCGGCCTCCTGCACAGCGTCCATGTTGGCACCAAGGAACAGAAATTCCCAGCCGTACCGTTCTTTTTCCTGCTCGATCATCCGGCGGATTTTCTCATAGCTAAACCGTTTGCTGGCGTTTTCCAGTCCGTCGGTGGTGATGACAAAAATGACCTTTTCGGCACGCTCATCCTCCGGCAGATGGCGCTGGATATTCACCATCTTTTCCACGCCGTAACCAATGGCATCCAGCAGCGCCGTGCAGCCCCGGACGTAATAGTCCTTTTCGGTCAGCGGCGCAACGGCGTGCAGCGGAAAACGATCGTGCAGCAGCTGCACCTCGTGGTCAAACAGGATGGTGGTCACGTTGGCTTCGCCCTCCTGCTCCTTCTGCCGGGTCAGCATGGCGTTGAACCCGCCGATGGTGTCCGGTTCCAGCCCACCCATGGAGCCGCTGCGGTCAAGGATAAAAACAAGCTCTGTGAGATTCTTCTTCATAATAAATGCCCTCCGTTTTGTGGTGTTCCGTCTTTCTGACAAGAGGATACCACAAACCGGAGGGCAAAAGGTCAACGGACAGGCGACAAATCACGCACCCAGCTGCTCCTGATCGTATTCAAACAAAAGGGTGTTGACCTGATTGATATTATAAATTTTCTGTTCCAGACAGTACCGCACGATCCAATCCCGCTTGGAGCCATCGGAGAAGGCATAGCCTGCGCTTTTAAGCAGGTCGATGGTCTCATCCTCCGACAGATGCAGCCCCACCGCAAAGGCCAGCACGGTTTTCTTTTTGGGGTTATAGTCCCGGTTGCACTGAATTTTGGAGAAATGCTGCCGTGAGATGTTGGACTGTTTGTACACGGTGGAGTCCTTCAGCCCCCGCTCGTCAATGAGCCGCAGCAACCGGGTGGTGAAGCTCTCGCCCAGGTTGTCCATCAGGTTTTCCAGACTGCGGGCTGCCATGGGGGCACTCTGCTGTCTCAGCACAGTCGCAAAGACCGGCGGTGCGCACTCTTGCGCAGGATACTCCCGGTCGTCAAGCACAGCATCTTCCCAGCGTTCCACGTATTCTCTGCGCCGACGGTCAAACTCGTAGCTTTCATCGTTCTGCGCTACATAGTGGTCGTCGATGTACTCTTCCACCAAGGCGAACAGCTTGCGGCTCACCGCCAGCGAGTGCCGGTCGTAAAGCACCAGATACACGGTCAGGTCGTGCTCCATGACGTACTGCGTGATGGTGTCCACCGCAATGCGGAAGGCTTGTTCCTTGGGGTAGCCATAGTTTCCGCTGGACAGCAGCGGAAAAGCCACGCTCTCGCAGTGGTATTCTGCGGCTAATTCCAGTGCAGAATGGTACGCACCGGCCAATTGTTTTGCTTCGCCAAAAAATCCGCCGTGCCACGCCGGGCAGACCGCATGGAAGATATACTTTGCGGGCAGTCCGAACGCCGGGGTGCACACCGCCCTGCCCAAATCGCAGTGCCCGATGGCTTCACAGGCGGCGGTCAACTCCTGTTCCCCTGCTGCCTGATAGATAGCGCGGCTGGTGCCGCTGCCCTGCAAAAGGTTCCGGTTGGCCGGGTTGACGATGGCATCCGCTGCCACCTTGGTGATGTCGTTGCGGATCATCAGAAAAGGCATGGTGGTTCCTCCCTATTGCATATTTTCTTCATCCTATCACATCCGGCAGAGCGGTGCAAGGGCTGCGCTTATTTTGCTGTCCATACAACCATTATAACGGTGTCATGCTTCCTTTCCACGGAAAAGCGTCTGCACGCCAAAACAGGCTCCTGCAAGCGTTCAGCCACTGGCAGGAGCCCGTTTATTTCTTAAAGTTTCGTCATCCACAGACCATGCAGGTTGCAGTAGGCATAGACTGCCACCGGCTTTTCGCTGCCCAGCTCAAACACCGCCTTGGGTGCCTGACCGGGAGCGAGGTAGCGGAACTGTCCGCCGTTTTCGGTCTCCACAAAGAGCCACTGGATGTGGTGCACATCCACCATGGGGTGCTCCACCGCGCCCACCGTGACGGTGAGGGTGCTGCCGGAGTGCTCTGCCACCGGCAGATGCTTTTCGCCGCTGGCTTCCACCGTGTTGGGGAGCAGTTCCTTCATCTTTTCGCCGCAGCAGACCAGCGGAACCCCTGCGTTGTGGATGGTGGTGACCAGATTGCCACAGTGCTCACAGATATAAAACTTTGCCTTCATATTAAAATCCTCCATCGGAATGTTGTTGGTGTTTCCTGTGGCTATATGATAACATTTCCTAGTTAGATTTTCTGTGACCGGGTCACGCAAGACAGCCTTGTGCTAGAGGGATGCCCTCAGCTTCCCATGGCGATAAGCACCAGTACGACCACCACCGCAATGGCGATGAGGCAGCCGCAGCCGCTGCCATCTCCACCGCCATTGTTGTGACCGCCGCCACCGCCGGACGAACCGCCAAAGTTGCGGTTGAAGGCCGTCATGTACTGGGCATAGCCCGTGTCGCCTTTGCCGAAATAGCCGTAATCACCGTTTGCCATTGTGTTTTCCTCCATCCGAAGTGTGCTTTGCTTCTTCTGAGATCATTTTATCGAAAGAACTGTCCCATAAACATCTCTTTCAGCATTTCTCGTTATCTCATTCTTCCCGGATTCCAAGATAGAGTGGCTATTTCATCTGTGATTCAGAAAACAAAAAAGAGTGACAGCATTTCAAGCTGAAACGCTGTCACTCTGTAGGAACTGCGTAATGACTGACGATTATCCTTCTACTTTGACCGTAGCACGATCGCTCTTTGCGTTTCCATCCGCATCCAGCGTGATATGCACAAAATGTTCCGGCTTATCATAATCCCTTGTCTCGCCGTCATCGGTATAGTATTCATAGGATGCACCATCGGGAGCATAGGCAAGCAGGCGCAGATCTGCAAAATCCACATCGGCAACGCTCTGGATCTTTTTGCCGTCCTTGGCAAGGGGCAGAAGGTGTCCCTTGCGCAAAAAGAACACCACTTCATCCAGCTCCACCGGAATGTAATGATGGCCTGCTGGCAGCACGCTGGTTTCGATGCGGTTGCTTTCGCTGTACTTTACCCGCACCTGCAGCATCTCCTCCGGCAGATAAACATACCGACCTCGGGCATTTTGCTCATATACCGGGGCGATCAACAAGCTTTCACCGATCATCACCTCATCCTCTACCTGGCGGGCAAAGTCATCCTCCGGGAAGGCGAACGCCAACGGCATACAGTACATACCGTCGTGCAGGGCAGCTTTCATGTACTCGCTATAAATGTAGGGCAGCAGCAGGTAGCGCAGTTGTAAAATACCAGCAAAGGCGGCCTTGTTCTTAAAGCGGTAGGGTTCCTGCCGGCGGGTGTCTTTGGCAGAGTGGTTCCGCAGCAGCGGAGAGAAGATGCCCATGCCATACCAGCGCAGCACCAGATCCTCCGTGGTATTGCTGCCAAAGCCGCCAATGTCGGGGCCTTCGTACAGGAAGCCGCACATATTCAGGGAGGGCATCATGCGCAGCGCAAGCAGAATGTGGCTCCACCAAGAATGGTTGTCGCCAGTCCAGATGCCGCCATACCGGTGCATCCCGATGCAGGCAGAACGAGAGTACATCAAAATGCGCTTGTCCGGCTCCAGCCGCTCAAAAGCCTCGCCTGCCGCACGGGTCATGTTATAACCAAAAAGATTATGTACCTTGTCGTGCCGCATACGCCCCTGTTTGGTGTTGTGGTAGAACGTCTTATAATCGTTTTCGTTGTTGGAAAGCTCTGCCACCATGCCGGTAAAAGCAGCAAAGCTGGAAATATCCAGGTTTTGCTTGTCGTATTCCCCAATTTTAGCAAAGGTCTTTTTCAGTCTTTCCTCTGCGTAGAAGATAGCAGGCTCGTTCATATCGTTCCAGAAGCCCTCGATCCCCTGATCCAGCAGAACTTTATATTGACTGCCAAACCAAGCACGGGCTTCCGGGTTGAGCATATCGGGGAAGTGTACCCGTCCCGGCCACACACCGGCTACAAAGGGGGTGCCATCCTGATTCGTGCAGAAGTAGCCGTTTTTCACGCCTTCCTCGTACACATCATATCCCTCTTCGATTTTGACTCCTGCATCGATGATGGGGACAAGATGGATGCCCTGCGCTTTCATCTCGGCGGCAAAGTCTGCAAAACGCGGGAAGCGCTGCGCATCCACCGTAAAGTCCTTGTAACGCTCCATGTAATCAATATCCAGAACCACAGCGTCCAGCGGCATATTATTGGCACGGTAATTTGCCACCACCTCGCGGACCTCGTCCTCGTTCATGTAGCTCCAGCGGCTCTGGGCGTTGCCAAAAGCCCATTTGGGCGGAATATAACTGCGCCCCACCAACTGGCGGAACTGGTGCACAATATCGGTCAGGCTCTCGCCCTCAATGATGTAGAAATCGTAATTTTCCTCGGCTACCGTGATGCGTAAGGTATCCATGTCGGTGTAGCCGCAGTCAAAGGTGACCTTGCCCGGGTAGTCGATAAAAAAGCCAAATGTATCCTTGCCGGACACGATCATAAAATTATAAGCACCGTACAGCGAGGATTTGCCCTCGGTATGGTTGCCGTCATCGGAGCATTTGCTTTCGTACACCCAACCGCGCTTGTTGATACCACGGACGTTCTCGCCAAGACCATACAGAACATCCTGCGGCTCCATGGCATAGGAGAAACCATCCGGCTCCTTGGTCAGATAGGGTATCGTTTCCATCATGGGCAAAAAAGAACCCACTACACTTTCGGTATCAAACGGTTGACCGTATTGCTTTTTGTAGATCATAGCAAAACACCTCTCCACTGTTTTTTGAATCGTTACAGTGTAAAACGCACCAACGTATTTTTGATGGACAATTAAGAAACTCTGCCATTGGCTGGAGCAATTGGGGCTTCAGCCTTATTTTCAACCCAATAGCTGCGGTTGTGCAGCTATTTCAATACAAGATCCTCGAAACGTGATGTTCCTGTTTGCCCAGATACAGCTCCACGATCATCCGTCCGTTTTCGGTGTTGCAAAGGTCCTCTTTGCAATAGCCGCAGAGCTTTCCGTCTGCCTGTGCCACATAGCGGCGCAGCGGCTGTTGAAGTTCCTGCGGGATGCTGCTCCACGGGATCACATAGCTCATGCCGGTGTCCCCTATATCCACGATGCAGGCCCGGTCGCTGTCCTTCTCCGATAGAATCAGCTCCACCTGAAACACATCCGCAAAAGGTGCGCCCTGATACCGGGCTTTTTCCCGCCTGCGCTGGGTGCGCAGGTCGGACAGGGCGGCGTTTAGTTCCGCCTCCGGCACATCGGTCTGGTACAGCAGAATGTGCAGCTTCTGCTCCGTTGCCTCGCTTCCCTGCTCCCTGTCAGGCGGCAGGGTCACGTCTGCATGGATGGCACAGATCTGCTCCCGCAGTTCGGTGCGCAGCCGGGCAAGCATCTGCTGACGTTCTGCTTCCACCTCCTGCGGTGTTTTTGGCTCCGGGACAGGTAGGTTTTCGGTATCCGGTACAGCGTCCGGCAAAGGCTTTTTCGGTGCAGCGGCAGCTTTCACCGTTGTTTCACGGGGCGGTTTTGCCTCCGCAGCAGGATTTTTCCGCCTATCTGCCGTGGATGCCGATACGGTCTTTGCTGCCGTTTTCGGCGCAGACGATGCCGACCGCTGCTTTTTAGGCTGCGCTGCATCTGCGGCTTTCGGGGCGGCTTTTACTGGTTCAGAGGGATTGCTTTTTGTGCCGGAATCGTAGTACGGTCGGAACTCGCTTCCGGTGCGGCGGTAGTACCGTCTGCCCACCTGTTCCCTGCTTTTCTTCACACCATCGTAGAGCCACGCAAAGATCATATACCGGGTAAGCGTGTCCCAAAAACTGTTGCGCCGGCAGCGCCCCTTGCGGTTTTTATGGCGGCGGCTGGAGTTGTGGTACGCCAGCGACATGGTCTCAAAGACCAGAAAGCCGCACACAAAGCCCATGCCGGCAAACAGCTTTTTCCAGAAGTTCATTCCTCGCACCTCCCGAAGTGTGTTTTGTTTCTTCTGAGGTCATTTTACAGGAAGATGTGTCCATTAAACAGCATTTTACGAAAAAAACTTTGAAAGCCACGGAATCAACGGTTTCTTGAAGGTGATCCCGAAGAATTTTTGCGCTTCTTCCAGATTCATCATCAGGCAGTCTCTGGACTTTCGCACCTCCAGTGTTTCCGGCAGTTCTTTCAAAATCCGATCCGCTTCATACGTTGCACCAGCGTTATAGCAGAGTTCATTTGTGCGAGGATAAACTTCAAACGAATCTCTGCTCGTTTTCCATGCATCCCGGATCGTTTTGATTGCGTAACTTCCGGTCACTCTTTCGCTGAAATAATCCTCAAGACTCAGTGTGCGAATATATTCCGGAAGTTCTTCCGGTCCATACTCCTTAAAGATTTCCATAAGCACCTGGGACGATGCCTTCAAAATATCAGGAGCAGAATCCTGTTCGTCATCTTTCATCTGCTCCAGCAGTTCCGGAACAAGATCAAGCATCCGACGCAGATATTCCCGATAGAATGCGGTTCCGATCTCTCGCTGAACAGTGCGTACAATATTGCTGCTCATCACTTCCGTATTGGTCAGACCTGCCTGAACACGGCAGATTACCGTCCGGCGAATCACTTCCGGCGCAACAGCTTTAACGTCCTCGTTGGCGCTGATCACAACTGCCGGATAATTTACCAGATGCTCTGCAATGCCAAAGTCATCATTTTTGATGGTTTCAATTGCATGCTGATTAAATCTCGTATTCGTCAGATCGTCCACAATAATCGGTGCCCCATGCACAGTCTGCTTGAGGCTATCGATACTGGAACGTGTAAAATCCGGGGCAGAGATCTTCGTTTTCTGCCCGATCATCATTTTTAGAAGCGTTTCCAGAAAGCTCGTTTTTCCAGCCTTACTTTGTCCATAAACTAAGCCGAACACCGGATACGGCAAGGTATTCTGATTGTATCGAACCGCCATATCCCGCATACAAGCCATGAATGGAGAACAGAAGAACCAGTTTGCAAATTCATAGTAGCGGAGTTGCATTCCCGCATGATCTCCGTGGAACTTCTTATAACCATCCATATAGCGCAGAAACAGCTCCACATCCTTTTCAACCTCTGCTTTCGGTGGCATCAGATCCAGTCGCTGATCATTCAAGGTCACGCAACCTTCATCCGGCTCCACATCCAGCTGCGGATACTCACTGCGTTGTTCTTTTTCCAGGGTCTTTGATTCGACCATGCGTTTTCGGATGATTCTGACCTTATCCGGAGACAACATAATTTTTCCTTTTTTATCTGGCTTGGGAACGCACGGCTTAAACTTTGCCGCAAGACCTTTCACGTCCAGCGCAAAGCGGACCTCCTCCTTCTGCTCCTCTGAAACCGGCTGGATCACGACCGCTTTCTTCACCCGAACCGTTTTGGCGATCGGCAGTTCATCCAGATGTTCCCCATCATCCGCACAAAGAATCGAACTCTTTCCAATTTCATCTGTGCTTTTTTCTTTCAGCGTCTGATAGCATTCCATGTACCAATCAAACGCTTCATCGCCATCCATGTAGCAGATATTCTCCCGTTGACGTCCCTCAAACGCAGATGCCGACATATTTGCCGACCCCATCACCACACGTTTTCTGCCGTCTTTGGCGGAGAGCAAATAGATTTTTTCATGGGAAAGAACGTCTCTTGCAACATAAAGATGAAGAGTCCCGTTTTCGACCCGATCACTCAGTTTTTTGTATGCTCCATTTCGCATCCGCTCAATCAGCTTGCACTGGTATGCCATAATGCTCTGCATAGAATAATCCATAACATCTTCGCATCCAAAGATGATCTCCGCCTGCTCGAAATGGTCCAGCAGCTTACATACAAAGCCGATTCCCGACGAATATGTAATCGCATAGAGATCGTCAAATCCAGAAAAGAGATCCTGCCACGTCAGGGATTCACAGGATTCATACTTCAATTTCACGACATCCAGATGATTGGAATCCTTTACACCATCCAGATTTTCCATGGTCTGCTGCTCATCAAATAAAGACAGGTTCTCCATACTGGTCCGTTCCTTTCGTTCATCTTATACAATGGCTTTCCGTTCGATTTATACCGAGGGTGCTTTCATCTATATTTTACGTCAATATATGTCCAATAAAAAGTTCTTCTGCTTACTTTTTTATCCGCTGATAATATCTTTCAAGGCTCTTATCGCAGACATCCACAATATGCAGCCAATCTTCCCGTGTGAGCTTGCGGAAGATGATCGGATTCACCTCGATGGTCTCCACGTCCTTGCAGCGCATCAGGAATCGCATATCTTCAAAGCGCTTGAAGGGGTTGGAGAGGATGTTCTTCTCCACATCCTTCTGGGGATAACCACCCTTCTGGTAAATGCTGGTGGATTTCTCTGTGATCATTCCATGCGCCTTGCGGTCCTCATAGAAGTCGATGAAGTAGTCCACCACATCCGGCAGGGCAACTCTGCCGCTGGTGTCCATGTACTCATACCCTCACACCAATCAAAAATTTCACAATTTAATTATACTCGATTAAAATCTAAAATCAATGCGGTATGAGTATCTACAGCGTGTTGCTCCTCCCTAAAGTATCTTTTAGCTAAAAGTGACTGAACACGGACTGAAAGGACGCATTGTACCGGCAGTGCGTCCGTCTATACAAACGCCTGTTTTGCGTTGCAAATCGCTTGTTGGGGAATGCCCCAAGCCCCTTTGATCTGCATTTTCCAATGCAGGCTGCGCATCCCGATGGGACGCTTTTTACCCGGTGATATGCTCCGGGTTGTTCAGAACTTGTATAAGGTGAGAAGCAGCCTCTGCTAAAGAAGCATACTTCAACTGTTCGGACACCGGTGCGTCCAAAAGCGAAACACCCCACGCCTGCATACAGTCCGCAAGTTCCTTCTGTGCCTGCAATGCTGCGCCCTTACGCACATCCGGGGTGGTTTCTGTATCCAGAACGTAGGCTGTGGAGTATTTTCCGTTGTGATCTTCCGTCAACTGCACCATGGAGTAGTGCTCATCCCAAAAGTGACAGAAGCAAACCCTGCCACCGATGTTCTCCATTTCGATACACAGTTCTTCTTCGCTGCTCCATTGCAGAGTCTCAGACAAAATGCGATTCAGTTCTGAAAAAGCCCGCCGTTCTTCAGCCGATAACCTCCTAGACATGAAAAGCCTCGGCCTTTTCTGGCCGAGGCTTGATGGTTGCGGAGCAGAATGTAATCTGTTCGCTTCCGGGATATAAATATCAAATAGCCCCGCTTGCGCGAGGCTATACTTGTGCAGTTGCAGGCTGCACTTTTATTTTGGCAAAAAGAGTTTTTTTCTACAGTATCGGCTATAGTCTTCTTTGGAACCACTCGCCCAGCGAATGGTTTTCGTCGCACCCGGCCCTTCCGGGAGGCAGCGGCGTGGTATCAAAATTGCACCAGGAACAACGTCCAGGGCTTTGTCTGGATCGGTACAGATTCAGAATTTTATGTGGCGCACCCAACCCGGAGCAGGTTGCTTGGGGGATATTTCGCTTCCGCTGACAGGGAGGGCAATCCTTAGCTTAGGGTTCCACCCGCACCGTCAGGCGGGAGGCGTGCAACCCACCGTGGTATACCCGGTTATGGGCCACCACGGTCCGGGCGGAAGCAAAACCTTCCCGGGTGTTGCTGTTGGGAAAGATGAAATTCTTGGCGCTAGAGGTGACAGTCACCCGGATGCGGTGGCCTTTCCGGAAGCAATTGGACAACTTGGTGGTGCGGATCTTCAGGCAGACGATCTCGCCTTCCTGCAAAAACTCCGACCGGGCAAAGCCATTACGGTATCGGGTGCTGAGCAGGCCATCCGCCAGTTTGATGGACCGGCCGTTCTCATCCACGTCGGTAACACGCACCACAAAGTCGGTATCTGGCGCGTCAGAAGAAATATACAACTCCGCCGTCATATCACCGGTCAGAACCAGGTTTTCCTTCAGCACAGAGGAAGTGTAGCACAGCAGGTCCTGACGCAGTTCCTCCCGGGTGTAGTCCTCTGGCACTTCGATCTCGTTCTCCGACATATCGATGATGTGCTGGGACGGATGTTCGGGGTCATAGGCGTAACCATCGCAGTTCTCCCGCTCCGGCCTGGCAAAAGTCAGCCGCCCGTCCCCGGCAGAGGTGTTGGCATGGCCGTCACTATCCAGATACAGGTGGGTGACCCGGGTCTCGGGCACTGGCCAGTTTTCGGCGGTCTTCCATACCTCCTGACCCAGGGTGTAGTATTCTACCGGGGCAGTCTGGTCGATGCCGTTGTCCACTTCCTTGAGGTGATGCTCAAACCATCGGAAATACAGCCAGTCCAGATCAAAGCGCAGCGCCTGGCTGCCGAAGGATACCCCGTGCATGTCGTACTTACTGTTGCCGCTGTGCTGCCAGGGCCCCAGAATGACCTTGCGCATGCCCCGAGGGAAGTCATGGACCAGTTCCAAGGCTTCGGTGGTACCCATGCCGTTGTCGTCAAACCAGCCGGACTGAATCAGCGCCGGGATCTGCGCCCCGACGGAGCGTTCCTGCCAGTTGGACATACGCCAGAAATCGTTGTAGTCACTGGGTTCCAGCCACCGTGTGATGAAGGGCACATCGTACCCCAGAGCCTTTTTTGGCAGGTCGGTCAGGGGGCGGATGTTCAGCACTTTCTCCCAGTCATCGCGTTCCATCAGCTCAGGGTGGAAGGTTTTCTGAGACACCGCAAAGGCCCAGGCCAGCATGCCCGAGGTGAAAGACCCACCCCGGCGGGGCAGATCCACAAAGGAGCTGCCCGCGCAAACTACGCTGATCA
>ERZ1032022.183-NODE-183-length-15916-cov-5.091104_pt1 | contig 15916 bp, 10 predicted proteins | sample MGYA00516699_ERZ1032022 | MGnify/ENA primary metagenome ERZ1032022 (study PRJEB33719, sample SAMN04261294) | wastewater metagenome | biome: rural village; feature: human; material: feces | host: Homo sapiens | place: El Salvador | collected 2013-01-07 ... | reverse complement strand
ATGCACTCCGCCGGTTCGCCGTCACGCCCGGCACGTCCTGCCTCCTGATAGTAGTTTTCCATGCTGGAGGGCATGTTGTAGTGCAAGACAAACCGCACATTGGATTTGTCAATACCCATGCCAAAGGCGTTTGTGGCTACGATGACCGGCGCCTTGTCGTAGATGAAATCGTTCTGGTTGGTGCGGCGGGCCTCGGCGGTCAGCCCGGCGTGGTATTTGGCGGCGGCAAAGCCGGCCTCGGCCAGCAGCTCCTGCAGCTTATCGACATTTTTGCGGGTGGCGCAGTAGATGATGCCGCTCTCGCCCGGGTGGTCGCGCAGGTATTGCAGCACAAAGTCGTCCTTGCGGCGGGTGGCCTCGACCTGAAAATACAGGTTCGGGCGGTCAAAGCCCGTCACCAGCACCTTGGGGTCCTGCAGCCGCAGCGTGCAGCGTATATCCTCCTGCACCGCCCGGGTCGCTGTGGCCGTAAAGGCCGAGAGGATCGGCCGCCGGGGCAGACTGTCCACAAAGGCAAGGATCTTGAGGTAGCTGGGGCGGAAATCCTGCCCCCACTGGCTGATACAGTGCGCCTCGTCTACTGTGATCATCGAAAGCTCGGACGCTGCGGCAAAGCTGCGGAAGGCGCTGCTCTCCAGCCGCTCGGGTGCGACATAGAGGAGCTTGTAGCTGCCCTCGGCAGCAAGGGTCAGTGCCTTGTCGATCTGCGCCTCGCTCAGGCTCGAGTTGATGAAGGCGGCGCGGATACCGGCGTTGTTCAGCGCCTTGACCTGATCCTGCATCAGCGAGATCAGCGGCGAGATGACAAGGGTAATGCCCGGCAGCAGCAGGGCAGGGACCTGATAGCAGAGCGATTTGCCTGCGCCGGTGGGCATGACGGCCAGTGCGTCCCGCCCGGCCAGAATGGCGTTGACGATCTCCTCCTGCCCGGGGCGGAAGGAGTCGTAGCCGAAATAGCGTTTGAGCGCTTCAAGCGGTGTCATGGTGCGGATGCCTCCGGCCTTACAGGATCGTAAACTGGCAGGCACGCATGGCGTCCAGTGCGGTGCGGTGGGTGTCCGGTGTCACCCCGGCGCAGCAGTCGGAGAGGATCTCGATCTCCGTCTCGGGGAAGGCGGCGCGCAGCACCATCGCGTTGCTGATAACACAGATGTCGGTGCAGTAGCCGTAGATAACGATTTTTTCAAGGTCGGTCACGGCCTTGTTGTGGGCCATCAGCTCGTCCAGTATATCGCTGGGCAGCATATAGCTGCCGAAGGTGGCCTTGTTGATCACGCGGCAGACCGCAGGCTCGGTGTCGGCCATCGCGTTTTCCAGCTCGGGGGCAAGGTTCCAGCCGTCCTCGCCCTCGATGCAGTGCTCCACCGGCAGGTGGCGACCCTCCCGCGTTTCCAGATAGTTGTCGGGGTGGGTGTCGCGGGTAAAGAACATCCAGTGCCCGGCCTCGGCGTGGGCCTTGGCGGTATCGGCCAGATGGGCTACATTGGCCTGCGCAGCGGGGTTTGCCAGCGCGCCGGTGATAAAGTCCTTCTGAACATCGACCACAATGTCAAGAATGATTTTTTCGCTCTCCATGTTTGCTCTCCTTTTAGGGCAATGCTTATACTGTATTCGTATCCAGTATAGCCCCGATGCGCCCTTTTGGCAAGGGCGGCCTTATGCGGCGCGGCGTCTGGCCTTTTTGACCAGCTTTCGGATCAGCAGTACCACCAACACGATCAGCAGCACCGCCGCGGCCAGCAGACCGGCGTAAACGGCGGTGAATTTGTTGGGGTTCTTCAGCAGGGCAAGGGGGCTGCGGCTGGTATCGACCATCTTGCGGCCGTGGGTTGTGCTGTAATACGCCGGCACATTGGCAATGCCGTCGCCGTCCGTGTCGGCAAACGAGGCCATATAGCGCGCGATCGAATCCCACGCCTTCAGCTCCCGGCCGTTTTCCGTGATGATGACATCCTCAAAGTCGGTGATGGGGGTGCCGTCCGCATACTTCGGCACGATGGCGAGGATGCCATAGGACATGTCGGTCACGGCGCTCAGCATCTGGCCGCTGTACAGGTCAGCCACGATGCGGTACAGCTTATCATCCTCCAACGCAACGCGCTGCCCGTCATCCTCAAGGCAGACATCGGTCACCTTGTTCAGCAGCAGCCGGTGCGGGTTGTAGGTGAAGTTCAGCCCGCTGCAATACAGGCGCGCCGTTGTCATAAAATCGGACACGGAGGCGTCGATCTCTGCAGCGGTACGGATCTCCCGCCCGGTCAGGTAGACGCTGATGAGCGGATAGCCGGGCACGCCGTCCGCACCGATACCCAGCGAGAAGGAATTGAACACCTGCTCGACCGTAATGTCGCCCCGGGCGTAGGTGTCGCGCACTGTACCGCTCGGCACAACGGCCAGATCCACCGGCACACCGTCATAGTCGGCGGCGTTCTCCACGGCGTAGACATAGGCGTCCGCAATGATGTCGCCGAGGTTATGCTCCTCGTGGATGTTTTCAAGATCCTTCTGGGTGGAAAAGACAATGTCATTCTCTGCAAGGACCTGATCCTTCGTGTAGCCGAACCGGGCAAGATAGTCGGTATCCACGGTGTCCATAAAGCTGTCGATCGTCTGCTGCGTGGCGGCGTGCACCGCAATATCCGATGTGATCGGGATCAGCTCATAGGCAGACATGGCCCACCGGCCGTCCGCCTGCTGCGTCAGCGTAAGCTCACCAAGGTTCTTGCCGTACTCGCCGCAGGATACCACATAGGTGCTGCCGTGTTGGATCGGCTTCTCGAGCTCGGTGTGGGTGTGGCCGCTCAGAATCAGATCAAGGTCGGGCACCGCCTTGGCCAGCAGCTCGTCCTCGGACTTGCTCTCGTCCTCCCATGTGCCGCTGTGGGAAACGCAGACGATCATATCCACATCCTCGTTGGCCTTGATGTCGGCCACGGTCTGTTTGACCGCCTCGATGGGGTCCTCAAACTTCAGCTCGCAGGTCGGGGCGCAGGCAAGCGCGTCCTTGCCGAAAACGCCCACCACGGCAATGTCCACATCGCCCTTCTCCAGCACGGTATAATCGCTGACGCCGTATGCGGTAAAGGCGTCCTTCAGGCGCTGCTGCCCCTCGGTCAGGCCCTCTGCCTCCATTGTGTCCCAGTCTACATTGCAGACCACCATGGCCGGGACAGCATCCCCGGACGCCTGCGCGCTGGTCAGCATGTTGGCAAGCCCCTTGGAGCGATAGTCAAACTCATGGTTGCCGAGGGTCGTTACATCGCACCCGAGATACCCCAGCATACGCAGCTCGGCCGCCTGCGTTTCAAACACGGTCTGGATCAGCGTTCCCATTGAGAAGTCGCCGCCGTCGATCACCAGCGTATCGGGGTTTTGCGCCCGCTGCGCCTCGATCAGGGTGTTCATGCGTGCAAAGCCGCCCAGCTCTGTTTCCAGCCCGTCCACCATCGTGGTGAAGGTGTTCAGATGGGAGTGAGTGTCGTGGGTAAATACGATGTCCACCGTTGTGCCCGGCGCTGCGTCCTGCGCGCAAACGGGCCATGCGCAGGGGACAGCCGCAAGCAGCAGCACGCCCGCCAGTGCCAGCGCGGTACATTCTTTTCTCATTTCCTATTCTCCTTTACCAATGCCCGCCGAAGGCACAGGGCCGCAAGCTGCCGCCTCCCTCCGGTATATAAGAGCATTACTGCTATATAGTTGTAACCATATTGCTGATATTTTAGCATATATGCACAGCACGCACAAGCCTTTTCGGCAAGGGTAAAAGAAAGCGGAAGAAATAGGATTTGACAGACATTGGAAGCTCTGGCAATGGCACACAAGGCGCAAATAGAGCACGGCCCCTGCCGAGCAGGGGCCGCGCTGTGGTGACGAAGCTATGGGAAACACTTTTTTATATCCGCACGACAAGGGTGCTGAAGCTCTCATACTGCCGGTAAGAGAACTCCTTGGCCTGCTGGCGGATGACCTGCATACCCACGGCCTCGATGTCCAATGTGCCTTTTCCGCCAAGGCGGTCGGCCTGTGCGGAGAAGGAGTCGAAAAAGTCGGTGTTGTCCCGGATGTGCAGCTCAAAATCGCCGTCCTCAAGCGCGGCAAGCGTGATCTGTATCTCCGCGATATGCCCGGGTGCCTGTGCGAGGAACGCCGAGCAGGTTTCTGCTGCAGCCATCGAAACAAAGTACCGCTGCCGTGGTGCCGCCTGCCACCGGTCGCAAAAGGCTGCGATGCCGCCGGCCATGGCCGTGAACTCCCGGCTGCTGCCGTGCATCGTCAGTGAGTAGACCCGCGCGGCATCAAACAGGCGTTCCCGGCCTGTCAGGCAGCGCCATACAAAAAGCAGCAGCAGAGAAAGCAGCTCGGTCACGGGGTAGAGCCACCAAAACTGCGGCAGGGAAGTGGCAAAAAATACCGTGCAGGGCAGCAGTATTACAAAGTTTCGCAGCAGGGTGATGATAAAGGCGTTTTGCTCCTCATGAATCGAGCGATAATAGGTGTGCAGCACCATGCTGACACCGGCCCCTATACTGCTCAGGGCATACAGCCGCAGCGCCGGTGCGCCAAGGTAGTGCAGCGCCTCCTCGTGCAGACCGAAGGCACTGCAGATAAGGCCCGGAAACAGGAAGATCAGCGCCGCTGCGGTGCTGCCGGCATAGAGGCCCCACCGCAGCGCAAGCGCGAGGGCGCGCCGTGCCGCCGGCAGGTTTTTCTCACCGTAAAAGGTGCGGAACAGCGGCTGCGCCGCCTTGGCAGCACCGATGTATATGTACAAAATCAGATACGCGGTGCTTTGCACCACGGCGAAAACCGCCACGCCGTTTTCCCCCTCGAGGCGCAGCAGCAGATGATTGGCAAGGAGGAAAAACACCATCCGGTACAGGTGCGGGGCCGCAGCGGGCAGCCCGCTTTTCAGGCAGGAGAGTGTCTCGTGCGGGTTTGGCCGGGCAGCGGCAAGGTGCAGCGTGCGGTCTTTCGCAAAAAGGGCGGGCATATAGCACAGCACCGACACCGAAAGTCCAATCAGGGTAGCACCGGCGGCACCGGCTGTGCCCATCCCCAGACCCGGCACAAGCACAAGATCCAGCGCGATGCGGATGGCGTTGCCATACAGGGAACCGCGCGTTGCCAGCCGCCGGTTGTCATCGCTGCGCAAAAAGTCGTTGAGCACATACTTTAAAAGAAAGAGCGGCGCACCGGATGCGATCAGACACAGATAGCCTTTGGCGGCGGTGTACAGTGTGCCGTCAGCGGGTGTGGTGCCCAAAAGCTCCAGAATTGCTTGCGGGAACAGATTGACAAGCACGGCAAGCAGCACGCTGACGGCAAGCCCCGCCTGCAGGACGCGATTGAAGCAATCTGTTGCCTGCGCGGGCTTTCCCTCCGCCAGAAGCCGGGCATAATGCGTGCTGCCGCCCAGCCCCAGACCATGTACAAAGGCAAGGAGCATCGTATGCAGCGGCAGACTGAAGCAGAGCGCCGCCAGGCCGGTGACGCCCATCTGCCAGCCGATTACTATGGCATCTGCCATGGCAGCAAACGCCAGCCCTAAGGAGTACGCCAGTGAGGGGGCGAGCAGGCGGTGGAACATCCGCGGTGTAAAGTGATCCTTATGTTGACTCATAGCAGAGGATAGGCCTCCCGTATTTCATGCTTTGCAGTGCCTTGAAAAGTGGTTTTCTGCAGACTGGGTATCTATACCCTGATTATAATCGGACAATCCGGCTTTACCTCATTTTTGCGTGAAACGCCGGTTATTCTGCGTGAAATACAGCGGCGGCCGCCGCAAAAAAAGCGGAGGCTCACCGGGAGCCTCCGTGATAACTTGTTATGCTTTTGCGCCTGTTGGGGCTGCGGTGTTGCCTTAGCAGTTCAGGACAAGGCTGGCCGTTACGATGCTGTCCTGCAGGTGATAGCGGATGTTGCCGTCGTATTTATCGACCGCCATCAGGATGCTTTCAATGCCGGTGCCCTTCGGCTCGATCATATCGTCCACGATCACAAGGCCGGGGGCACAGGGGTTGCTGCACACGATCACGAGCTTTCCCTTTTTTATGCGGAGGCTTACCGTGATCTTTCCGTGGGAGCCGCACGCCGCACAGCCGTTGCACGCATTTTCCAGCAGATTGGAAAGGATCGCCACAAAGTCCATGTCGGCGATCGCCGTATCCTCGGGCACCTCGGCTGTCACCGAAACGGCAATGCCCTCCTTCTGCGTGCGGCTGTAAAAATTGTTCAGAATAGCGTTGACCGTGACATGCGGGCAAAAATCGACCTGGCTTGCGGTGTCCAGACTGTGGATAAATTCCTCAATATAATGCTCTGCCTCCTGCGGCTTTTCCTGTCGGAGCAGCAGCGCAAGATTCTGCATATGATGCCGGAAATCATGGCGCATGGCCTTGGCTGCCATGGCATTTTCCCGCGCGGTGGCAAGCTGCCCCTGCAGGTATTGCACATTTTGGCTGATCAGCTCCATCCGCGCCTCGGCGCTCATGGATTGGATCGTGCCGAATATGACCCAGAGAACGGCAATGAAAATCACCGTGGTCGTGCCGAACAGCATGGAATATACGGTGTCGCGCGGATCGCGCATGATGAGTGCGACCAGCAGGGAAAACACAAATAAAAACAGCGCCGATACAAGCGAGATGGAATACCATGTTCGTCTTTTGTCCCCCGGCACCGTGCGCATATACGGGCGGGCATAGCGCAGATACAGCAGGATTGCCGGTACATTCAGCGCTATGCGCACGATGCTGCGCGCGTATATCTGCCCAACGCTCGACAGGCCCGGCAGCAGACTGTCACACAGCAAAACCGAAAGACAGAGTATGATGCAGAAGATGTTTGCATAGGTGAGGATCAGAAACAGCTTTTTGCTGAAGGAGTCGGCCGAGGTGTACAAAAACAGCGCAACGGCCGGTACAATGGTGCCCACAAAGGAGAAGGAGATCACATGCGGGGAGGTCTTGCCCAGCAGTATAAACGCCAGCAGGGCCCATACGATAAAGAACGAGGCGTAAAGCCCGTAGAGCAGCGCAGTCTTTTTGACCGAATACTTCCGCTCGGTCATTGCGGCAAAGCAGACGATATGCGTTGCCACCATAAGCAGGGAGGTCATAACCAGATGATTCATTGCTATGCTACCTTTTCTTCCAAAAATAGGGCGGCGCGGCGAAAGAGTAATTGTCAGCCTAACATCAGGACGCCTGCACAATCAGACATTTGCGTAAAGGAAAGAGCCGGGAAATCTTTTCTCAGTTCTTCAACGACAAAGTAGATTTCATCAGGATCCCATGCGTCGCCGGCCTTCCATTTGCACTGCTCTAAAGCCTCGCGTGTTTCAAAGGCAACATCACCGATGATGATTTTGCCGTTCTCCTTTAAATAGCTGCGCAGGTCTGACAGAAAGCTTTTCTTTTGCGCATCCGTCAAATGATGCAGCGAGTATGTAGCAACAATATAATCATAGCGGCAGCTTCGCAAAGGCTCAACAAGCCCTTTTGAAAAGTCCCCCTGATATAAATGTGCGTTTGGCATTTTCTCAGATGCCAAAGCAATCATTCTTGACGAAAAATCCTGCCCATAGATGGAGCAGCCGTGCTCGTACAGTTTGGTTGTCAATGTGCCTGTTCCGAACCCAATATCCAGCACAACGGCATTTTCTGATCCCATTATGGTCTGGAAAATGAACCCGAGTACCTTTTTATAACCGGCAAAGGGATAGGTGTTTCCCTCGTCAGAAAGGCCGACCGCTTTGTCATACCCATCAGCCCAAAGGTCAAATTCCTTGTTGTTCAGCATATGTATATCCTCGATGACTTTCGATTTATCTGCTGTTCCCGGCGGGCTTGCAGGGGACGCAGGTGTGCGTCCCGCGGACTGCCGTAAAAGGTGCGTGCACCCCTTAGTCCACTCTGCGAGGGGGCTCCGCCCGCAGGCGGTAGGGGAGAGAGCTGTACAGTAGCCCGGCAAACGGAAAGCAGTCAATCACAGTGTTTTTCATTGGCATGCGCGTAGTAAATTGTTTTGGGAGCATAGCGCATAACAAGTTCCCAATCATATTTCAGCTTTTCGTTTTGTTCATAAGCAGCAAGATACTCGATAGGCTCCAAATCTCCAACAAAACATTCGCCGCTATCTAAAATCAGCGATACGCTGTCCGCACTATGGCTTGTGGTGGCAACAATTTCTCCATCAATGCCTATATTTGCAAGAAATGCTCGGCTTTCTGCTGTGCTGATGATGATTGCATTATCCTCATGAATGGGTTCATAAGCCAAGCTATGATCTCTACCAAAAATAGAATCCGCAAAATGAATATAGGGATATTGCGTATCTATCACAAGAAGCCTGACGCCTTGCTTCATCAATTCGCTTACCAGACCAATATGGTCAGGATGGTAATGTGTTGCTAAAACATAAGTAATATCGCGGATTTTAATATCGTGCGCTTTAATAGCCCTATAAAACGCAGGCAGTGTCCCTGCATAGTCTGTATCAATCAGTAAATTTCCATTCATTCCGCGGATAAAAAATGTGTTCGTATTCCCATATTTCAATTTAATTTGCATAGACACCACCTCGCCTGATTCCAGTCATCCGCTGCGCAGCTTTCCCCACAAGGCAGACCATAAAAAGCTGGTCTGCCCCGGCGGTGCCGCAAACCATTACACTATTTTTACAGGATACCGCACCCATGGGTGCTTGTCAAGGCGCGCTTGCTATACCCTGAGTGCCTCGGTTCTGCACAGCGGCTCCCAAAACAGGAAAAAGCCCATTGGTGGTTGTAACAACAGGCTTTCTCGGTATTTTATAGTGCTACTGCACAGTAGTGGTCATACGGTGGTCAAGAATCTTCCATACCCAGCACGCAGCATTCCGGAAATATCTTGAAAAAATTGGGCGATTCACTTGTAAAAGGTTGACGCGGCTGCGTTCGGGGGTATATCATATTTGTATACAACCTTGCGCGGAGGGAGGAACGCACGGTGATCCGAATCGGCATTGTGGACGATGAAAAACAAGAAAGAGACCAACTGAAACAGGCGCTGGCGCGGTTTAGCGCGGAGAACGGCACAGAACTGAATGTACAGGAGTTCGATTGCGCGGCGGTCTATCTGGCGGGGCAAGACCGTGATTTTGACATTTTATATCTCGACATTGATAGGCCGCAGATGTCCGGCATGGAACTGGCCGAAAAAATCCGGGAGACAGATCAAGATGTCATCCTCATTTTCTGCACGAATTTGCAGCAATTCGCGCTGAACGGGTACAGTGTCGGCGCGCTGGGCTTTATTGTAAAGCCGATACAGTGGTACTCCTTCCACATGTATCTGACGCGGGCGCTGAAGGCGCTGCAAAAGCGCGCAGGTCAAAAGGCAACGCCGCCGCACATTGTCGTCAAGGACGGCACCGTGACGCGGCTGCTGGATGCAGCGGAAATCGCCTATGTGGAGGTACGCCAGCACGACCTGCTGTACAACCTGTGCAGCGAGGACGGTAAGACCGAGATCATCAAAAACCGCGGTTCGATGCAGGAACTCGCGGCGCAGCTGACGCCCTACGGCTTTGTGCGATGCAGCGCCAGTTACCTTGTGAACCTGCGCTATATCACGGCGGTAAGCCGTATGAATGTCTATATCGGCGGGGCGGCACTGCCCATCGGGCGCACCTACAAGGACGCCTTCACCGAAGCATTCTCCCGATATATGGCAAAAAAGGAGTGGGAAGACCCATGCCGGTCATAAATTGGATACTGAGCCAGCAAGTCCAGCTGGGTATGATTCTATGCGCCGGCCTGTTTGTCCCGTGGGGGCAGCGCCGCAGATGCTTCGTTCCGCGGCTGGCGGCGGGTGTATGGGGCTTTCTCGCACTGACGGACGCTCTGACATTCCTGCCGCCTTGGGCAAAATTGCTGCTGTATACGACGCTGCTGTTTGGTCTGATATGGTTCAGCTTTGACTGCAGCCCGCTGCACGCCCTGTTTTATACAACCTGTGCCTACGCGGTGCAGCACATTGCCAGTAAACTGGCCTATATGCCTATTATTTGGCTGATTCAGCATGGGCGCACAGACGGGCGCGTTAACTTTGTCATTCTGCTTTTCAGCAACCTTGTGGTCTGTCTGGTCATCTACCTGCTGTTCACCCTGCGCATCCGGCGCGGGCGCCTGCTGTTTGACAATGTCAAGACTGTGCTTTACTCCGGCTTTTTCCTGATTGCCGCGGTCTATCTGAGTGTTGTGCTGGAGGATGTTCTGGACAGCAGCGCAGAGTCCTACCTGACCGCCTATCTGGCGCTGAATGCGTTCTGCATCCTGTTTGCCATCACGATTCTGGCGCTGGAATTTTCAAATTGCAGCATCAAGAGTCTGGAACACGAGAATGAAATGCTGGCGCAGCTGCTGGAATGTGACAAGCAGCAGTATGAGCAGGCAAAAAAAGACATGGAAAAAATCAACATCCGCTACCATGACCTGAAACAGCAGTATTCCCGCGCCACAGATGAGGAACGCGCCCGTCTGGAAGAAGAGATGGACAACTTGAACCTGCGCTATCTCACCGGGAATAAGGCGCTGGACATCACACTGACCCAAAAGTCGGCACTCTGCGGGCAGGCGGGTATTCAGCTGGTCTGCTCGGCAGACGGCAGCTGTCTGGAGGATATGAAGCACTACCACATTTACTCCCTGCTGGGCAATGCGCTGGACAATGCCATTGAGTGTCTGACGCAGGTAAACGATGCGTCTAAGCGGGTCATCACACTGGACATCAGCCGCTGCCGTGACATGGCGGTCATCCGCGTGCAGAACTACACCCCCGCACCGCCGACGCTGCGGGACGGCGCTATCGTCACAACCAAGCAGGATACCGAGGAGCATGGCTACGGCATAAAAAGCATCAAAAGCATTGCCGAGCTGTACGGCGGCACGGCAGACTGCTTTGTGGAGGACTCGATTTTTTACTTGGTGGTCACCTTCCCCTGCGGGAAAAGCCAAAAACAAACTGCATAACCCAAAAGCGACTGCCGAAAGGCGGTCGCTTTTCTTCGTTGTCATTTGTGCCGTGTTTTTTGACATTTACGCCAACTGCATTGACCCGGTCAACGCTTCCCTTTATGATAGCTTTGTGAAAAAGATATGAACGGTTTCTGCAAAAGGGAAGTGCACAGCCCTTGGCAGCAAGCGCATCGTATCATTCATCTGTGACAGTTTAGGAAGGAGAAAAACCTATGGCACAAAAGGAAACCTCAAGCAAGTCCCGCCGTTGGCTGGGCTTGTCCGGCGCGGCTGTGCTGGTGGCCAACCTTGTCCTGACCGGAACGACTATTGCGTTCCAGCAGGAAGGCGAAGTCAACCATGCACTCGGCATCGAAGGCGCTGGCGCATCTTACGGCGGCACGGAGTTCTCCGCTGACGGCACCCTGTCTGACGCAAGCTACGCAAAGTACATCGAAGCCGCTTATCAGTTCTGTGAGCAGGAAGAGGAAGAGGGCAGCGTGCTGCTCTACAACCGCAACAACGCCCTGCCGCTTTCCGAGTCTGAGCGCAACGTCACGGTCTTTGGCCGCGGCAGCATCGACCCGGTGTTCCGCAGCACCGCAGGCGGTTCCTCCACAAACCCGGATTACCAGAAAACCCCCGTTGACGCCCTGCAGGATGCCGGCTTCAACGTGAACCAAACCGTGCTGGACGCCTACGCTTCCGCCGACGCGCCGAAAGAAAGAAGCGTTTCCAGCGTGGGCGAATATGACCCGGCGCTGTTCACCGGCAGCGTCACCGACTCGTTTGCGTCCTACGGCGATGTCGCGTTTGTTACGCTGTCCCGCTTTGCCACCGAGGGCAACGACCTTGCGATGGTCAACGACGAGGGCAAGCGTATGCTGGAGCTGGATGACAACGAGAAGGCGATCTTCCAGAAAATCAAGGATTCCGGCAAATTCAAGAAAACCGTCGTCCTGCTGAACTCCGTCTTTGCGATGGAGATGGACTGGCTGGACGAGTACAATGTTGACGCCGTGCTGTGGGTCGGCAACCCCGGCTTCTACGGTATGCCCGGCGCCATCCGCGTTGTGACCGGTGAGGTCAACCCCTCCGGTCACACCACCGCCACCTTTGCCGCCAACTCCCTGTCCGCGCCCAGTGCCGAAAACTTCGGTCTGCACGCCTACAACTACGGCAGCAAAACGCCCCGCGCGGCAGGCGACAGCTTTGTCAGCTATAACGAGGGCATCTACGTCGGCTACCGCTACTACGAGACCCGCTACGAGGACACCATCCTCGGTCAGGGCAATGCCGATTCCGCGGTTGGCACCAAAGCCTCGACCGACGGCTGGAACTACGCCGAGGAGGTCTGCTTCCCCTTCGGCTACGGTCTGTCCTACACGAACTATGAGTACAGCCTTGACAAACTGGACTACAACAGCGACACCGACACCTTCACGGCGACCGTCACGGTAAGCAACACCGGCGACGTGGACGGCAAGGCTACGGTGGAACTGTACGGACAGTCCCCCTACACCGACTACGACAAGCAGAACAACGTCGAAAAGTCCTCGATCCAGCTGCTGGGCTATGACAAAATCGATGTGGCCGCAGGTGCATCCGAGACTGTCACGGTCGATGTTCCCGGCTACTTCCTCGCATCCTATGACGCCAACGGCGCGAAGGGCTACATCCTCGATGCGGGCGATTACTACTTCGCCGTCGGCAACGGCGCACACGAGGCACTGAACAATGTGCTGGCCGCCAAGTGCGGTGACGCCGTTGCGGGCAAGCTGATCGATCAGGACGGCAATGTCGTCACCGGCAACACCGCCGCCGTGGCCACCTGGACCGCCCCCAACACCGAGGTCGATACCCAAAAGTACCGCAACTCCCGTTACAACAGCGATGTGGAAGTCACGAACACCTTCGACGACGCCGATGTGAATTACTGGGCGAACGACGACGAAAAAATCACCTACCTGTCCCGCAGCGCGTGGGATACGACCTACCCCACCACGCTGGAGACCCTGACGGTCAACGATAAGCTGTACAACGGTCTGAATATGCAGACCTACGTCAAGGCGGCCGACGCCAAGAGCGTTTCCGACTTCAACCTCGGCGTGGAGCTGGATGAGAAGATCAACTTCAGCGATATGATCGGCGTTGCCTTCGACGACCCGAAGTGGAACGACTTCCTTTCTCAGCTGACGCTGAGCGATCTGCTCATCAACATGGGCGACTCCAAGGGCATCAAGGCTGTCAAGGCTGTCAACAAGCCCGGCTGCACCATCGTCGATGGTCCCGAAGGCATGAACGGTCAGTTTAAGTACGGCGACCGCCGCAACTGCACCGGCTGGGCTACGCTGCCCATCGTCGGCGCAACCTGGAACCACGATGTGCAGACCCGCTTTGGCGAGATGTACGGCGAGGATGCGCTGTATGCGTCCATCCCCATCGCCTACGCGCCCGGCGCGGACACCCTGCGTTCTCCCTACTCCGGTCGTACTTCTGAGTATTTCTCCGAGGACGGCGTTCTCAGCTACTATGCTGCCAAGGCCGTTTCCCGCGGTATGCGCAACAAGGGTCTGATCGGCACGGTCAAGCACTTCTTCCTGAACGAGCAGGAAGCCGGTCGTCAGGGCATCTCCACCTTTGCGAACGAGCAGGCCATCCGCGAGATCTATATGCGCGCCTTTGAGGGTTCCCTGGCTGAGGGCGATTCTCTCGGCGTTATGACCGCTTACAACCGTATCGGCGTTATGTACGCTGCCGCCAATCAGGGCATCCAGCACATCCTGCGCGACGAGTGGAACTACGGCGGCTACATCATCGACGATGCGCTGACTGCGTCCGAGTATTCCTCCGCCCCCGAAATGCTGATGGCGGGCAACAACATCTTCTGTCTGGATACCGCCCGCCCGACCGAAATCGAGAAGCTGATCACCAGCACCGATGACGGCGATCTGCTGCAGAAGGTCATCGACTCCAACCATTATCTGTACTACATCATGCTGCAGTCCTCTATGGGCGGCTCCGGCGCGGAGGACGTTGTCGTTTCCGACGCAGCCCCGTGGTGGCAGACGACCTTGCGCGCCCTCGATGTTGTGTTCTGCGCACTGGCCGTTGCCGCTGTCGTGATGTATGTGCTGCATACCTACACGGACGTTTTCTCCGAGGAAAAGCGGAAGAATCGTGCCGCCAAAAAGAATTGATGGAGGTGGAACCTGATGAATAAAGGCTTGAAAAATAAAGGGCTGGGCAGCTGGTTCTGCCTTGCCGCAGCGCTGGTCGCGCTGATCACCGGCATTGTATTCCTGTCCACACAGGCCACGGCCGCCCCTCTGGGCCACTCCGGCACGATGCCCGGCGTGGTGCTGCTGGTCGGTGCTGCCGCTTCGCTCGTTTTCTTCTTTGTTTCCGTTCCGTTCAGCGCGCTGATTCAGGCGGTCATTTATAACATTGCCCTGTATCTTGTCGTTGTGCAGTTGTATTTCGTCTTTGCCGACGTCATCAACCATGTCACCTTTGCGGGCGGCAACGCCGGTCTGTGCGTGTTTTATATGGTCGGCACTTTCATTGCCTGCCTGCTCAGTGTGATTGCCTGCTTCTGCAAGCAGACGAAAACCGGCGAGGCAAAAGCCACCGGAAAACAGCTTGCTGCCGCCGGTGCGGTGGTCGTGGTCGCTGCGGTCTGCGTGGGCGGTTTCTCCCTGCAGAGCAGCAGCCTGCCCTCGGCCGACAATGCGGAGGTTGCCCCCGATGCGGCGCAGACTTCTGCCGATGGTCCCGTTATGAACTACAACGATAACGAGTATGTTTCCAAGACGCTGGATGACCTGATTGCCATCCCGCAGGAAACCTGGGAAGCCAAGGAGCCGAACGGGGAAGTCGCCTACTTCTTCGAGGGTCAGTACACCGAAGGCTTCGGCACCATCGTGGATCCGGGCTGTCTGGATATGTACTGCTACACCGACGGTTCGATGTGGGGTTCCTTCAGCGGTCCCAGCACCTCCGTGGGCAGCGACTCTATCTCCCATGTTTACGGCTACTGGTACAACTACGATGAAAACGGCGAGAAGAACTTCGTCATTCATCTGCTGGGCAATCAGGACGCCGACGGCACTGTGCGCCCCACCAATGTGGATGGCGGCGCAGATGCGGATGTCTTCATCTTTGACACCGACCACGGCGCATACAGCATGGAAGCCAGCCTGAGCTATGGCGTTTGGGGCGGTAGTATTACCCGCAACATCAACATCTACGGTCAGCCCTATGCCCCTGCCAAGAGCCTGACGATCGATGCCTCCAACCTGCGCACCTTCTACACGGGCGACACCTTCAATCCGGCTGAGCTGGTTGTGACGGCTACCCGCGCCAACGGTGCGGAGGAATCCATCTGGGGCGGTCGCTTGACCTTCACTGGTTACGACAGCGACACCACAGGCACCAAGACCGTGACGGCCTCCTTCTTGGGTGCAACCGCTACGTTTGAAGTGCAGGTCGAGGATCTGGTCACCGAGCAGTACACGGGCAGCTATGAGCTGGTGCAGGGCGAAACGCCCACCGCAACGGATGCCGTGCTGCTGGTGGATTACTCCCACAAGGTCTGCACGCTGACTGCCGCCGACGGCTCTGCATCCATCACCGGCACGCTGGTGGATGTGCAGGACGATGCCCTTACCATGACCCTGAACGGCAGCGATGCCCTGACGGTGCCCATCACCGAGGGTGAGGACGGCAGCAAGCAGCTGACCATCCCCGCCCACGACGAAATCGTCTCCGGCTGGGGCAACAGCACCACCTACTCCATCAACGAGGCTGTGGTCACGCTGGCGGCAGAGTAAGCGTCCATTGTCCCTGATAAAACCTAAGGCAATACCGCACAATTCCCGCCCTACGGCTTAAGCACCGCTCCGGCGGCTGCGGCACGGC
>ERZ1032022.181-NODE-181-length-15989-cov-15.720095_pt1 | contig 15989 bp, 16 predicted proteins | sample MGYA00516699_ERZ1032022 | MGnify/ENA primary metagenome ERZ1032022 (study PRJEB33719, sample SAMN04261294) | wastewater metagenome | biome: rural village; feature: human; material: feces | host: Homo sapiens | place: El Salvador | collected 2013-01-07 ... | reverse complement strand
ATACAAGTGAAATTAAATTAATAGTAAATGAATTGATGTGTTAGTGATTTGTACTTTGGGTAGACAAATTATTATCACATCTTTATTTTTTGGGAGGTATATTAAAATGGAAAATTCAAATGTGTTTTCTAATGTTAGTTCCATTACTGACAGAAGTCCAGCTTTTGGTATTGACTTAGGTACAACTAATAGTTGTATATCAATTCTTAGAGAAGGTCGTTTACCAGAGATTATACCTATGCGTGATGGTTCAAAAACTTTACCATCTTGTGTAATGTATAGAGGTAAAAATACTAAAGCTATCGTAGGTAAGGAAGCTTATTGGAATAGACATAAACCTAATGTTGCCTACTCTGTAAAGAGATTTATGGGTAGTGGTAAAAAGGTTAATTTCAGTTATCATAATGAGAACTGGTCAATGGAACCTGCAGAAGTTTCAGCAGAGATTCTAAAAGAGTTAGTTAATCAAATCTCTGACAGATATAAGAATGTTAAAGATGTGGTTATAACTGTTCCTGCTGATTTTGATGTTTTACAAATTGAAGATACTATCAAGGCAGGTAAACTTGCTGGATTAAATGTCCTTTCTATTATGAGAGAGCCAACAGCAGCTTCTTTAGTTTTCGGTTTAGATGAAAAGATTACTGGTAATGTCCTAGTGTATGACCTTGGTGGTGGTACATTTGATGCTACTCTATTATCTATAAATTCTTCTAAGTCTGATGATGATTTGGATGCTTTATATGGTTTTGACTCTGATGAAGATAAGGCTGAAGAAGATACTACTTTTGTTGTAAAGGCTACTAGAGGTGATGTTCATCTTGGTGGTGATGATTTTGATGCCATCCTATTGGATTTAGTATTTAATAAATTAAAATCACAAGGTATAGATGTTAATCAAATTCCACATTCTTATAAAGAGTCTTTACTTCTAAGATTAGAGAATTTAAAGAAGAGTGGTATTTACAAAGACTACCTAATGAACATAGAGTATACACCTAAGTCAAGGTCTAAAGGTAAGAAAGTTATTACAGAAGTTACAGTTACTGTTGATGACTTCTTTGAAGCAACTAGAATTATCTTTGGTAAAACAAAAGTTCTTATTGATGATTTATTAAGAACTTATCCTTGTAAACTTGAAGGTATAGTTACAGTAGGTGGTTCAACTAAGAATCCAGTAATTTATGAATTACTAAAGAAATGTTATGAAGTTCCTGTGTACAATGATATCAACCCCGATGAATCTGTTTCTATGGGTGCGGCTATACATGCTAGAACTTTAAAGTTTAAAGATAGTGGTGTATCAGTTCTTGATGTTATTTCAAATGGTATTGGTGTACACTCAGATAATAAAGTAATGAACATTATCCCTAGAGATAGTATGGTTCCATGTTCTATGTCTAGACTATTCTCTACTGTTGTGGATAATCAAAAAGAAATAAATATTATAGTTTATTCTGGTAATTCTACTATTCCAGAAGAATGTGTAGAGTTAGGAATGCTTACTTTAGAAAATAAGGAAATGGGTCCTGCAGGTTCTGTAGGTGTTGTTGTTAAACTTTCTGTAGACTCTAATGGTCTATTAAGTTGTTATGCTAAGGTTGGTGAAGAGTTTAAACAACTTACTCTTAAAAACATTTTAGGAAGACAATCTCAAACTAGCTTGAGTCTTAAAGAAAGAAAATTAGTTAAGTGGAAAGCTTTTGCTAATAAGATGGAAGACTCTGAAGATAGAGATAGATTAGAAGCAATGTTAGTTGCTTTTGAAAATGGTACTAACAATTCTGATGAAATTATAGAGTTCATTAGAAGTTGTAGAACAAAACGTTTAGAGAGTTTTGAAAGTTCTGATTCAAATTTATCAAACGAAGTGGTTTATGAGAATATAGAATAATGAGAGTAGACGACGAGAAGTTTAAGAAAGCTTCTGAGTATTTTAACTCAAAACTATCTTTTGAAGATTTCCTAAAGGACAATGGACTCCTAGAGGATTCAGAGATTAATTATACTACAATTAATATGAAGTGTCCTTTTCATGCTGATAGTAACCCATCATTGAAGATTGATACAGAAAGAAATCTTTATAAATGTTTCTCTGGTGGATGTACAGCAGGAAATTTAATTAAATTTATGTCAGAGTATGACAAGATAGTTTTGCAAGGTACTAAAGGTTATTTTGGTACCCTAGAGACTTTGCTTAGAAAAGATGTTGAGGCTCAAAGAGTTTTGGGCTTTAACTCTATCTATGAAGATTCTTTAGATTTGAATACTCTAAGAAGAGATGGTATTAAAAGATTAAAGATAAGTAAATCAGAACCTAAGAACTTTTTAGAATTGTCAAATTATATTAGGCAGTTTGGTACTCATAAAGACAAGATAGAAGCTATAAAACTTATGCAAGATAATTTAAGTGCTTCTGTAATTTACAACATGCTATTTGGTAAGAAGGATAAATTACCTAGTGGCTCAAGTGTATTTAATTTTGCAGGAGTTTCTTTAGAAGATTTATTAAAGGAGGATTGATTTGGTTGATACAAATTTCATTGGGGTTTTTAAAAGCAGGGTCTGACAAATTGCTTACATATCAAGACTTCATTGAGGACTTTGAATTTAATTTAAATCCTAATAAAGTTTATGATGTTGCATTGGACCAATCAAACAGTTGTACTGGTGTATGTATAAGACCTTTAGATAAATCATTTTTGGTAGTAATGGAAGTATTAAATATTAATGTTTCCTTTGAAATATATAGACTACAGTTAAAAAACTTTCTTCATAAGATTTTTAGTGGATACAGTATTCGGTATTTTATTATGGAACAGCCTTTGACTTATATTACAGGTAGACGTAATGCTCAATTAACAAAATTGAAGAATGTCTTGAAAGAATTAAAGGGTGATTTAAATCCTAAGGTTTTTGATGAGGTTCCTGTAACATCATGGAGACATGGTTTGATGCCTAAAGCTGTACAAGGCGATAGAAGAAAGAAGGATACAGTTGTAAAAGCTGTTTTAGAATTCTATCCTGCTTTATCTGATTTTCTTCCATTAAGTAACATAGATACTGATGGAATTGAATCTGTTGGTATTTTGTTGGGTTATCTTAACCGTCATGGTGTTGAGGATAATGCTTTGAAGATTATAGGAAAGGTTAATACTACCAAGAAGGCTATTGCTTGTTTCAAGTACATAGATATCTCTAACAGAACCTTAGAGTCTGTATTAAAAGATGATTTTTATTATGTTAATGATATCGCTATTGGAAAAGGTGAATGCATATTCAAAACTTATAACAAGGAATTTAATTTGCATGGTAATGCAAAGATGGCTTTAGTTGACCCATTTACAATAACCTATGTAGATGTTGAGGTTGACGTTTTATCTGTACTATTAAAAATGGGACAAGTTCCTAAAAAGAACCATATTATGTTTATGGCTATTATTCATGAACGAATGTTGAATACTGATGATATTAGAACTCTTTTTGGAGATGGTTTTACAATGATAAGATTCCAATAAGAGGGAGGAGAATAAAATGGTTTCTAAAAAATCATTAATATTAACAATCGTATTCTTTTTAATTTTAACATTAGCTGGGTCAGTCGTATCTTATTTTGTAGGACTGTCAGCAGCGAGAGGAGCTTCTTTAAAACAGTACATACTTACTGAAGATGTTCCTGCAGGGCATAGCTTACAAGGTAAATATACTGAAGCTTTAGTTCCTTCAAATATTTCTGTAGAAGAAAAATATTTAGTTATGGATGAATCTATTTTAGATAGTCATGTTGCTACAAAGGATTTAAGAAAGAATGCTCCTATAACAGTTGATGATGTAGTTGCATTAGAAGAACAAGAAAGAAACTTTGAAGTAGCTATTCCTATTACAATAGAAGGTTCTGTAGCTAACACAGTAAAACCTGGAGACCTAGTAGCTATAAAATTAACTTATGACGAAGGTAAGCAAGAGGACGCTGTAGTTATTCCTCAAATTACTGTAAACGAAGTTAGAAGCTCTAATGGTGCTCCAATAGTTGATGATTCTACTGTAGCGGCATTTGTAATCTTTAGAGTTACAAATGAAGAACAATCATTAATTAAGAATGCTTTAAAGGAAGGTTCTTTATATTGTGCTAAGTATAAAGACTTAAACCAAGAAGTTTTAGAGCAAACTTATTTTGTTACAGAAGGTCAAGCAACTGAACAAAATACAGATGCTGCAACAGCAGGTCAATAAGGAGTTGTGAATTATGATTTATGCAATAACTTCTAAAAAAGGCGGGTGTGGTAGAACAACAGTTGCATTATTGACGTCCATACTAACAGCTTTAAAAGTTAATGGGTCTACTATTCTTGTAGACCTGGGATATGGTAATGATATTTACTCATTACTAAAATCAAATAAACCTAATGCTAGTATTGATAACTTAATATCAGCTATTGGTTTAGATGAAAGCTTTGTAAACTTTGATGAAAACTTAGTTGATGTTAATGGTATGTTCTTTTTACCAGGCACACAAGTAAATCAAAGTAGATATTTAGAAAAGCGTTATACTAGTGTAAAGGATTTATTAGAACTTCTGCAAGTGAAATTTAACTCTGTTATTATTGACGTTGATTATTCACTTTATGAAGACCTAGTGGATTTAGGATTAAGTATAACTCCTATTCATGTTTTAGATCAAAATATATTAAATATTCAAAAATATCAAGAAGACATTAAGCTTGGGTTGTTTAATGGGTTCTATGTTTTGAATAAGTATAATAAGAATGTTTTTCCAGATTACAGTTATTTTGACAGAAACTTTAAACAAGGTTCCCTAGTGGTGTTAGATGAAGATGAAACTCTTATTTCAACAATCAATAGAAAGAACATTGATTTAAAGACAGTTAAGTCAAGTAGTTGTTATGAAGGTTTAAATCATATAGCTGAAATAATAGCTAATGATGTTACAGTAACTAATAGTAGTTATGTAAGTAAATCTTCTTCAATGCGTAAAGGTTTATTTACTATGCTTTTTAATAATCTATTTGGAGTTAATACTCAAAAGAAGAAAAAAGCTGTAAGTACTAGTAAAAAGACGAAGTCTGGAAATAAATCTAACAATGGTAAAAAGAAAGGTAAGAAGGGTAACAGTACAAAAGCAGTAGCTAAGGAAGTTGCCGTTGGAGGTGAGGATTATGAGTAAATCCATTGACGGTAGAAAGGCTTTGTATCAAATTAAACGTAGAGTAAATTCTGAGATAGATGTTATGCTAAGAAAGAATTCTCAGCCTAAATCAACGTTAAGGTCAATCCTATTTAAGGATTTTAATACTGAACCTGTCAAAGAGGATAACTCAAGTTTAATTTACAGATGTAATAGACTAGACCCTAAAGCTAGGGTTATAATGCTTGATATTATTTTCAGGCTTTTATTAAAATATGATTTGAAGGTTAGGACTTTAGATGCAATCTTAAGCCAGTATTATGTAAACTACTATTCAAATCCTATAGATTTAACAAGTCAAAGAAATACTATAGGACTTTCTAAGATAAGAAAGATTCTTATTTCTAAAGATGCTGATTATGAAGTTAAGTTAAGAAAGTTAGCTCAAGTAGTTTATCAAGATTATTATGGAGTTTCTGTCATGGATGAATTCATCTATATGGACATAGATGAAGATGGAACTAAGATAGAAGAAATAGCTTCATTTGGTCCTAAGGGCTTATGGTTTACAGCTTCTGGTATAGTAACTAAATTAGATAAAGTTACATTAACTCCAGACATTCTTAGAAATGTAGTTGATAGATTATCAGCGAATAGTCCAGATGTTTTATTAAATAAATCTAACTCTTGTATATCTACAGACTCTTTAATGAAAGACAGAGTTACGCTGACTTGTCCAGACTATACAAGGTATTATGACTTCAATATAAGAAGACATTATCCTTCTTTCATTACGAAAGAAAAACTTATTGATAGTGGTTCAAGTACAGCTGAATTTGAAGAGTTTATAGACATTATTATGAAGTTCTATCCTAGAATAGTATTCTCAGGAGACCAAGCTGCTGGTAAAACAACTAGACTTAGAATGGTTGCAGAAAGATACCCTGCAGGAACAGTTATAGGTACAATAGAAAGTTCTTACGAACTTGAATTAGCAAACATACCACACCTAGTGGTTAAGCAATTAAAGGCAAATCAAGTAAATCCAGAAAAGGCTTTAGAAGATTCACTTAGATTTGGTTTACATGTTATCATCAACGGTGAGACAAGGTCAGGTGTAGAAGTTGCAACTGCACTTCAAGCAGGACAACGTTCATCTAGAGGTACATTAACAACATCTCATGCCCCTAATGCTATGGACTGTATTAGGTCTTATAGACAATTGTTAGTTAGAGATGGATTATTCTCTTCAGAAACATCAGCATTGTACTTTATATCTCAATGTTTAGATTTTATAATAGTGCCTACTGCTGACAACGTTGGTGAAGATGCTACGGGATTTAGATATATTGATGCTGTTTATGAAATTCCTAAGGTTAAGGAATCTGAATGTATTGATTTAGAACCTAGAATTTTATTTAAGGCTAATCCGAAGACTAAGAGATTAGAATTTGTAAACCCTGTTTCAGATTCGACTTTAGATTTCTTATCTCAAAGGGTAAATAATCCTAGATTAATTGAGAGGTTAAGAAATGCTGATTATAGAGAATCTGTATAAATTATCTTTAAATATTTTAATTATCTTTTCCGTGGTATTTTTTATATATTCATTGATTACAATGTCTAAGTTAAGTAAAAGTCAAACAGTAAGACTACCTAAGTTTTACAATTACCTTTATTTAAAGTTTACTTCAATTCCTATACTAAATGGATTTTTGGAGTATCTTCAAAAAGGTTTCTACTTAATTTATGTAAACAAAGATAAGAGTAAGGTTATGGCTACAACTCTGTTAGCATTATTCCCATCTCTGTTTATCCTAGTGTTTACATTTATGAATACTTTCAGTTATGTTTGGTATTTAACTTTATTAAACTTTGTTTTATGTTTATTATTCCCAGTTTATTTTATAAAGAACTTTACAGGTAAGAAGTGTTTAGAGATAAGAAAGTCTATGATTAACTCATTTGCTTCCCTAGTAACTTTATTAGGGCATAATAGAATGAGTGTTGCTATAGATGAACTTATTAAATCTTCTTCAGGTTCTAGAAAAGAAATATTCTGTTTATTTAGGGATAAGTATTCGGCTGATAAATTGGAAGCTTACGATTTCCTAGTGGACATTATGGGTGATAGATATACTGACAGTATAGTAAAGTATTTAATTAAATATGAAGAATTTGGAATTGACCCTACTTCTGATGTTATGGATATTTGTAATGATGCACAACAAATGTATATGTTAGAGTCCATGTCTAAGAAGAATCTAAATTCTATAAAAATAATGTCTGTATGGGCATTAGGGTTTAACATATTTATCGGTTGGTTTGGTAAAACTCTTGTAGGCAATATGGGAGGAACTTATGACTCATTTACTTTATATCTTTCGGCTTTTATGTGTTTTGCTATTTTTATAATATGCTTTATACTAGAGTCAAATTAAGGAGGTTTGGGTTATGATTATTAAAATTACAGTATTTGTTATCTTCCTTATTATTGCACTTCTTGGATATTTGTTTTACACAGAATACCGAGATAACATTTTATTCCGTGGCGAGAGCTTTAGTGAATCTTATGGTGTGAAAGTTATTCTTGATTACATAGTACCTAAAGACACTAGAGTTTTAGATAATAGATTGTTCTATGTTTTTGGTAATACAACTGTTAGAGATTTTTATATGGTAAAAATCCTAGTGTTCCTTTGTTCAATAGTTGTATGTGTTGCTGTAGTTACTACAAATGTACTAAGTAACAGATTACATGTTTTCACTACTCCACCTGGTGATTTACCTTATGTTATTAGTGAAAGCGAATATGAAGTTTTATCTTTAGATTTAACTTTTAACACTATTGATGAAGAAAAAGATTTGTATAATTTAACTAGAAACATGAGAAACTCAAGTGAGTATAATAGGTATCTGACTACAGATACTAACTTATTATACGAGGCTATTGAGTCTATGTCTTACGCTTTAAATAACACTTTTGGTATGGGAGAAATACTTGTAGCTATTATAATTTTACTTCTTGGATGGTTCTTACCTAACATTATATTAAGCTTATTATTTAAACTATTGAAATCAGATATGAGCTATGAATATGCTAAATTAGAAAGTTACATTTATTTAAACTGTGACCAACGTGTTGAAACTATCCTTGTAGGATTAGCTAATGAAGCTGTTGTTTATAGGGAGTTATTTAAAGCATTCCTTTTACGTTACAGAGAAGACAGATTTTTATCTTATTCATTGATTCTAAGCAATCAAGGATTTACTCAAGAATTTAAGACTTTAATAGAGTACTTATCTTTATTAGAGAATGGTACTACACAAAGTGTTAAGAGTAAGATAACTATAAATAGAAGAAATTACATGGATAAGTTGAAAATGGACATTAGGAGGTCTGCAAAGAATAAAAGGGACTTCTTACATTCTGCTTGTTTAATAAGTGTTATTATTGGACTTGGTGGTGTCCTAGTGACCCTAATAAAATCAGCTTTATAGGGAGGTGCATTTTTAGTGGATGAATCAAATGAGGTGTCTCTTATTAAAATTGCTGTTGTATTAGTTGCAATTGTGTTGTTATTAGCTGCTAGTGGTACTTTCTATTCATTCTTAAGTCAAAAGATTAAGGATGTTCAAGAAAAAGAAATAGAAAATAGAAAGAAGCAGAATCAAAGTATTGGATATGTTATTCCAATGGAAACTAATGATGAAGTTATACTTATGGTGTAAGGATTTTTGAAAAATTTTTATTTAAAGTGGGAGGAAAATTTATGTTAACAAATTTAGAATCAAAAATAATCTGTGGTATGGTGAAAGGTAAGCAATTCTTAGCTAAGCCTTTCAATAATAGAAAAGGTGATGACGGTAATGAACAAGGTATGGTAAGAAAGGCTATAGGTCTTATAGGGCTTACTCTTGTTATAGTGTTAGTTGCTAGTTTATTAGTATTCGGTTCTGGTAAAGCTAATACTATGTTTGAGAAAGTAAAGGCTCAATTCCAAACTATTGAAGGTTTATTACCATAATATAGGATTAGTTATAGATAAAAGTATTTAAGGTGGGAGGAAATTTATAATGTATAATTGTTTTAAGAAAAGAGTTAAATTAGAAATCAATAGAGGTTCTAGTTTCCTAGCTAGACCTTTTAATAATAGAAAGGGTGACGACGGTAACGAGCAAGGTATGGTTCGTAAAGCTATAGGATTAATCGGATTAACTTTAGTTATCGTACTTGTTGCTACCTTATTAGTGTTTGGTTCTGGTAAGGCTAATACTATGGTTGAAAAGGTAAAACAACAGTTCCAAACTATAGAAAATTTATTACCTAGAAGCTAGGTAAATCTTTAATATACTATTTAACTTATTAGGGTAGTAGGTTTTATACCCTAATAAGTTATTGCTTAATTAGGGAGGTTGTTATGAATAGAAAATTTAAACGTTTGTATGCTAAACTTAAATCTCCTTTCAATAATAGAAAAGGGTTAGGATTCCCTCAATTAATATTAGCTTCAATTGCTTCTGTTTTAGTTGTTACATTTATCAGTTGGATCCTAATGTTAGTGTTACAATACACTGTTGAACGTACAGCTAGAACAGTATGTTACAATATTGTTGACGGTATAGCAGAGAGTGGTACATTAACTACCTCAATGCAAACAGAATTTTACAAAGGGTTTAATAATACTAAATTTTATGTTGGAGATTATGTTGTAAAGTATTACAAATATGATTATACGGGTGGTACTTTTAATAAAGTACTATTGGGAACTTCTGATAACGGTTCTTTAGTTCCAGAGTTTACTGTACCTAGTGGTACAACAGTTCAAGTTGTATTTTCTAGTAAGGAGAATGTTCCTTTAGATAACATATTAAAGGTTCTTTCACCTAGTTCTACAAATGGTGCAGGATTAAAGACTGAAGCAGGAGGGAAGGTGTACTAAGATGGATGGAATGGGTTTTGATGAAATAGATGAAGTTCCTTTATCAATGGCAGTACCCTTCTGCTTATTGATTATATTTATAGGTCTATTCTCTTATTTGGTGTATTCTGTTGATGCCAGTGTAAAAAGAGATAATCAAGAGATTTTCCAAGATGGTTTAAGTTATGCTTTAAGTGCTTACTCTACTTGTTATGCTAAGGATATAGATAATTTATCTTCTATTTCTGAGGGTTACATAATTGATGAGGATATTATAATCTATGGACAAAATAACAATACAGTTGAGTTAGACTATCCTAAGGCTTCAAATTATTTCTTTAATGTGTTAGAGTCTAATACTCCTTATGATTCTGCTATTGTTAAGACTAATGGACTATTTATTGTAAATATAACAACATCTTTTGAACCAGCGGAATCTTACCTAGTTAGAATCTATAGAAACGGTAATGATTTAATGACTCAATCTTCTAATCTTGATAATATTAGTGAGGTTGAGGCTTTTGTTGAAGATAAGTTAGATGTAAACATTGATATTGCTAATGATTTTAATATATCTGTTAGACGTGCTCAAAAGTATGCTAGTGATAAAGGTTATTTAAATACTTCTGATGGTTCAACTGTTGGGGTTTATTCTGGTTATACTACTAATATGTGTATAGCTAAAGATATTCCTATAAGAGGTGTTTTCGGAAAAGAGTTAGTCGATGTTCATGAACTACAAACTTATAGTTTGATAAGAAAGGAGTAGTATAATGAACATATACTTTTGCATAGTTTTACTATTTATGTGTTACCTAGTGATGGTTGATTATGTTTATCATGAATTCCCATTACGTTTTATTGTTCTACTTTATCCTGTAATTATATGTACCAATATACACCTAGGGGCAAGTTGGTTTGAAACTATATTTGGGTTTTTAATACTATTTGTTCCTATGTATGTGTGCCAATTATTTAGTAGAGAAATGGTTTATGGTGGACTTGATATTGTGTCTGCTCCATTATTTACTATATGGTTTGGTGTTAATGGAATTTATTATTCCCTATTGTTTATAGTTATATATTCCATTTGTCATCTAAGGGTTATTACTACATTTTTAAAGAAGGGTAAACAAGATTGTCTTGGAAGACCTCTAATTCCTATTATGTATTTTACATTTCTTGTAAGCCTATGTTTGATAGATAGTTATATTATTTAAATATTTATCACTTATAGTTTTATTATTTTTATTATAATATGATGGAAAATATATAAATTGAGAATGGAGTGTTGTTTTATGAAAAATATTAAAAGTTTAATTATTGAAGGTTCTTTGGGTGTGAAACTAATCACAGGTATTGTTGCTATAGGTGTGTTATCTGGAATTGGTTTTGGCGGTTATAAAGCATTTACTTATTATAGAAAGTTACATCCATCCATGGAAACTAAAATTGAGTCACTAAATGCTTCTATAGATAGTAGTATTAGTATGGCTTCTAGAATTAGTGATAATCAAGAAGTTATTGATTTAAGTTCTGATTTAAGTGTATTAAAATCTTCTTTAGATTCTAAAAACTATGATGAAGTTTATTCTAAGTATGAAGATTTAAGTAGTAAATTAAATGACATATTAGCTTCTTACAATACTGAGGTTTCTGATTTAGTAAAAGAATTGGAATCTTTAGATGTTTCTAAGTTAGATGAAAAGTCAAGGAATTTATTAGCTGAATCTATATCACATTTTAAATCTATTGCTAGTGTTGGTACTGTTGATTCTTATAAAAATGCCTATAATGAATGTAAGGATTTGTATAATGAGTTATTATCTAATTCAAACCCTAGTGATAACTTAAACGCATATATAACTTTTGTTTATGATTTTGAGAATGATGGTAGAATGGATGGATACTTTGGTTCTACTGATGATTTCCATAAGATATATTCTGCATTATCAGAAAAGTCTACTGTACCTGGATTTAATGAAGAGTTAAATAGAGCTGTATGTGCTTTAACTCAAGGTGCTTATGAAGATAAAGTGAAATCTTATTTTGTAGGAAAGACTTATGATTCAAAGTTTGTTATTTCTGATGTAACATTTGAAAAATATACTTTAGGTATTTCTGATGAAGAAGGTCTTGCTAAATCTCCAGATTCTTTGTATGAAGAATTAAAGGGTCAAGGTATAGAAAATCTTCCTAGTGGATTATTCTCAACTGTAGTTGGAAGTTATACACTAGCTAATGACAATGATAATATTTGCTTTATTAAAATGACTGCTCATTTCACTGAACTATAGTTGTTATAAAAGAGGTGATTATTATTGAGATTTAAAAAATTAATTCAATTTTCAGCTGCTATTAGTACTTTAGTTATGTTTATAGGTGCAACACCTATGGCAGGTAATATACGTAGAACTCAGCAGTTTAGTACATCTATGAAAGACCATATAGGTAGTGTAAATCAGACTGAGTCTTTTTGGTCATGGCATTATAGTGGTGGGTATTGGAGATTTAATTATACTAACATAGATAATGGTGGAAATAAAACTATCACAGTTTATGATAAGGATATTCCTACATACTTTCCGGGTACTAGTAAAGTTCATACTGATAATATAATTGTAGAGTATAGTTTACCTAGTTCTATAAGAAACTTTGTTAATGTTTATGGTTTAGATAAGCTTGGTATAAAGTTTAATATAGGTCAGTCTGGTTCTATAAGTAATGATGTTATTTACTATTCATTTAGTAGTGATTTTAGTAAAATTAAGATTTCATTTAGACCTGTATTCCTTTATGATACTAATAACTGGTGGCGAGGTTCTAATGCATGGAATTCTATGACTACTAAAGGTAAGGTTCCTGTTCCTAGAGTTAGAAATGGTTATGGTACTAACTATCTTTCAGTTTTTGGTGGAGGTACTTCTATAGCTATGACACAAGCCGCTAGGGATACTGCTTATAAAGATAATGGTAGTGGTAGAATGTACTTTAATTCTGATTCTATGGTAACACATATGTCAAACAGTGGTCCTGTACCAATAAATCTTAGAAATGTATGGTCGGAGTCTACAGTTTGGGGTGGTGGTAATCATGGTATTTATTGGGACTTTCCAATAAAGATAGATTTCTATGATTTAAATGTTAATGTTGGTCAATTGAATATTACAGGTAATGAATATTATGCTGATGGTACCTATTGGGTAAAAGCTAATGACGATTTTACTTTAAGCACATCTGCATATGCTACTGGTTCTGATGATATTGTAAGAGTTAATGCTAATTATTATGAGATTAATGAAAATGGTAATATCGGTTATGTTAATTCTCGTATAACTCCTTGGCAAACTTCTAATACTTCTGTTAATGGTACTAACTTAATTAATATTAAGAATGGTACTAATGTTCGTAATGGTGTAACTTTAAATTCTACTATGAATGCTTCACTGTCGGGCGATAGGGATATCTCTATAGCTACTTTTGGACGTCTTATTCATTTCCCTAATGGTGGAGCAGATGATTTCGGTAATGAGAGAATTTATAAGAATTCTTCTATGTCAAATCGTATATACATTAAGTCTGATAGTAGACCACCTACAGCAGGTTCTAATTCTGCTAGTTATGACGTAAATAAAGATACTGTAAGCCTTACATTGAATAGTGTATCTGACTCGAGAAGTGGTGTTGATAGTAATTCTATAAAAGCTTATGTTTACCCTAGTGGTAATCCATCAAGTAAGGTAGAAGTTACATTTAATAAGAATGGAAATAATTATACTACTAATTATAAGTTTCCATCTTCAAATGGTGTATACGGTGGATATGTTGTTGACTTTGTTGCTGGTGATAATGTAGGAAATAGTGGTGTTATTTCTACTGCTACTTTTAACAGGATAGCGCCTAAACCTGTATCTGATTATGCTGTAATTTATGATTATGAGTATTATGAATCTAGTACAGGAATAAAATGGGTAAAAGCTAACAATGAGTTTAGAATAAACCAAAAAGGACACGGTCTTGATAGAGCTCCTAGTAGATTATATTCACATCTATATGAAAATGGTTCAAAGAAATTAACTACTTATACAGATATGAGTAGAGCTACTGAAGTTTTAGATAGTTACAACGGATTCTTTAAGACTAAAGATTCAACAGCTTATAATGTTAGTGGAGAACCTTACTCTAAGATAAATAACTTCTATATGTATGCTACTTCTAATATACATGGTAAGATATTTAATTTAGAACATCAAGCTTCTAATATAATTAGTGGTAAAGAGTATTTCTCTGACCAAGTTTCAACAAATGAGAAACTAGGTATTGATGCTAAAGGTCCTGAAGTATCTGTTGAAAAGACGGACTTAGATAAGATTACTGTAACTATAAAAGACCCAGATTCTGGTATTAATGATGTAGTCTATGTTACACCAAATGGTAAAGTTGAATATCCTAGTGGTGGTAAAGAAGATAAAGTTGTTATTACAATAGTAGATGGTTCTAAGGATTTAATTGTAACAGATAATGTTGGAAATGAAACTGTAGTAGATGTATCTAAATTTAAGATAACTAGAGCTGAATCTTCTCTTTCATTAGAACCTGTAACTATTAATGGTAGAAAGAAGTTAAAGGTAATTGCTACCGCTAAAGTATTAAATCCTATGCCAGGAAATATATTTACATTTAACCTAAAGGCTACTGGTGATGGAGTTCCTAGTTCAGGAATCTTAGGAACATTCTTTATATCAGACGCTACTCCGGTAACTAAAGAGTATTATATCGATGATACTTTCAATACTTCAGATGGTCCTTCTTTAAGTTATCAGTCATTAAGAGAATCAGCAGGAGTAAGTATTGGTGACCTAGCAGATATTATTAAGAATTACTCTTTTGCATTAGAGCATAAGGCTGATTCACAAAATACTTGGACTGTTGGAAGTAGATTAGATGGTTCATTTGCATCTGGTTTTGACCACTTTAAGTATAAGCTAGAGAGATTACAAGACTCTAATGGAAATGATGCATATTTCCTAGTAGCTAATAATGAAAAGGTTACAAACAAATATGTTGATATGAAATACTTACCTAGTGGTAAATACAAGATAGCTGTTACTATGTATGACTTCAATAAGAACCCTAGTGGTACTACTGAGTTATTATTTAATCACGTACAACCAGATAGATTTGGTCAATTAGATTTAAATGTTACAGCTGTAAAAGATGTCTCTTGGAAGAGAGCTGTTTATCCATTTAACTATGTTCAAAATGCTGATAAGTTCCCATTAGGAACTGCTTATAGATTTAATGACAATCCTATTAAGTTAGGATATACATTAAACTTTAATATAGGACTTGTATCTGGAGTTAATCCTCTGAACTATGAAATAAAATATGATGTTTATGGTAAAGATAGTTCAGGTAATAGAGTTAATTTATTATTAACTTTAGATGGAAAGGACTTAACTTATCATGATGCTAATAATGGTACTAATTACTTGAGTCAGACTTCAGGATTTACTACTAATAATGGAAGACTTTATGTTAAACATTATTTACCTGCTTCATTAAATGTAAAGAGAGCTGATGGTTCTCCTTATAGTGGTGTAGTATATGTTGATGCTAAGTTTAAAGGTGCTTTATCAGATACTGGTATTGATTCTTTAAATGGTACTTATCATTTATATTCTGTTGTTTTAGATTCTACAGCATTTGATGATTTAGGAATAGATAAACAAAGATAATTTAATATAGTAAGGTTCAGTTTAGAGCCTTACTATGTTATTGCTTTTGATTGGACTTATGTTCAATATTTTTACTGAATTGTATACTTAAAATGTACTTTAGTCTTTTATATTTTACACCTAAATTCTTTATTTATTAATTATATTAATGTGAAAATAAATTAAAGTAAATAAGACAACTTT
>ERZ1032022.170-NODE-170-length-16726-cov-14.261472_pt1 | contig 16726 bp, 13 predicted proteins | sample MGYA00516699_ERZ1032022 | MGnify/ENA primary metagenome ERZ1032022 (study PRJEB33719, sample SAMN04261294) | wastewater metagenome | biome: rural village; feature: human; material: feces | host: Homo sapiens | place: El Salvador | collected 2013-01-07 ... | reverse complement strand
TTTTAATGGTACTTCGTAAGGGATTCTTTTGGCATTATCTTGAACCGTGTAATCTACGGCCGATTGTTAAAGAAGAATATAAAGAGCCATGCAGCAGACTCTATATAAGAGATAAGAAGACCCTACTATTTGAAGTAACTTATTATAAAAAACGAATCAATTTTGAAGTGTTTCATGTGTTGACAGACGGTACAGGGGCAACAGAATTCTTAAAAGAACTGGTAAAGAATTATTTATACCTTGTGCATAAAGAAGAAGGATTAGAACAGATTACATTACTGCCGGAAGATATGACTGTACAAGATCAGGAAGATGACAGTTTCTTAAAATATTATTCAAAAAATCAAAAACGACCGAAAAAAAGAAAACTAAATGCTTTTCAGATACGAAGGAAAAAGAAAGATGGAAATCATCTGCATGTCCACGAATCTGTTGTCTCAGTACAGGCAGTATTAAAGCGAAGCAGAGAACTCGGAGTATCCATGACGATCTTTTTGACAGCATTATTTATGATGGCAATAAATGAAGAAATGTCTAAGATGCAGAAGAAAAAGCCGGTTGTGTTAATGGTTCCGGTTAACCTAAGAAAGTTTTTCCCGTCTTCATCGATGTTGAATTTTTTTAACTGGATCGAACCGGGATATAATTTTACAACACAGGATCAAAGCTTTGAAGCAGTACTACAATACACGAAAGAATTTTTTGAGACAGAACTGACAAAAGAAAAGATGTCCGCACATATCAGTGAACTGCTTGCTTTGGAACTGCATCCGATTCTGAGGCTTGCACCTTTGGAATTGAAAAATCTCTGCATTCAGGCCGGAGCAAAATATTCGGAGAAGAATACAACAGCAATCTTTTCTAATATGAGCGCAGTTAAAATGCCTGCAAGTTATGTACCTTATATTGAACGATTTGGCGTATATACAAATACCCCGAAGCTTGAATTATGTTTGTGTTCCTTCCAGGATAAATTATCATTTGCATTTACATCCAGATACGACACAGTGAACATTGAACGCAACTTTTATCGCTTGTTAAAAGAACAGGGAATCACATCTGAAAAAGTAAAGCCTGAATTTCCAAAGACAGGTAAGCCAAGCGAACAGGAAATGAAAGTCTATAAGATCTATAGCTTTCTGTGTATTGCGATTGTTGCGGCAATGCTTGTTACGGATTTGAATTTCCACCCAAGAATTCGATGGACTTTATTTACAGCAGGAGGCGTTGTGACGATGTGGATTGCCTCGTCAATCGGATTTTTCAAACGTTATAATCTGCTGAAAAATGCGATGTGGCAGCTTATTATCGGTACAATCATCTCTTTTATATGGGATGCACTGACTGGATGGCACAGCTGGTCTGTAGATCTTGTGTTGCCGATCATGAGTGTATCTACACTTGCAGCAATGTTTGTAACCGCTAAAGTGCAGAAAAGTCCGGTGCGAGAGTATCTTATTTATGAAATTATGGCCGCTGGATATGGATTAATCCTTCCAGTAATCTTGCTTTTATGCGGGGTGGTGAAAAATCCAACAGTGAGTATGTTTGGAGCATTGACGTGTTTCTTATTCCTTGTAGCAGTGATTTTGTTCAAGGGAAGAGAATTTAAAGAAGAGATGCAGAAAAATCTGCATGTATAAAATAAGCAGAAGAGAAGAGCGTAAAAGTTAAAAGAGAAATAATAAGATTGACGTTGTTTTTTCACAAGTAGATGGAGAAAGCAAATATGATAATGGGAGAGTAAAAATGATTATCAGAAAAGCAGAAGAAAAAGATATTCCAAGAATTTTAGAGCTATTAAAACAGGTATTACAAATTCATGCAGACATAAGACCAGATATTTTTATTCCGGGTACGACAAAATATACTATAGATGAATTGGCAGAGCTTCTGAAAAATAAAGAAAAGCCGATATATGTTGCAGTAGATGAGAATGATGTTTGCAGGGGGTATGCATTTTGTCAATTACAGGAGCAGCCCTTTTCAAATAATATGGTGCAGTTTAAGTCTCTTTTTATTGATGATCTATGTGTCGATCAAGAGGCTCGAGGCCAGCATATTGGCGAAAGTCTGTTTGAATATGTAAAAAGTGAAGCGAAACAGCTGGGATGTTATGAAGTAACATTAAATGTATGGGCAGGAAATATTTCCGCAGAGAAATTTTATAAAAAAATGGGAATGCGAACAAAAGAAAGACAAATGGAGTACATATTATAAGATCGTTTTCATTTCTGGGATTACAATCAATAAAGCCGGTGGAGGATTTTGAATCCCGCATCGGCTTTGTTGAATTGATAGATAACTCGAAAGCTTATGCAACTGTAAAGGTGCTGAACCGTTAAAACTTTATTTGCTATGGTTCAGCAGTGCTTTAATGTCTTCTTCCGGTGTGGTAATAGGTGCAATGCCATAATTCTCCACTAGAAAATTCAGAATATTAGGAGACAAAAACGCCGGAAGAGAAGGACCAAGACGAATGTTTTTGATACCTAAATGCAGAAGCGTTAACAAGATGCAGACAGCCTTCTGTTCGTACCAGGAGAGAACAAAGGAGAGTGGAAGTTCATTTACGGAACATCCAAATGCATCTGCAAGTGCCACAGCAACCTGAATCGCACCATAAGCATCATTGCACTGCCCCATATCCATCAGCCGTGGCAGACCACCGATTTCTCCCAGTTCAAGATCATTAAAACGAAATTTTCCACATGCCAGGGTAAGGACAATACTGTCAGAAGGTGTCTGTTTTACGAATTCTGTGTAATAGTTTCGGCCCGGTTTGGCACCATCACAGCCGGCAACCAGGAAGAAATGACGGATTGCTCCTGATTTTACAGCTTCTACTATAGTACCTGCATGAGACAGGATAGCCGCATGACCAAAACCGGTTGTCACTTTTGTACCGCCATTGATGCCTGTGAGTATCTGATCTTCCTTGTAACCACCCAGTTCCAGTGCCTTTTCAATAACCGGCGTAAAATCTTTCTTTTCATCGATATGAACAGCACCTGGGAAAGCAACCATTTCTGTTGTAAATACTCTGTCAGCATAGCTGCTTTTTGGCGGCATCAGACAGTTGGTAGTGTAGAGAATCGGAGCAGGAAGATGATCGAACTCTTTCTGCTGATTCTGCCATGCGGTTCCAAAATTCCCTTTTAAATGAGAGAATTTTTTTAAGAATGGATAGGCATGGGCAGGGAGCATTTCACCATGAGTATAGATGTTGATTCCTTTTCCCTCTGTTTGTTCAAGTAAAAGCTGCAGGTCTCTCAGATCATGTCCGGTCACGACAATAAAAGGTCCCTTTTCTATTGTAAGTGTCACATCGGTTGGTTTTGGTATTCCATAGGTCTCTGTATTTGCCTTGTCAAGAAGTGCCATACACTTCAGATTGATTTCCCCTACTTTCAGTACTGTAGGAAGCAGAGTTTCCACACTCTCCCCATAACCAATCATAAACAGTGCTTCGCAGAAGAATCGATTCACCTCGGCATCTTCATAATTCAGAACATTTGCATGATAGGCATAGGCTGCCATCCCACGAATCCCAAAAAGAATAAGAGACTTCAGAGAACGGATATCTTCGTTGGCATCCCACAGTTGTTGCATATCGTATTCATCTGTTTTACCGCATGGTGACTGACATTTGCTGCAGTCAGGAACCAGTCTTTCTTTTTCAGCTCTGACTTTTTGTATCATGTTTTCAATTGATGCATCGTCAAAATTCACATTTGTAACTGTAGTAAACAATCCTTCAATTATGATTTGCCCGGTTCTTTTAGAAATAGCAGTTGAACCGTCAACAGCTCTTGCAAGGCTGATCAACGCACCTGTCAGTTCATCCTGTAATCTGGCTGTATCTGCTTTTTTTCCACAGGCGCCGGCATTTCCTGTGCAGCCGGTACATCCGACTGTCTGTTCACACTGAAAACAAAACATTTTCTTATCCATTATTGCATTCTCCTTCTTTTTTTATTCTATAGTTTTCCCATCAATACCTATCGTTATAACCTGCCATGGTAAGAATTTTCCACTATTTTGAAGCGCTTTTTTTGCTGCCATCTCCAGACCACCACAGCAAGGAACTTCCATCCTTACGATCGTTACGCTTTGGATGTTGTTATTTTGAATGATTGCAGTTAATTTCTCACTATAATCCACCTGATCTAATTTAGGACAGCCGATTAATGTTACCTTATTTTGAATAAAATCCTTATGAAAACTTGCATAAGCGTAAGCAGTGCAATCGGCTGCAATTAAAAGCTTTGCACCGTCAAAATATGGTGCACTGACTGGGGCAAGTTTAATCTGGACTGGCCAGTTCTGAAGTTTTGATACAGAATCTGCGGTTGAAGATGGTTTTACAGACTCAGGTGTTTCTGTCCGCCGAATCTGCATGATTTTAGATCCCGGACAGCCGGAGTGAGAGGACATTGCCTGATTTTGAGTACCTACTTTTTTCTGTGCTTCTTTTACGGCTTCTTCGTCATATGCAGGAGCCTCCCTCTCTTCAAAAGAAATGGCACCAGTAGGACATTCCGGGAGACAATCACCAAGTCCGTCACAGAAATGTTCTCTCACCAATTCTGCTTTTCCGTTAATGATATCAATGGCACCTTCATGACAGGCATCTGCACAAGCACCACATCCATTACATTTCTCTTTATCAATTCGAATAATCTTTCTTATCATTTTTACCCTCCGTTTATAGTATTTTACTTTTGTTTCTGTTAGAATCATAGTATAATAAATACAACTTGTATGTTTGATTTCCAACAGGAGGAACGATTTTGAAAAAATATTTGCCTATTCTAAGAAACAGTCCATTCTTCAAAGGCCTTACAGATAACGAGATATTATCCATATTGCATTGTGTAAATGCAACAATAACTTCCAAAGAACGAAATTCTTATATTTTCAGAGCGGGAGATTCTACCGAGGTAATGGGACTTGTGCTGTCAGGCTGTGTTCTTGTGATTCAGGAAGATCTCTGGGGACATCGAAATATTCTGTCAAAATGCCATACCGGTGATTTCTTTGGTGAGCCATATGCAGCAAGTCCGGGAGCTGTTTTAAATATCAGTGTGATAGCAGATGAGGATTGTGAAATTATTTTCCTGAATGTCCAGAGACTTCTTGTTTCCTGCCCGACGGCATGCGAGCATCATCAGAAACTGATCCGTAACCTTGTTAGTGTCCTGGCGAATAAGATACTGATCCTGAACGATAAGATCACCCATGTCGGGAAACGAACAACCAGAGATAAACTATTGTCGTATCTGTCAGCAGAATCTATCAGACATTCGTCATTATCTTTTGATATTCCTTTTGACCGGCAGCAGCTGGCAGATTATCTTTGTATTGATCGTGCGGCAATGTCTACAGAGATATCAAAGTTACAAAAAGAAGGTTATCTAAAAACAAATAGAAAACATTTTGAATTGACCGTTTCTAATGACACAGATTCAAGAATAAAAATGTGACATATGTCACGGAAAATAGAGAATCAATTCAAAAGCTATTCTATAGTGCAAGAGGAGGAAGCATTAAAATGATAAATAAATTACATTTGGCAATGATTGAATTATACAGAGGGGATGCAAAGAGGATTCAACATTTTTGTAAAGTACATAGTTATGCAAAATTGATCGCAGAAACAGAAAATGTAGATAAGGAATGCTTGTTTATCATTGAAGCAGCAGCTTTAACACATGATATTGGAATTCATTTCTGCGAAGAAAAATATGGAAACTGCAATGGAAAATTACAAGAAAAAGAAGGTCCTGCAATTGCAGAAAAATTACTCCAAGAATTAGGCTTTGATCAGGATGTATCTGAGCGAGTCCAGTATTTGATTGCACATCACCATACATATAATAAGATTGATGAAATTGATTACCAGATATTGGTAGAGGCTGATTTCCTGGTTAATATTATGGAGGATGGTTTATCGAAAGAAGCTGCATTAAAAGCTTATGAAAGTATTTTCAAAACAACATGCGGGAAAATGATTTGCAGGGAGATGTTTGATTTTTGCAGTTGATTATCTGGCAGATAGCTGTTTGACTGCACAGGGGAAGTACGAGGTGTTGGTATGAATAGTTCTATTATTGTCACAATGAAAGTTAATTTAGTCAAAATAAATAAAAATGACTAAAATAAATTGATAAAAGTGTAATTGGATGGTAAAATACTATTTAGATACGCTGGTAACTTAGTTGCCGAGTAATTCACAAAAGTATTGAAAATCAGAATGAGGTATATGAATGAGGTATTTTGATTTTGAAAAAGAATACAATAAATTACTTACTCCTGAAATCGTTGCATATTTGACTCAAATTCACGAGTTTAAAGGATTCCATTCCGATGTGGAATCGCAGAAAGAAATTTTAGCGGAATTAGTTGAAATTGCTAAAATCCAAAGTACAGAGGCATCAAACAGGATTGAAGGAATTATTACAACGGATGACCGTTTGAAGATGATTGTCAAAGAGAAAACAATGCCAAAGACCAGAAGTGAAAAAGAAATTGCTGGTTATAGAGATGTCCTTGCAACGATACATGAGAGTTATGAATATATTCCAATCAGATCAAATATGATTCTTCAGTTGCATAGAGATTTGTACAAATTCAGTGGTAGTAATGTAGGGGGTAATTTCAAGGCAGCTGATAATGTGATAGCAGAAGAACTGCCCGATGGGACAAGAAGAGTACGGTTTGAGCCGGTTCCATCCTGGGAAACACCAGAAGCAGTTAATAATTTGTGTGATGCTTTCAATGCAGCAATGAATAAACACACGATGGATCCGTTGATTTTAATTCCTATGTTTGTACTGAATTTCTTATGCATCCATCCATTTTCTGACGGAAATGGTCGCATGAGTAGATTGCTTACATTGTTAGCACTTTATCGATGTGGGTATAACGTTGGACAGTATATAAGTATTGAAAAACTGATATCAGATACAAAAGAAAGTTATTACGAAGTTCTCCAGGAAAGTTCTTACAATTGGCACGAAGAGAAAAATGATTACGAGCCATTTGTGAAATATGTGCTGGGAATCATTGTTGCTGCATACAGAGATTTTACAGATCGAGCAGCACTTCTGACCAATAAAGCAATGTCAAAACCTGACCGTATCAGGGAGATAATGAAAGGTACATTAGGTAAGATTACCAAGGCAGAAATATTGGAACAGTGTCCAGGTATCAGCCAGACAACTGTGCAACGAACACTGAACGAATTGCTTAAGAATAACGAGATAATTAAAATTGGTGGTGGAAGATACACTTCATACGTATGGAACAGGGAGAATGATTAATATGATTACAGGCGAATTAAAAAGTAAAATTGACGGATTATGGGAAATCTTCTGGACTGGTGGATTGACCAATCCATTAGACGTAATAGAGCAGATGACATATCTGATGTTTATACGTGATTTAGATGATGCGGACAATCTTCATGCAAAAGAAGCTGCAATGTTAGGGCTTCCACATAAAAGTGTCTTTGCTGATGAAGTTCAGATAGGAGAACGTACAATTGCGGGAAATCAGTTAAAATGGAGTGTATTCCATGATTTTCCTGCTGCTAAAATGTACAGCACAATGCAGGAATGGGTATTTCCTTTTATTAAAAACCTTCATGGTGATAAGGATAGTGCTTACTCAAAATACATGGGAGATGCAATCTTTAAGATCCCAACACCGTTGATGTTGGATAAGATTGTTACAGCTATGGATTCTATTTATGAGCAAATGGCGCAGTTGAAATCCGCTGATACAAGAGGAGATGTGTATGAGTATCTTCTTTCCAAGCTGGCAACAGCAGGAGTGAATGGACAGTTCCGTACACCGAGACACATTATTCGTATGATGGTCGAAATGATGGATCCAAAAGTAGATGAAATCATCTGCGATCCAGCTTGTGGTACGTCTGGATTCCTTGTATCTGCAAGTGAGTACTTAAAAGAGACAAAAAAAGAAGAAGTATTCTTCAATAAACAAAACAAGGATCACTATATGAATCACATGTTCCATGGCTTTGATATGGATAGAACGATGCTTCGAATTGGTGCCATGAACATGATGACCCATGGTGTAGACAATCCATACATAGAGTATCGAGATAGTTTGTCTGATCAAAATCCAGAAAAGGAAAAATATAGTCTGATTCTCGCTAATCCTCCTTTTAAGGGCAGCTTGGATTACGATACAGTAAGTGCGGATCTTTTAAAAGTTTGTAAGACCAAGAAGACAGAGTTATTGTTCCTTGCATTATTTGTTCGCATGCTTAAAGTAGGTGGACGTTGTGCTTGTATTGTACCGGATGGAGTATTATTTGGATCATCCAAAGCACATAAGGACATTCGTAAGGCGATTGTAGAAGAAAACAGATTAGAAGCGGTTATTTCCATGCCTTCAGGCGTGTTTAAACCATATGCAGGAGTTTCAACAGCGATTTTAATCTTTACAAAAACAGGTCATGGTGGAACAGACAATGTATGGTTTTATGACATGAAAGCGGATGGCTTCAGTTTGGACGACAAACGCAGTGAAACAAAGGAAAACGATATTCCTGATATTATAGAGCGCTTTAAAAATCTTGATAAAGAAGTTGATAGGAAACGAACAGAACAGAGCTTCTTTGTCACAAAACAGGAAATTGCGGATAATGGTTACGACCTTAGTATCAACAAATATAAGGAAGTAGAATACGTACCGATTGAGTATCCATCAAGTCAGGAAATTATGACAGATCTTCGGAAATTGGAAATGAAGATTAGCGAGGAGATGGATGTGTTGGAACAGTTATTAGGATTATAAATTCGGATTTGTAGGGATGATGTAGATGAAAGTAAAACTTGGAGATATATTTGAAATTGGATCTGGCGGAACTCCTTCAAAATCTCATCCAGAATATTATGGAGGAGATATACCTTGGGTAAAAACAGGAGATTTAAAGTCGGAATATCTTTATGAAGTGGAAGATTTTATTACTAAAGAAGGTTTGAAGAATTCTTCCGCAAAATTGTATGAGCCAGATACAGTTTTAATTGCAATGTATGGAGCAACAATTGGAGCAACGTCTATATTGAAAATGGATGCTTGCACAAATCAGGCATGTGCCGCATTTAAAAAGAATGATAAGGTTATTCCAGAATACTTATATTATTTTCTAAAGAGTCAAAAGGTAAAATTTGTTAAGGATGGTGTTGGTGGAGCACAGCCTAATATCTCGGCTGGATATTTAAAGAAAGTGGAAATGGAACTTCCATCATTAGATGAGCAAAGGGCCATTGTAGAGGTTCTAGATAAAACAACTAATATTATGGTCATGAGAAATCAGGAAATTGCATCATTAGATAACCTCATCAAAGCCCGATTTGTCGAACTCTTCGGAGATTTGGCAAATCCTAAGTGTCAGTGGAAAAAAGAAAAACTTGTAGATGCATGTAAGAATCCTGATGATATAAAATGCGGTCCGTTTGGGACACAGCTTAGTAAAGATGAATATTGCTCATCTGGTGTTGCCGTTTGGGAGATTTCACAGATTAATAGTGGATTTGCTACACAACCAACACATTTTTTAACAGATGAAAAAGCAAATCAACTTGAAGTATACTCTATCAAATCTGGTGATATTGCGATGTCTCGAAAGGGAAATGTTGGTCGATGTGCTGTTTTTCCAGAGACAATGGAAGATGGAATTATTCACTCTGATATTTTGCGAATTCGTGTTAATAACGATCTTGTTTTACCAGTATTTATGATGTACCAACTCCATTATAGTAGAGCAGTTCAGCATCAGATTGAATTGGTAAGTTCCGGGGCAATAATGGCAGGAATTAACGTGACAAAGTTAAAGCAAATAGAGGTGCACATTCCACCATTGAAACTTCAGCAACAATTCGACGCCTTCGTAGCAGAAGTCGACAAATCAAAAGTTACCAAACAAATAGACAGTCATATTTCATAATTATAAAATTGTATTCGATACAAGAAGGAGGTTCGTATGCAAACCAACTTTGATTATTTAAAAAATGAAGAAAAATTCTCAGCATTTTCTGATGTTGCAATCTCAGCAGAAAAAATCGTTTTAATAGACCCTGAGGCTTGTGTTATCAACTGCCGCAGGGCAATGGAATTTGCTGTGAAATGGATGTATTCCGTTGAAAATCAGCTTGATATGCCGTATCAGGATAATCTTCAGAGTCTTATGAATGCGGAAGATTTCAGAGACATTGTCGGATACGATATTTGGAAACGAATGGATTACATTCGAAGATGCGGAAATAATATTGCACACAATAACAAGAAATTCGGCAGAGCAGAGGCCATGCTTTGTCTGGAAAACCTGTCTATTTTTCTTGATTTCCTTGCGTGTTGTTACTCGGTATCTTATGAAGAGCATATTTTTAACAGACAATTAATTGAAGACAGAATCAGTAAAGCAAAACAGTCTAAGAAAGAGGCTGCAGATACGAAAGAGAGCTTACTGAAGAAAATCAGTGAGCTTGAGAAAAAGGATTTAGATTTACAGTCGCTGATTAAAGAAAATATGGCTTTGAAAGAGGAACTTTCTGCCCGAAGAGAAGAACAGCAAGATTCCTATGTTCCAAAACCACTTGATTTGTCTGAGTATAAAACAAGAAAACTATATATCGATTCCATGCTTGAGGATGCCGGATGGATAGAGGGGAAAGACTGGATCAATGAATATGAGATTCCAGGAATGCCAAACAAGTCTGAGGTAGGTTTTGCAGATTATGTTTTAATGGGAGATGATGGAAAAATCCTTGCTGTCATTGAGGCAAAACGTACTTGTGTAGATGTTTCCAAAGGTCGTCAACAGGCAAAGCTTTATGCGGATCTGATGGAACAAAGACAGAAAAGAAGACCTGTGGTATTTTTGACGAATGGTTTTGAGACCAGAATCATTGACAATCAATATCCAGAAAGAAAGATTTCGGTTATATATTCTAAACGAGATCTTGAGAAGCTGTTTAATCTGCAAACAATGAGATCGAGTTTGAAGTATATTTCCGTTGATAAGAATATTGCTGGAAGATATTATCAGGAAGGTGCGATCAAGGCAGTATGTGACAGTTTTGGAACGAAAAACCGTAGAAAAGCACTTCTGGTTATGGCTACAGGATCCGGTAAAACAAGAACAGTCATTGCTCTTTGCAAGGTATTATTAGAACAGGGGTGGATTAAAAATATTCTTTTCCTGGCTGATCGTAATTCTCTTGTAACTCAGGCAAAACGAAATTTTGTAAATTTGTTACCGGATTTATCAGTAACCAATTTGTGTGAGGAGAAGGACAACTATACAGCACATGGAGTATTTTCAACTTATCAGACCATGATGAATTGCATTGATTCTATTCATGATGAAAATGGAAAATTATTTACCTGTGGGCATTTTGATCTTGTAATCTGTGATGAGGCTCATAGATCTATTTACAATAAATATAAGGACATTTTCAGCTATTTTGATGCTCCTCTGGTAGGTCTGACAGCAACTCCAAAGGATGAAATTGATAAAAATACATATGAGATTTTTGAATTGGAAAATGGTGTTCCAACATACGGTTACGAGCTTGCCCAGGCTGTAAAAGATGGATACCTGGTGGATTTTATGTCTGTGGAAACTACTTTGAAGTTTATTGATCAGGGCATTGTATACGATGAATTGTCCGAGGAAGAAAAAGAAGAATATGAAAGTAAATTCATAGATGAAAATGGGGAGTTACCGGAAAGTATCAATTCTTCTGCATTAAACGATTGGGTATTCAATGAGGATACAATCAAAGAAGTTCTGCATATCTTTATGACTAATGGTATTAAAGTGGATTATGGAAATAAGATTGGTAAGAGCATTATATTTGCGAAAAATCATGATCATGCAGAAAAAATTTATGAAGTCTTTGGAAAAGAGTATCCGCATCTGGTTGGATATGCAAAGGTCATTGATAATTATCTGAATTATTCACAGAGTGCTATTGATGAATTTTCAGATCCGAAAAAGATGCCACAGATTGCTATTTCTGTTGATATGCTCGATACAGGTATTGATGTACCGGAAGTGGTTAATCTTGTATTTTTCAAAAAAGTAATGAGTAAAGCTAAGTTCTGGCAGATGATCGGAAGGGGTACGCGCTTATGTCCGGGGTTGCTGGATGGCGAAGATAAAGAAAAATTTTATATTTTCGATTTTTGTGGAAATTTTGAGTTCTTCCGCATGAATAAAGGACGTCCAACAGCAAATATGATCGCACTACAAGGAGCCATTTTCCAACTTGAATTTGAAATAGCATATAAATTGCAGGATATTGCATATCAGACGGAACGATTGATTGCATATCGTAATACACTGGTGGAGCATATGGCTTCAAAGGTGAAAGAACTGAATCGAGAAAACTTTGCAGTTCGCCAGCATTTGAAATATGTGGATACCTATGCGAACGAAAAGAATTATACAGCTTTAACCTATGAAGATACTTTGGTGGTGAGAGAGGAATTATCACCACTTATTGAACCAGAAAATGATAATGCAACTGCTTTACGTTTTGACGCTCTGATGTACGGCATCGAGTTGGCCTATTTGATTGGTAAGAAGTATTCACGTGGAATGCATGACCTGATTTCGAAAGTTTCTGCATTGTCCAGCGTCTCAAACATTCCGGAAATCATGGTTCAGGCGGATCTGATTAATCAGATTCTTCATACGGACTATCTTGATAATGCTGGAATAAACGAATTTGAGTATATAAGAGAAAACCTTCGTGATTTGATGAAATATATTCCAAAGGGGCCGAAGGTTATCTATGATACAAATTTTGACGATGAAATTCTTTCGATGGATTGGAAGGAATCAGAATTAGAAAATGACGATCTGAAGAACTATAAGGCAAAAGCAGAATATTTTGTCCGCCAGCATCAGGATAATGAGGTTATTGCAAAATTAAAGAGTAACAAACCTTTAACATCTGCAGATATTAAGATTTTAGAAGAAATTTTGTGGAGTGAAGTTGGAACAAAACAGGATTATGAAGCAGAATACGGGGAGAAGCCGCTGGGTGAATTTGTTCGAGAAATTGTAGGTCTGGACATGGCGGCCGCAAAGGAGGCTTTTGCGGAGTATCTGGACGAAACAAATTTGAATAGTAGACAGATTTATTTTGTGAATCAGATTGTAGAATTTATTGTGCACAATGGCATGATGAAGGACTTATCTGTTTTGCAGGAAGCACCATTTACAGATCAGGGAAGTATTGTTGAAGTATTTACAGATCTTTCTGTATGGATGGGAATAAGAAGAGTAATAGAGCAGGTTAATGCGAATGCGTTAGCTGCATAAGGAGAAATAGAGATGGCTTATGGGAAAGCAATAGAATTGTTTCTTGTCAATGGAACAGCTGATAGTCTGATTACAGCGGAGTTATCTAACTGGAATGGTAAGGCAATTAAAATTCCACGTACAGAAGTGTCGGGCTGTAACAGGGACGATGTGAAAGGTGCAGGAGTTTATTTTTTGATATGTCAGGAAGACGATGGAACTGATTCCGTCTACATAGGTGAGGCTGAAAATGTACAAGACCGACTGGTTCAGCATCTTCGCGAATATCAATCAGGAAAAGAGAAGTATTACTGGAATACTGCTGTGATTTTTGTCGGAAGAGATTTAAATAAGGCACTTATTCGCTACCTGGAAAATCGTTTTGTAGAGATTGCAAGAGAGTGTGGACGATATGCAGTGCTTACAAAGAATACATATAAAAACACCGTAATGAAAGAATCTCAGATTGCAAGCATGGAGGAATTTATTGACAATGTAAAGATTCTAATTAACACCTTGGGATACAAGGTGCTTGTCCCAGCCCCGAAAGCAACAGATGACACGGTATATCTATATTGTAAGGGGTCTGGGGCATCAGCAACAGGATTCGTGAGCATAGGAGGATTTACAGTACTAAAAGGATCTGTGATATCTGATCATACTGTACCTTCACTAGAAACAGGTGGAAAATCCTACTTCAATCTTCGCAATGCTCTTGTGAGAGATGGGGTGATTGACGAACGCATTTTTATGCATGACTATGAATTTAATGCTCCATCAGCTGCCTCTGCTGTTGTATTGGGACATACATCAAACGGAAATGTGGACTGGAAGACAGCAGAGGGAATAAAGCTGAAAGATATATAGTAACAAATCTCCGCTAATGTATTTGGAAACAACGTTACAGAGTATAGACAAAATGCCACAGTCAACTTTTGATGAAATTGTCGAAAAATATGTTGAAATGAACGTGGCTCATCCGTTCCGAGAGGGAAATGGAAAATTTGACGAACACAAAGGATTAACTTGATTTAGCGTTAGAAAAGTGGAGGTTATTAACGGAAATTATGATAATAAATGAAGAATGTAAAAAATGTCAGATAAAACGAAATATTAATAAATATCCTATTGATGCAACAGAAGGAAAGATAACAGAATATCAATATAAGGTGAAGGAGATTGTAAAGAATAGTGATGGGTTATCTACACCACAGGTTGCAGAAAAAATGGATAATCTTCGTCAGGAACTTTTTGGAAATGTGATGGATTATACAGAAATCAAACAGCATTACAATCAATTAATGCTTGATCACTTTCCGTATATGAAAAATAAAGTTGATACATCTGAAAATCATTTAAAAACAGCAATACAGTATGCAATGGTTGGAAACTATATTGATTTTGGAGCTTTAGAAAATGTAAATGAAGGTGAGCTGAAAGCTCAATTAGATGAAGCAATAAATATAAATATAGATTCTAAACTGTTGGATGTTTTTAAAAACGATTTGGTCAATGCGAAAAGGCTGGTTTATTTTACGGATAACTGCGGAGAAATTGTAACAGATAAGTTATTGATTTCAACTCTTCGCGATATTAATCCTAATTTACATATAACTGTGATTGTAAGAGGCAAACCAATTTTAAATGATGCTACACTAGAAGATGCAAAATACATTCACATGGAAGATGTTGCGCAAAAGGTACTTGGAAACGGTACCGGATTACCAGGTAATGTGGTTGGCGCAATCTCTAAGGAATCAATGGATGAGGTTGAGAATGCTGATCTGTTGATTTCTAAGGGACAGGGAAATTATGAAGGACTAAGTGGATGCGGATTAAATATTTACTATTTATTCCTGTGTAAATGTGAAATGTTTATGAGACGTTTCGGTGTCGAACAATTTACAGGAATTATGGCAAGAGAAAATAATAAAAAGTAATACTTGTGTGAAAGAGTAAATTCCACCGCCTAGTTTTGTAAATTGTTGAAAGAAATATATTGTTATATGATTACGTAAGTGATATACTTAAGCATAAGAAAACCGTGTGAAATTACAGTTTGCTTTTTGCACGGTTTTCTTTATACTAGATGGTTAGATGAAACTAACGTAATGAGAGATTATAGAATAACAGATATTAGGTAATATAATCAATAAGCTATAGAACTAATACTATACCGCTGAAGATAATTATTTTTGAAGGTATACTGATTCCGTTTGTAGGGTTCTGGATTGGTATATTGTTTTTACTCGCACTTGATCATTTGATTCCACATCTTCATGTTGGAAGTGATCAGGCAGAGGTTAGGATTCATGGAAGATTGATACTGAGAGATGTGACCAGTGACAATAAAGTATTGGTATGGCTAATGAATACATTGGAAATGCCGTTGGCAAATATATGCGGACATGGAGATGTCCAGGTGCCAACAAGAGATGTGGTCATAAAATGTTGCAAAAAAGCAGGATTAAAAGTAGAAAAATTTGAAATTCGTAAAGGTATGCGAATGCATTGTGTTGTGAGAAAACCTATGGGAAAGGCGATAGGAAATGAAAGATAAGTATCTTAGGGAAACACGAATGGTTGATTTTTCTAATCCGGCAATTCAAAAACTTATTCAAAATATGAAATGGAAGGAAATGGGTGAATTTGAAAGGATTAAGGCAATCTACAACTATGTAAGAGATGATGTTTTATTTGGATATAATATTGATGACGGAATTTCAGCTTCAAAAGTACTTGCAGATGGTTATGGACAATGTAATACAAAAGGAACTTTATTTATGGCACTTTTACGTGCCTGCAATATTCCATGCAGAGTACATGGTTTTACGATTGATAAAAGATTGCAGAAAGGGGCTATGACCGGGTTTGTTTACCGTAATGCTCCAAAAAGTATTTTCCATAGCTGGGTAGAAATTAATTTCGAAAATCAGTGGTACGAACTGGAAGCTTTCATTTTGGATAAAACCTACATAAAGAAGTTACAGGAACAAAATCCGGAATGTACAGGTGCATTTTGCGGTTATGGAGTAGCAGTCAAGGATTTCAGAAATCTCATTATTGAGTTTGATAGGAACAATACTTATATTCAGAGCGAGGGAATCAATCAGGATTTTGGTGTTTATGATTGTCCAGATGAACTGTTGAAGGAACATCATCAAGAAATTTCAGCCTTTAAAGCATTTGCTTATAGACATATTGGAAGACACCTCATGAATCGTAATGTCAGGAAGATTAGAGAACGATAGTTTTAAGCTTTTAGAATTAAAAATTTGTAGGAATATAAAGACATGGAATTAAGATTATTACGCTATTTTTTAACAGTAGCAAAAGAACAGAGCTTTACAAAAGCAGCAGAACAATTGCATATTACCC
>ERZ1032022.165-NODE-165-length-17090-cov-29.919695_pt1 | contig 17090 bp, 9 predicted proteins | sample MGYA00516699_ERZ1032022 | MGnify/ENA primary metagenome ERZ1032022 (study PRJEB33719, sample SAMN04261294) | wastewater metagenome | biome: rural village; feature: human; material: feces | host: Homo sapiens | place: El Salvador | collected 2013-01-07 ... | reverse complement strand
GGCTTTCGTTCCTTTTTTCAGGATGCTGAGCCAGATGGCAAAGTCCTCGTGCATCCCATCACCGATTGCATAGTGCTTTGCATATAATTCTTTACGCACCAGCGCAGAGGAATTGGATAATACATTTTGTTTCAGCAACTGACGATAAGTGACTTCTTTCGGAGCATGAAGATACCAATCAATTGGATGCCCCTCCGAGTCCATAAAAGCGGAACCCGTAAAAAGCAAATCAGCATTCGTTCTCCTTTGAAGCTCAATCTGTTTCTCAAGCTTTTCCGGTTCCCATGCATCATCACTATCGAGAATCGCAATCCAATCCCCCTTCGCTTCTTCCAAACCGTGCTTGCGTGTGTAGGATACGCCACTGTTCTTCACATTAGAAATAAGGCGGACACGACTGTCCTTCGCCACGATGTCCTTGACCAATTCCACTGTTCTGTCCTTCGAGCAATCATTAACCACAAGAAGTTCAAAATTCGTGTAGGTCTGGCTCAAGACTGAGTTAATCGCCTGCTCTATTGTTTTTTCTGCATTGTAGGCAGCCATAATGATGCTAATCAGGCCAAAATCATTTTGCATCATACGTCAGTCTCCTGCCCCATCGCCGTAGTCGCACCCTCTGCCACGCCTTCAGTACTCTCCGGCATAAACAAAATTTTTACGGTCGCCAGCATGATTTTCAAATCCTCGATTAGACTGGGATGTGCAATATACATCAGGTCCATCTGCAGCTTATCGTAGGGGGTGGTGTTGTATTTGCCGTACACCTGCGCATAACCGGTCAAACCAGCCTTTGCCTGAAGCCGCAGCGCAAATTCCGGCATCTCCTCGCAGTACTGCGCAGCGATTTCCGGGCGCTCCGGGCGAGGACCTACAACAGACAGGTCACCCTTCAGGATGTTCAGCAACTGCGGCAGCTCGTCCAGACGGCAGGCACGGATAATGTGACCGACCTTTGTAATGCGGTCATCCTTGTCGCCGGTGGAAAGACGTGCCACGCCGTCCTTTTCTGCATCCACGCGCATGGAGCGGAACTTCAAGATCTCGAACTGCTTACCATCTTTAGTCAGGCGCACCTGTTTATAGAAAGCGGGGCCACCATCGGATTTGACCGCAATGGCTGTGATCAGGAACAGCGGGCTCAGGATGATCAGTGCCAGCAGCGAGATTACAATGTCCATCGCGCGCTTGATGAACAAGAACTCCGGGCTTGCCATGTAACGACCGACACGCAGCATCGGCAGATGGAACATATGCATCGGCCAAGCGCCACTCATAATAACGTCGCCAACGCGGGGGATGACGAACATATTGATGCCCTTCCCTACGCAGTGCTTCAGGATAATGTTTCGCTCATGGCTGTGAACACCGCTGACAAAAACTGTCTCCATGCCGTCCAGAATGCTCAGGTCTGCCAAGCACTCCGACACGCTCAGGGTGACCTGCACATCGTATTTCTGGCTCAGACCGTACTCGTTGATGAGCTTTTCCATACCATGACGCACATCGTAGACCACTGCAGTCTTCTGCGGCGGGAAGCTCTTGTAGTACCATTTATGTGCACAAGACGCCCAGATTGCCGCCATCAGCAACTGTCCCACAATTGCTGCAATACCCGGCAGCAGATTACAGAACTTTGCCGACATCAGACAGATCACGATGTACAAAATGCCATCGGTTGCCATCGCGCCAAGAATCTGTCCATACACCAGTTCCGAGACCCGCTGCATCGACATCCAGAACGCATCGTAGATTTTACCGAGTGCAATGTACAGGATAAAAAACAGGCCTAAAATCGCAAAATGACCCTCCCATGCCAGATTTGCATAGGTCTGGTGCGAGTAGTACAGGAACCAGCAGGCCGCAAACGGCAGCTCGATCATCAGAACATTCAGGATCTTCACGACTCTCAACATCACATCATGCTGAAACTTTGACATAATCCTCTCCAATAACTCCTTTAGACTTTCTTTTTACAACCCAGATTACAACAACTGTTTTGGGTCGAGCTATTAACTACACAAACCGATATCTTCCCCCGTTTTGTGGTTAGCCGAAACATTCAGATTTTCACTTTTCCTCTTGGATTCTTGTGCCAGTTCTAACCGGCGCGGCCTCGAATCCGCTTTCTCCCACCGCATCCCGATCTCATCAAGCTTTGCAATACGCTCCTCTGTCAGCACAGCGCAGCTTTTTTCAGGATTCTGGCGGGTATACCGCTGCCGCTTGACCCAATTTCCGAGGTTGTAACCGCCCGGTGATACATAATCGGCAGGGACGTTCAGGTCTCCATGGGCATCAAAATAGCGCTTGGCTTCCTGATATCCTTCGTTCCACTGGCGGTCATTGCGGTTGCCCCAGTACATCCCAATCCTGTTGAGCCGCTCGACTTGTTCGTCCGTCAATTTTCCTTTCGGGTACGCCCATTGCTGGCTTGCGACCCATTGCCCCAGCCGTTCACCAGCCGCTGTCACATAGGAACGCGGGATGTTCAGATTACCGTTTTCCTCGTAATAGGCCGCAGCCAGCGCATAAGCCTTTTCCCATTTGGCATCGAAAATGTTCCACACCATGCCGATCTCATCCAGTTGTGCGATGCGTTCTTCTTTCAAGCGTCCATTCAGCTTCTGCTGCCTGGTCTTGATGATCCACTGCCCCAAGGGGTAACCATCCGGGTCGGTGTATTTTCCGGGCACCATCAGGTTTCCGTAGGTGTCATGGTATTTCTTGGCAACCTCAAATCCGTGCTGCCACGCAATTTCCTTCCGGTTGCCCCAGACCATGCCGATGCTATCCAGCCGTGCGATTTGCTGCTCGGTCAGATTGCCTTGGATCTGTCCCTCGCGCACACGGCGCTGGGTCACCAGCCACACCCCAAGGCTCAGACCTCCGGGCGTGGTATACAGTTTCGGGACGTTCAGGTTGCCGTGTTCTGCGTAGTAGATGCTCGCCTCAGAGAAATAGTGCTCCCAGCCGGAAGAAAGGCTTGCCTGCAGCTGCTCGAACAGCACCCGGCAATCGTGCACCTGTTCGATGACCTCGAACCGCTCGGTGACGATTTTATCGCCCTCGCCGTTGGCATAGAGCCGGTGGACTGCCTCCTGCATCTCGCCTTGCAGACCGGAAATACTGGTCAAGCCCTCAAAGTTGTTGACCACGTCGAGAATCAGCGGGGCTGCGGTATCCCCGGCGGTCAGGGCGCGACCAATCTGCTGCTTGTAGATGATGGGCGAGATGGTAGGCCGGAACAGGATCACGCCCGAAATGCCTTCCACATGGACACCCTCGTTGAGCATATCGATGCAGAACAGCAGCTTCAGCCGGTTGCTGGTGTCTGTCTTGAAGTCCGCAAAGGCTTTGTCCGTATTCGGATCATCCGAGTAGGCTTCGTACACCACAACGTCCGGGTTGACCCCTGCAAACCATTCCGGCACATGGGACACCATCTCGTCCATGTGCTCCTTGTTGGCGCAGAACACGATGTACTTGCCAGCCTTATTCGTGATATGATGTGCAAAGACCCTGTCCAAGCCGTCTGCCTGCTCCAATGCACGGCGCAGGGCGTCCAGATATTTCTGGTTCACATCCTGGATGCCCGGTGTCCGCAGGTTGTCCACCCGTGCCTGATACTTTGCTAGCGTTTTCTGGTACTGGTAGACCGTGGTCACATATTTCGGGGCAGGCAAAATGCCCCTGACGACTGCTTCGCCAAGGGTCATGTCACTCGCAACACGGCTATCGAAAAGCTCTTCGGCCATATCGCGGTTATTATCCAGATAGCGGATGTTTGTTGCCGTCAGCCCCAGAAGCTTTGCATCCGGGCATAACTTTAATAAAGCCACCGTGCTTTCGCCCCAACATTCCGCACCGGCACGGTGGAATTCATCGAGTATAATATAGGCAGGCTTCTGCGCTGCTATTTCGTCCAGCTGTGCCTGCGTGCAGCACATCAGTTTGGCGTAGGTATAAAAATGAACGTTTGCCAACGGAAAATCCGGGTCGTTCTTTTTCAGGCTTTCCAGCTGGGTCTTGAAGATATATTCACTGGGAGAAAGCCAGATCACGACCTTCTCCGGGTTGTCCTCGATCAGCTTGAACGCAATATAGCTCTTTCCGGTGCCGGTCGGGTGGACAATAGCAGCCTTGCCATACTGCTCCATCATCCGGACTGCCGCATGATATGCTTTCTCGTTGTGCTCAAACAGACGCAATGCCACCTTGTTCACCCCTTCCCGCATAAAGGGGTATCCTCCACAGTGATAATGGAGGAACGACGCGTAAATCGTTCGCTATTACGTTATATTTAGCATATCCCCGCCCCTCATGGACACCTGATGGGAGAAAATTCGGTTCATCTCCCGGCGCTTTCGGGTCAGGTCAGAGTGCACATAGCGCTGCAAGGTGATGTTGGCGTTAGCGTGTCCTAACAATTCGCTGAGGGTCTTTACATCGCACCCCGCCTGCAGACAGGTCGTTGCAAAGGTATGGCGCAGCGCGTGCGGACGTACCTGCCGGACGGTTGCCTGTTTCAGATATGATTTGATGCTTTTTCGGTAGCAGCGGGGCTCGGTGGGCTTGGACTCGTTGCCGGACAGAAACCATGCAGCATTGCTGACACATCCGCGCAGCTTTTTCAGCATAATAAGCAGCTGCTTTGGGATTGGAATTTCCCGGCGGGAGGTGCGGGTTTTAGGCGTTTGGATGACCACCTTTGTATGCCCATTTTCACAGGAAATTCGGCAGACCGTCCGGTTGATCTTCAGCGTTCCGAGTTTCAGGTCGAAATCGCCCCACTGTAAGCCGCAGATCTCGCCAATACGCAGCCCCAATTCCACCCCTAATAATAAGCCAATTTTGCGGGGCGTTGGGTTCTCCTGTACATACTGATAAAGCCGCTGCTGCTCCGCCGGGGAGAGGGGTACAGAAATTTTGTCGATGGCTTTTGGCAGCGCTACTTCTAGCTCCATCGGACGGATCAGGCGCAAGTGCGCGGCATATTTGCAGATACGCCGCAGCATGGAGAGGCATTCCCGGGCAGAGGAGTTCCCTAGCGGCTTGTGTGCGGCATCTATCGGTGCAATGATCTGCTGCATAGCCTGTTCCAGAAAACTTTCCTCAAGAGATGCAACTGGCACTTTGCTCAAAACCGGAAGAAGATATTTGTGCAGCGTGTACGAGTAATGCGCATAGGTGGATTCTTTTACTGCATTCCGCTGGGAGTGCAGCCATACCTCAGCCAGTGCTTCAAAGGTCAGGTCGGTTCTCTTTAGATTGTAGAAGCCTGCCTCTGCTTTCTTTTGAATCAGCACACGTTTGACCTCAGCATAGACCGTGCCATAGACGTAGCCCCACTGGATTTTCCCCTCCGGTGTACGCGCTTTGATGTAGCGGCCTTCCCACCGGCCATCCTTGCGTTTGTGAATGTTTTCTCCCCGTCGTGCCATTTCTGTTTCCTCCTGCGTCTTGGACACCCTTCTGACCACTTATTCTGTCCACCTTCGTTTTTTGCTGGATTTTTCATGCGGAACTGGTCAATGTGCAAAAAACTTTCAGCTTCTGCGAGGTTTTTTCTAAGGTCAGGTGGGATGCATTTGTAAGGATTTCTATTGATTCCCAGATATAACCATGATAAAATAAGAGAAGAATTCAAACAACGATGTCGAAAGATCGGTATCCTCCATTATCACTATGGGGGATACTTTTTTTATTAAATATATTCTTTGCCATTACGCGGCTGCACATTCTCTGTATCATAAAATACTTTTGCATCATACGCAGATGCGTATGCATAGCTGCACGGATTTCTGTAACATCATAGTGAGGTGAACTTCATCACGACTGTAAACGATGCCGTTGCCAAACACTTTGAACAGTTCTACGACCAGCGGGAGATACATCCCAACAAGTTGGCAACCCACGCCGGTGCATATTCCAAAATCGATTTATTGCTTAACTCATAGATATATTTTTATTCTACAAAATGCATCTCTTGCGAACATAAAAAACGAGTGTTATACTGAAACCATCAAAAACATTGGAGGTGTCCCCTATGCCCCGTCCCAAAGGAAGCAAGAACAAGACCAAGACCGTAAAAGCAACCGTTGACTTTGCTGCACAGATTGCCGAAAAGCAGTCTGCAAAGGAAGCCGCTGCCGCCGAAATCGCATCCATCACTGCGAATATCGATGCGCTGAAAGCTGACCTGAAAACCAAAAAGGCAGAGCTGAAATCTATCGACAAGGAAATCGTCAGAATCGAAGCTAAAAAGGTCAAGGCTGAAACCAAAGCAGCGGAATCCGCAAAGAAAGCCGAAGCAGAGGACGTGCTGAAAAAACTGCTGGCCAGCGGCGTGAGCGCAGACGATATCCTCGCAAAGCTGAAGTGATTTAAAATTTCTGACGCAGCAGTTGACGGAAACATCTACGTCGCAAGCAGTGCAACTTGGTACCAACTTGCGATTTTTGAATCGGATTTTTCAAAATCCAAATTCAAAATGCTTGTTGGGCTGTGCCCAAACCCCTTGTGTTCTGCATCCGGTGGATGCAGGCTGCGCATTTTTGCAAAATGCTTTTTTGATCTGAGTGCCGATGCCTGTGGTATCGGCACTTTTTGCACAGATAGATTCCCAGAAGCAGAAAATCGTGCTATGCAGCGCATCCGGGATTGTGCTATACTTGATTTACACAAACCTGTTTGTCCTAAAAAATTGGAGGTGTTCATGGCTACACGAACCATTTGTTTTCCCATATCCGGCTACCCCTATTGCAAAGAACAGCCGGTGACATTCACATGGATAAAAGGTAGCAAGCGGCAGAATATCCGTGCCGTCCATGATGCCGTCCATACAACAGACCCGGATGTTTCAATTCTGGAAGTCAGCTCTGCATCCGTTCAGCCGGAGGGTGAGGCAGTTTCTTCTCTGCGGCTTCTGCTGCATCTGGATTCTGTTGCGCAGGATGTGCCCATCAGCACGGTTTTTGAAGCTGCCAAGGTATTTGAACATGGTGGTCCATTCGCTGACCTTCTGACCTGTGCGCCATCCAAAGTCCATAAGGACACTCGGCTGCGAACCAATGGAAAGCTGCTACGCTACTCTTTGGAAGGAAGTGAGTATCCGATAGAGCCGCATCCGGATTCATTTTTTGAGTGGCTCTACTGCCGTGCGTTGAAGCAGTTCCCGGAAAAGGCTGCGCAGCTGAGCAGATATAATGCCTTTTCTGATATTGCTGCCGCAGCGGACTCTAAAAAGTATTATGGCGATTCCTCGCGGGCGGCTGCAATCTATGTAGGACTTGCAGCGGCAGGAAAACTTCCGTGCATCGATTCCTATGAATCATTCATTGCGGAAGTTTACACGGAGCCAAAGCCCTTGCCCAAGTCTGGAAAATCTGAGACTGCTTCAAAAAAGACCCCCGAGGTTTCTGCACCTGCACCAGCAAAGGAGATTCCGGCAGACGAATCGTCGCAGTCCGATAATGCAAATATTCCGGACGCTGCGCAGATGGAACAGATCCTTGAGCTGCCCAAAGCGACCTGTCTGCTCCTTTCTTTGGCAAAAAATGCTGGTCTTTCTGCAAATAATTCCAGTGAGCTGGCGTATAAGGGAAAGGAATTTTTTCTTGACGCTTATCAGAAAGCACTGAAAAACAAAACGCTCCAAATCAATGTCCATAAGAACAAGTTCACATTTCCGATGGAGGATCATGACAGCGGATTTCATGCGGTCGGAGTGCTGACCCGTTCACCTGCTTGGGAATACGGATGGAAGTTCAACTATCTGCCCGAGAATACATCCGGCGCAGAAAAGCCCGAAGTCAAAGCAAAGATCCAGAAGCCTTTGACCGCATTGGAGCATCTGGAACGCTGTGGGTATAAAATCGTTCAGCAGGTCGTGCCGGAAAAACTCCCACCGATTGCTGTTCAGCGGATGGCATGGAAAACAGGCGAGGCTCTTTGCGATCCGGTGGTGGTGGATTTCTTGCAGTTTATCCGAACACATATGCAGAGCGACGGCTCTTTTTCGTTCCGTATCCCAAAGGGTGCGTCCAAAAAATCGTTTGCCACACTTTCAGAGATTGCTCAGACGTGGGACAAAATGGGACTTTTTGCAGCCATTGTGATTTACCCGCAGAATATCGTCTATGAACTTGCGCAAAATGAAACCGTCCGGCATTTTTTGAGCGGAAAGTGGCTGGAGCTTTTTGTAGAGCATCAGGTTCAGCAGATCCTGAACCACTATCGGGAGGAGCAGGGCGCTGAAGTTTCGGTTTGCTCCAATGTGGTCCTTTCAGAAACGGCATCCGTAGGGAGCACGCATGAGCTGGATGTTGTGTTCTCCATCAATGGGAAATTTTTCTGGGTAGAAGCCAAATCCTCCAGCCGAAGCATTGATTATGGAAAATATTCTTCTCTGTGCGAAAAGCTGAACGTGACACCAGAAAGCTTGCTTTTGGTCAACAGCGATTTGTCCGTGGAAGAGTGCGAAGGTGTTTCTTATTTCTGGAATTACCGTGTTGCAAATTGTGCAACGATCACGCAGGAACTGGAAAGCATGATCGCTAAACAAATTGAAAGCACCGGAAATGCTGTTCTGAGTACAGACTGAGCAATAAGCAAAAAAGGCCCTGAGAACCCTGCCGGATAAGCGGCAAAGTTCTCAGGGTCGTATTGTTTATCTGGAATGTTCGGTTTGCTCTGGCTTCTTTTCCTCATCGAAGAAAAGCTCAATATTTTTCTGTGCTCGAAGAAGCTCCTGCATTTCTTCTTTCGCTTTGCGATAGTCCGGGTAGCGTGCTTTCTTTTCTGTCAGCAGCTTGGAATATTCCGCATCCAACTCTTTGACCTTGGGGAGCGTTTTCAAATTGGATTCATCAAACGCTGCTTTCGCTGCCTTGTGCAGCGTGATCTCTGTGCGGTGCGTTTCCAGAAAACGCTTGCTGTATCCAGTCTTGCGGTAGGCATCATAGACCGGACGCGTCTTGGCGTAGTTGATGATGTGCGCTTTCAGCACTGCGATTTCTGCCAGCCGCTTCTCTGATGCTTTAATGGAATCGCCCAGTTCATGATAGCGCGCAGTGGCAGCATCCACACGCTCCTGCATTTCCTCGATGCTGCCGATTTTGTTTTCCTGTAAGAAAACCAGCGTCCGGGACATCTCTTTTAAGTTGTGCTGCTTTGCCCAGCGGGCAAAACCCGTGCCTTTTCCCTCGGCCAGTTTTGCCTGAATGTCCACCAGCATCTGAAATTTTTGTTCCGATGTCGGGCACTTTTGCCGCGGTCGATGCTCCGCTTCTCCGGCAAGGACAGCTTTCAGTTCTTCCTCGCTGTACCCTGCCCCCAAAGTACGGAACCGGATAAATCGTTTCTGCCGTGCGCCCTTGACGGAGGTGTACTTTCCGCGTTTGACTTCGTAGCCCTGCTGCTCCAGCTTTTGCAGAAAATCCTCGTAGTCCTTGGGCTTTTCAGCCAGAATACTATCGATCACACTGCATAGTCGGTCACGGTTGCTCTCTTTGGGCGGGTAGAGCGTGCGCTTCTGCCGCTCCCGGTAAGGCTTTATCTCAATGACGGAGAGCTGACGTTCTAAGCAGATCAGGTCACTCAACCGCTGCACTGCCAACGCAGAAAAGAAAAAATCCCGGAATTTTCGTGTTCCATCCAGCGCAGTGGAGTTATAAATAATGTGGTTGTGGATGTGTTCCCTGTCCGTGTGGGTGGCAACGATAAACGCATAGTTGCCCTTGGTAAAGCGCATTGCCAGCTCGTAGCCCACCTTGTTGGCTTCCTCGGCGGTGATCTCACCGGGGCGGAAAGACTGCCGTATCTGATAGGCGATCACATCATTTTTCTGTCTGCGCCCTGTGGTAAGTTCGTATTGCCGCTTGGACAGCATAAATTCTTCGTCTGCGGTCAAGGGGCTGCACTCATAGCTGCTGACCAACTCTCCCCTGCTCGTTTTGTCAGGATTCTGCGCATAGTCTGTGCGGCTTTTCAGGCAGGCCGCAACCGACTTGCTCTTGTTTTTGTGCAGCGCGATCAAACGTGTTGCGGCCAGTCTGACCACCTCCCGGCAAAAAGAAAATGCCGCACAGTAGCGGCATTTTGATGGAAAACGTGAATGTTCAATATTCCGAACTCAAAAGAAAATCTGCAATGTGCATTGTTTTGATCCCCTCATAGTTGCCACCCGCAAAAGCATCGGTGGTGAGAACATATTTGGGATAATTATCGTGGATTTCCAGTAGACGCTCGTATTCACGTTTTTCTGTGTTTATGGAATTGATCTGCTGTGTGACCTGAACATACAGCTTTTCGTTTTGGCGTATAGCAACAAAGTCGATTTCGCCATCGGGTGTTTTGCCGATTTGGACAGTATATCTCCGGCGGCAAAGCTCCAGATAGACAATGTTTTCAAGGCTGGCAGCAACACTGTCGGCATTATAACCGAGAACACTGTATCGTAAAGCGGTATCTGCAAGGTAGAACTTTTCCTGCGTTTTCAAAATTTCTCTGCCACGCAGGTCATAGCGGGAACAGCGGTGCAGCAAATAGGCATTTTCCAGCTTTTCGAGATAGCTGTAAACGGTTTCATTGTCAATGGCACGACGCTCGGACTTCAGGTAATCCGCAATCGACTTGGCAGAAAATGTGTTACCGACATTCTGAAACGTGTATTTGACGATGCGCTCTAACTGGTCGATTTTCTTGACTTGATTCCGACGGACAATATCAGAGAAAATAGTAGAATTATAAATGTCCCGGACGATCGTGTAAACTTCATCCGGCGCATATGCCTGCAAGTGTGTGGCAGGAAAACCGCCCAGACGAACGTAGTTGGCAAGTTCGTCTTTCGGATCGCTAAGTGTAGCGTATTGCTGTTTGAACGTCAGGTATTCGCTGAAAGACAACGTATAGATGCGGAAAGCAACATATCGTCCTGTGAGGTAAGTTGAAATTTCCGAGGACATCATATGGGAGTTAGAACCAGTGACATACAGGTCAACATCAAAGTCAGAGGCCAGCGAATTGACAACCTTTTCCCAGCCTTTGACCTCCTGAACTTCGTCGAGAAAAAGATAGGTCTTTCCATTTGTGGAGAGCTGCGCTTTGAGCTGTGCATACATCTGTTTCGCCGTCATATCCGCATACTCCATCGAATCATAGCGGCAGTTGACAATGCGTTCAACAGGAATGTTCCGCTCGGTTTTCAACTTTTCCGTAATCATTTTCAAGATCGTGGATTTTCCGCAGCGACGCACGCCAGTCAGGATTTTTACGAAAGGGGTATCGGTGTATGCCATGATTTGGTTTACATATAAAGGTCTGTAAATCATCGAAATCGCCTCCCATCTAGTACAGTTTACCGCAAAGGCAATGCAAAGTCAACAAGTTTTGCGGTTTCAAATCGCAAAACCCAAAAAATCAAAGCAAAGATACGGGCAACGTGCAGGGGACTTGCTCATCACCGTTCTGCAATCCAACCGCTGAACCATTCCACGGCTTCCACAATGACCGTTGCGGCTGTGATGAGCAGAAAGCATCCAAACTCTGCCACCAGCAGAATGAAAAACTGATCCCAAGTCTGGCGGTAGGCGGTATAGATGCCGCAGCCGAAGATGTAGAGCATCAGCGGCGCGACCACATAGCTGGACAGGGTCAGCAGCCATTTTGCCATCAGATCCAGAAACGCCACAAAGAGAGAAATCGGGAAAAGAGCAATTTTCTTCAGCGTAAACATCATATCGAACACCAACCTTTCTTTTCGGCTCTATTATAAAGGCATCAGCTATTGCGTTGCAAAGATGTCAACTGTTATGTACCCCACAGTCCTCCAACTGCGGGGAAAGTTTTAAAGTTCTGCCAACCGGGAAAGAATCTGCTTGCCGATGCTGATTAGTTCATCCAGCCGGGCGCGCAAGTCCTCCAGATCGGCGGCGTATACTCGACCATTTTCATTGGCTACTTTGGCGTACTGGTTCAGGTTATTGCTGCACATCTGCAAAAGATACGCCATACGGCGCAGCTGCGGCAGATCCAGATACAGACAATATCCGTCCAGCGCCATCTTGCGCAGATAGGAGCCAATGCTCAGAATGCCGCTGGCTTCCATCTTGTTCCGAATCCGTTCCAACTCCGGCTTGCTGACCCGGAAATGGAGCTGCTGGTCGCGGTGGTCGCTCACCGGGCATCACCATCCTTATCATAATAGCTGCGGAACGGTTTGACAGGCTCCGACTGATTGGTCTTTTCCCCCAGTGCAGCCAGTACAGACGGACGAGTTGCAGGTGTTTCGGTTTCCTCGGTTTCTTCAGGAGCATCCTGCGAGGAACTGCGGTCACGGTCGATGTTCAGCAAGGCGTTCAATTCAGCAAGGCGGGCAGACTTTTCGGCCAGTTCTTCCTCCTGTGCAAAGGGCTTTGCCACTTCGACCTCTGCGGCCTGTTTCTGCTGTTCCAGATTTTGCAGAACATTTTCGGCATCTGCAATACGGTCAGCAAAGTTGTCGATGGCATTGTCCAGACGAGTGATATTGCCGCGCGCATCATCGCCCAGCGATACCGGGTAACTCAACTCTGCCCGGAGTACGGCCTGATGCTCATTTTTGAAGCTATCGAATCGAATGTTCAGTTCAAAGCCACGGTAGGTGCCCAGCAGCATCATATCAGCATTGGGCATCTCCTGCCGAGCCAGCAGCAGCCGTTCGCCGGCAGCCTTTTTGTCATCGTACACCATGCCCTTGATGGTCATGCCGCAGAAGTTTTCTTTGTCCTGCGGGTGTGCTGCTGCAATCTGTGAATCCTTTTGTAAAGCAGCAATGCGGGTTTTCTGTTTCTGGATCTCCTCCGGGAAAGTTTTGAGCAGCTTATCCTCCAGACGATATTTCTGATTCTGGAAGTCTCCGCGCAGCACCTTCAATTTTGCTACCTGCACGTCCAAGTCCATCTTTTCCCGGATGCGAGGGTCGCCTGCACACAGAGCCTTGATTTCTGCGTAAGATAAAGCCTGTTCGTCAATATCATCGCAAGATCGCATAGGCGATTTGCTCGTCATGATCTGCGAGATAAACTTCTGTTTATTCTCAAGGGTCTGATAGAGATAGGCGTCAAATGTCGATTCCGTGACGTAGTTATAGACGTAGACTTGTTTGTTTTGGTTGCCTTGGCGGATGATTCTGCCGTTGCGCTGGGTCATATCAGACGGACGCCAGCCTACATCCAGATGATGCACCGCCACAAGCAGCGTCTGGACGTTGGTGCCAGCTCCCATCTTTGCAGTGCTGCCCAGCAGCACACGCACCTGTCCGCTGCGCACCTTGGAGAAAAGTTCTGCTTTCTTGTTCTCCGTATCTGCGTTGTGGATGAACTCGATCTCCTGTTCGGGCACACCGGCGTTGAGCAGCTTGGAGCGAATATCATCATAGACGTTGAACGAACCGTCCCCCTTGGGAGTAGACATATCGCAGAAAATCAACTGGGTCAGCTTCTGCTCCTTGGTGTCGTTCCAGATGCGCAGGACGTTGTTGACGCAGGCATTTAACTTGCTGTTGGGGTCATCGGGCAGAGCGGAATTCATCAACCGCTGGTCAAGACCGATTTTGCGGCCATCCGACGTGATTTTCAACATATTATCCACAGAGGGGTCAACAGAACCGCTGTGGACTTCGGCTGCACGTTCGCTCAACGCCTGCACCATATCCTGTTGGATTTCCGAAGGTTTGACCACCACCGTCTCAAATTTTGCATCAGGCACCGGGAGATGAAGCTGGTCGCTGGTCTTGATATCTGCTGCTTCTTTGAACATCGCCATCAGTTCAGGCAAGTTGAAGAACTTCGCAAAACGAGTGCGTGCACGGTATCCGGTGCCTTCGGGCGCAAGTTCGATGGCAGTAGTAGTTTCACCAAAAGTAGAAGCCCACGCATCAAAATGGGTCAACCCTTTCTGCTGCAAGGTGTTGTACTGGAGGTAGCGCATGAGGGTGTACATCTCGGTCATGCTGTTGCTCAGGGGTGTACCCGTTGCAAAAATCACGCCACGGCCACCGGTGATTTCATCCAGATAGCGACACTTGCCGAACATATCGCTGGATTTTTGTGCCTCGCTCGTACTCAAACCTGCGACATTACGCATTTTCGTGTACAAGTAGAGGTTCTTAAACGCTTGGCTCTCATCCACAAACAACCTGTCTACGCCCAATTGTTCAAACGTAACCACATCATCTTTACGGTCTGTGCCTTGCAGCTTTTCCAGTTTCTGTTTCAGAGACTTGCGCAACTTTTCCAGCTGCTTTACTGTGAAATGTTCGCCAACCTGTGCTTTCGCTTCTTCGATGGCCTCCTCGATTTCATCCATCTGTTCCTGAATCAGACGCTCCTGTCGTTCTGCGGACAAGGGTATCTTTTCAAACTGGCTGTGTCCGATGATAACCGCATCATAATCACCGGTCGCAATTCTCGCACAGAATTTTTTTCGATTACCGGGTTCAAAATCTTTCTTGCTGGTAACCAGCAGCTTCGCATTGGGGTACAGGCGTAAAAACTCGCTGGCCCATTGTTCCGTCAAATGGTTTGGCACGACAAAAAGACTTTTCTGACATAAGCCCAGACGTTTCAGTTCCATAGCGGAAGCCGCCATCTCAAAACTCTTGCCAGCACCGACTTCGTGCGCCAAAAGGGTGTTGTACCCATACAGCACATGGGCAACCGCATTGCGCTGATGCTCTCGCAAATTGATCTCCGGGTTCATGCCCACAAAATGAATATGACTTCCGTCATACTCACGGGGTCGGGTGCTGTTAAAAAGCTCATTGTACCTCTTCACCAATAAGGCACGCCGCTGAGGGTCTTTCCAGACCCAGCCAGCGAAAGCATCCTTGATGGCCTGCTGTTTCTGCTGGGCGAGAGTGGTTTCGTTTTGATTCAGCACACGCTTTTCTTTCCCATCCTCCTCGATGGTATCATAAACGCGGCTGTCACGCAAATTCAAGGTATCCTCCAAAATCTTGTAAGCGTTGGCTCGGCGGGTACCGTAGGTTTCAGTGGCCATAATGTCACCGAAGCCAGTAGCAGATTTATTGCTGATCCGCCATTCGGAAGTGTAAGGGGAGTAGCGAACGGTGATGGCATTGTTGTAGCGGATACGATAGGGCGGCTGAAAAGTTTCCATCATAAACTGCTGCACGATGGAGGGGTCAAGCCATGTGGCACCCAAACGCACATCAATTTCAGATGCTTCAAGATCCTTGGGTTGCGCCTTAGTCAGCGCATCCACATTGACCCTGAACTCCGGGTGACTTTCCGCAGCAAGCTGTGCCATCCGCAGCTTATCGCGTACATTACCCGAAAGGTATTCGTCCGCTGTTTGCCAGCCGGCTTCCGGGTCGTCAGCATCCGCAGCAGGGTCTTTGAAAATCACGCCGGACAATTCGGTGGTGATGCGCTCATAGTTGCCGGGAGTGCCCAGCAGTTCTGCCATATAAGGCAGGTCTACTTTGCCGTGCTCCCCGATGGACACTGCCAGTGCTTCACTGGGGGTATCCACGCTGGTGACAACACGCTCTGGCCGAATCGTCCGCTTGGTGAACATATCTGCCTTGGACTTGAGATTTTTATTCTCGTCCAGATTCTCCAGTGAGCAGAGCAGATAGTAGGAACTGTCATCATCAAACAGGCGGGCATTTTTCTTGTCGTTGATCAGCCCGTATTTTGCAGTAAAGGCATCGTAGGCGGTGTTCAATTTTGCTTGCGATGCCTTAATGTCCTCGTCCGGGAAGTCGTTCAGCTGCTGGTCAATCAGTTCGTTGACGATCTGCCGCAACTCCACCATACCAGCTACACGGCCTTTGACGTTGTCGGACAGTTCGATCTGCGTCATGATAGAGTTCTCTCGGTAGTAGATCTCGCCATCAACAACCGTATAGCTAAAATTCTTCACAGTCGGGTCTGCGGGCAGCGTTTTGCGCTGTGCTTCCGCATCTGCGACGTCCGGGGCAGCAATCTCCACTGCAGTGTAATTGCCCTCGATGTGCTGCACCGCCTCGGCAAGCTGGTCTGCAAGGCTGGTGCCCTCGATGGGTGCAACGGTCAGGTCGTGACCATATTGGGTGCTTTCCAGTTCCAAATTTCCCAGCACCATTTCCGGGTGGTCTACAAAATAGCTGTTGAGAGTAAATCCATCCTCAGTCTGCCCCAACTGCACCCATGCGGGCTCGATATCCGCGGGGCGGTCACGCTTCTGCAAAAAGATAATGTCGCTGACAACATCCGTACCAGCGTTAGCACGGAACGCATTATTCGGCAGACGGATAGCCCCCAACAGGTCAGCACGCTCTGCCATGTGCTTGCGGGCGGTGCTGTCCTTGCTGTCCATGGTGTAGCGAGAAGTCACAAACGCCACGATGCCACCCGGACGCACTTGGTCGATGGCTTTTGCAAAAAAATAATTGTGGATACTGAATCCCAGCTTGTTGTACGCCTTATCGTTGACTTTGTACTGACCAAAGGGCACGTTGCCCACGGCAAGATCGTAGAAATCACGGCGGTCGGTGGTCTCAAAGCCAGCAACAGTAATGTCGGCCTGCGGATACAGCATCTTGGCAATGCGCCCGGTGATGCTGTCCAGTTCCACGCCGTACAGCCGACTGTCTGCCATACTGTCCGGCAGCATTCCGAAGAAGTTGCCCACACCCATGGACGGTTCCAAGATGTTGCCAGACCGGAAGCCTATGCGTTCCACGGCATCGTAGATACCACGGACGACGGTGGGGCTGGTGTAGTGGGCGTTCAGGGTGCTGGAACGGGCGGCGGCGTACTCATCCTCGGAGAGCAGTCCCTTCAATTCCGCATATTCTTTTGCCCAACTGTCTTTGCCGGGGTCAAAGGCATCTGCCAGACCGCCCCAGCCTACATACTGGGAAAGCACCTGCTGTTCCTCAGCGGTGGCACCCCGGTGCTCCTGTTCCAGCTTGAACAAGGTGCGGATGGCTTCGATGTTCCGGGCATATTTCTGTTTTGCGCCGCCCTCGCCCAGATGGTCGTCTGTGATGCGGAAGTTCCCGGCAGGCACAGCGTTCAGGGCTTCATCCAAGGCAGCAG
>ERZ1032022.158-NODE-158-length-17245-cov-7.800349_pt1 | contig 17245 bp, 10 predicted proteins | sample MGYA00516699_ERZ1032022 | MGnify/ENA primary metagenome ERZ1032022 (study PRJEB33719, sample SAMN04261294) | wastewater metagenome | biome: rural village; feature: human; material: feces | host: Homo sapiens | place: El Salvador | collected 2013-01-07 ... | reverse complement strand
ACATCCAGCAGATCACAAAAGCAATGAAGATGGTCGCCGCAGCCCGTCTGCGTAGAAGCTGCCCACTGCGAACCGGCACGCATCGCAAAAACGCTGTCGTTCCGCACGAATGACGGCGTGATCCTCATCGTTGCGGCAGGCGACACCAAGATCGACAACCCGAAGTACAAGGCGCGGTTCGGCTGCAAGGCGCGGATGCTCGCGTTTGAGGAGGTCGAGACGGAGATCGGCCATGCGGTCGGCGGCGTGTGCCCGTTCGGTGTGAATGGCGGCGTGACGGTCTATCTCGATGAATCGCTCCGACGGTTCGAGACGGTATTCCCGGCGTGCGGCTCGTCCAACTCAGCCATCGAGGTCACCATCCCAGAACTGGAGAAATTCTCCGGTTTCAAGGCATGGGTGGACATCTGCAAGGGCTGGAGAGAGGCGTGAGCACGGTTGCCATCGGGCAGTTCGGCGCCGGGGAGGACAAAACTGCCAATCTCAGGGAAATAGAACGCCTTGCACAAATGTCAGCGGAAAATGGAGCAAAAATGCTGTTTTTGCCGGAATACAGCATGTATTACGCAAAAGTGAACGCACGGTCGAAAAATATCGAGGCCGCAGAGCGGTGTGACGGCGCGTTCATTATTGCGCTCGGTGAGCTTTGCAGGAGATATGGCCTGTGGATTGCTGCAGGCATGTACGAGCGCACGGACGGTCTGCCGTACAACACGATTGCGGTTCTTGATGACCGCGGCCGCCTGCGCGGAACGCACCGCAAGAACCGTTTGTACGATGCCTTCGGCTATCGGGAATCCGATGAGTGCCGGGCAGGGGACAAGCCGTTTTCGCCCATCGAGACACCCGCCGGAAAACTGGGTATCATTACCTGCTTCGAGCTTCGGCTTCCGGCGCTTGCCGCCGAGCAGAAGGCGCGCGGCGCCGAGACGCTGTTCGTTCCGGCGGGCTGGGTGCAGGGCGAGAACAAGCTGCTGTACTGGCGCACCCTGCTGTGCGCGCGAGCCATCGAGAACGGCCTGACCGTGCTCGGTGCAGATCAGTATGCGCCCGGAAAATTTGTTGGGCACAGCATGGCGTTTCAGCCGGACGGCACCGCGCTCGGTGAACTCGGGGAAGAACAGGATTTGCTTATCGTGAAAATAAATTGATGAAAATTAACATGCGCTAAAAGGGGAGAGGGAATGAAGGCTGCCAAATGCTTTATCATCTGTGAAATCGTTTGCTTTGTCGGTCTGGCGCTGTCGTATGCAGGCGAATTTCTGTGCGCTTTTGTGGCGCAAGGAACGGATAAGGACATATTTCAGATGGGATTATTCCTGTTCTGGCTGCTTATTGGGCCGTTGGCAATCTGCAATCTGATTTGCGCTGCTGTGATGTACAGGCGGCTGTCCGACCCGGCGGTGCGGCAGACGCTGTGGCGCTGCATCATTGCAATGAAGTGCATCGCGATGCCAATGTTCCTGCTGAATTTCTTTTTCGGCATGATTTACGGCATGTTTACGCTGATTTTCCCGATGACGCTGCCGGTCGTGCTCTTACAAATGCTGGTTGCCTGGTTTGCCATGATGGCCTCGTCCGGCTACTGCATTGCGCTCATCCTGCACGCGCGCAGGCAGGGCAAAATCAGCACCGGAACCGCAGTCCTGCAGGTCATTTCCCAGTTTATTTCGGATCAATGACCTCACCCATTTTTTCATAAGCTTCCCGGAATCCCCGCAGACGGCTCTGTGTGACCACATGGTTCTCATCTCCACCGATCAGTGCAATACCGTTTTACATGCAACCATGCCAAGCTCTTTCGCATCAAAAGAAAGTGATGTAATGGACGGCACATTATTTTCCAGTACGGAACTGTTATAAAAAGATGCCACACGGATGTCTTTTGGAACCTTTACATGCTTTTCACGCAGCTTTTTCAATACCCGGCTGCACACCGCATCGTCCATACACAAAATACATTCTGCCTTTCGCTCGAGTACCTCTTCCACGATCTTGTCGATCACCACATGATTATCAAGATTTAAAAAAAGCATTGTCGGATCAATGACCTCACCCATTTTTTCATAAGCTTCCCGGAATCCCCGCAGACGGCTCTGTGTGACCACATGGTTCTCATCTCCACCGATCAGTGCAATACGCTTCATTCCTTTCATTAAAATAATGGACGTAAGTTCTTTACACGCACTTTTGTGATTGTGGTCGATCTGGATCACACCTGTATAATTGGAGGAACCGATCGTCACAAACGGTACTTTTTTTTCCTGAAGATACTCTATCTGCCGGTCCTCCACAAACGTCCTCATCAGGATCACACCATCTACTTTACGGTTTGAGATAATGCGCTCTAACGAGGAGATATCGTTATTTTTACAGATGGAAAGCAGGATATCATACTCCATAATTCCGGCGATCTCCTGAATCCCAAATAAGCATTCCTGAAAGAATGTGAGATCCACAACATCATAATCTCCCGGCATGACCACACAAAGATTATATGTTTTTGACTGCGCCAGTCCTTTGGCGATAACGTTTGGCTTATAATCATGCTCCTCAATATATTTTAATACACGGTCTCTCGTCTCCTGCCCGATCCGTCCCTTCCCTGAAATGGCTCTTGAGACAGTGGTTTTTGAAACACCAAGTGCTTCTGCCACATCTGCGATCGTTATATTTTTCTTCTCTTCATTCCCCATAAAACCCCTTCTTTCCTCAAAGCAGTTACTTCCCCTGAATTGTGTTGTGGCTCCTGCATCGCTCGCGCTCCTGCCACAATGTTACTTTGTCCTGCCCTGATATGCTGCGCATCCTTTGCGCAACAATATTATTATCATCCTATTCCCGAAAAAAAGCAATGACATTTTTACATATTTTCCAAACAATCTTTTGTTTCTGCTCACTTATGCCCTGTTCCGGTAACAATTCTGTTTTTTCGTATCAACATCGGATTTACATTTGTTTTTCCTGATGCTATAATATATTTGCGCAATCGGTTGCGTTATCAGATGATGATATATCAAATCACACTGATTGTCAATATGAAAATATTTTTTGGGGGACAATATGAAAACAGACCATTTACTTTTCGGGGCAGCTTATTACTCGGAATACCTTCCATATGACCGCGTGGAAAAAGACATGGAAATGATGGAAAAAGCAGGCATGAACACGATCCGTATCGCAGAATCGACCTGGAGCACCATCGAGCCAAAAGACGGTATCTTTGATTTCACACATCTCGATAAAATGCTTGAGGCGGCTGCACGCCACCATATTTCTGTCATTGTCGGGACACCGACCTACGCCATCCCGGCATGGCTGGCAAAAAAATACCCGGACATTCTGGCTTTGACCAATAACGGTCAGAACATTTATGGTGCAAGACAGAATATGGATATCACACACGCAGGCTATCTGTTCCACTGCGAGCGAGTTATCCGCGCAATGATGGAACATATCAAAGATGTTCCGCATATCATCGGATTTCAGCTGGACAATGAGACAAAAAGCTACGGCACTGCCGGTCTGCGTGTCCAGGCAATGTTTGTCGATTATTTAAAGGAAAAATACCCGGATATCAATGAATTCAATCGCGAGTTCGGACTGGACTACTGGAGCAACCGCGTCAACACATGGGAAGATTTCCCGGATGTGCGTGGCACGATCAATGAAAGCCTTGCCGCTGAATTTGCCAAATTCCAGCGTCTGCTTGTAACCAGATTTTTAACATGGCAGGCTTCGATCGTTTCCGGATACAAGCGCCCGGATCAGTTCATCACACAGAACTTTGACTTCGACTGGACAGACCATTCCATCGGCTATCAGCCGGAGGTCAACCAGTACGAAGCTGCCAGATGCATGACCGTTGCCGGATGTGACATTTATCATCCTTCCCAGTCACTTCTTACCGGAGAGGAGATCACCTTCTGCGGCAACATCTCGCGCAGCTTAAAGAAAGACAATTATCTTGTTTTAGAGACACAGGCTCAGGGAAATATTGCATGGCTTCCATATCCGGGGCAGCTCAGGCTTCAGGCCTACAGCCACATTGCAAACGGCTCCAACAGTGTCATGTACTGGCACTGGCACTCGATCCACAATGCGGTTGAGAGCTATTGGAAAGGTGTGTTGTCACACGATTTTTCCGAAAATGAGACTTACCGGGAGGCTGCATCCATCGGTGCAGACTGGAAGCGGATCGGCACCCACCTTAAAAACCTGCAAAAGAAAAACCGTGCTGCCATCCTGCTTGACAATGACTCCCTGACCGGACTGCGTCTTTTCCCATTGAAAGACCTCGGCAATTACAGCTATAACACTGTTGCCCGCTGGCTTGGTGATGCTCTGTACCATTTAAATATCGAGTACGACATGATCTCCTCTGCGGAACGTGATTTTTCTTCCTACGAGTGCCTGATCGTGCCTGCACTTTACAGTGCTTCCGAAGATCTGCTCACCTCAATTTCTGATTATGTAAAAAACGGCGGACATCTGATCACGACGTTCCGTTCCGGTTTTTCAGATGAACAGTTAAAAATTTATGCGGACACACAGCCTCACATTTTACAGGAATGTCTTGGTATCCACTATGACCAATATACCTACCCGGTGGATGTTTCGGTAACACTGCCTGATTTTATGGCTTCCGATGTCGGCTCGTCATGTTCCGATGAATCCTGCACAAACAGCAGCAAATGTCTGCACTGGATGGATCTTGTGATCTACGATACCGCCACACCGCTCTTTTTCTACGATCACCCGGTCTGGAAAAAATATGCGGCTGCCACAGTCAATCAGTTTGGAAAAGGGTCAGCACTGTATCTCTCCAGCATGTTTGATGGCGCACTTCTGGAAAAAGTTCTGGTCCACTACTTTACTTCGCTTCCGGAAACACTTTTAGTACATCCAGAATGCCACTTCCCATTGATCATCCGGGAAGCTGTCAATGATTTTGGAAAACGGGTAAGATTTTACTTCAATTATTCCAGTGAAAAACAGACCGCCATCTGCAAAGGATTTTCCGGCACGGAATTATTGTCCGGCAGAAAAATAGTGGAACAGGAAACGTTTTCCCTGGAACCATGGGGCGTGGTGATCGTGGAAGAAAACTAATTTTCCCTTCACATACACAAAATATGCCGCACGAAAGGGTAATTTTTCGTGCGGCATATTTTTTAGTGACATCTTATGAATTTCATTTAGAATTTTTTATTTTTTCTGTATGCGGTTCCCATCAGTGCACAGCCAAACAGTAATAATATCACTGCTGCTGCAACCGGTGTGTTATCCGATGTCTTCGGACTTGCGATCACGTTGCCTGTTGTCTGGCTCATATCTGTTTCATTTAAGACGATGACATAATCGGATGCGTGTGAGAACTTGAAGTCTACAGTACCATCTTCTTTTACCTGTGCTGCCTGATAATACTCAAACTTACCGGTTGTCTCATTATAGTAATAAAGATTTGCTATTTTTCCACTGTAGTCCTTGCCAACGGAAAGTCTCAATATTCCCTCAAAGCCAAATACTCCGTCATAATTTAAGGAGAGCTGGATGGTTTCATTTCCGTCTGCCAGCGCTGTCACTTTCTGTTTTGGAATATCACTTGTTCCCACAACCAGTCCAAGATCGATCGGCGCTGTCACATTACCGGTGATATCTTTTCCATTGATGATCCAGCTGGCCTGATCACTTACCTTGAAGGTTACGTTCATATCTTTTCCTTTGATACTCTCGAACACACTTGCAGGAATTTTGGTTGTCTTTAACAGGTTTACACGGATTTTACTTCCGGTTTTTGCCTTATTCACTGCCTCGATCACATTTGCAAAACTCTCCTCCTGCACGGTTACTTCTGCTACAGCCTGTTCTTCCTGTTTTGGAGTTGTCTGGACTGCAGAATTGACCTGACTGGAATTGTTTCCTGATGTCTGCTGATTTCCGTTATGATCCTCTGTTGTTTTTCCATCTGGCTTTTTATCATCTGTTGTATTATCCGGAGCCGGTTCTGTTTTTGTCTCCGCAGTCAGAACAATTGTTCCACCATCTTTTGCTGCCGGAATGGTAACAGAAACGTTCTGGTCAGCAGAAACAGTGTAAGTTTTTCCATCATAAAGGTTTTTAAGAACTGTTCCGGCACTCTCTGCTACCGGGATCACTACTTCTTTCTCTGCCTCTTTCACATTCATTCCTACATATAAGGTGCTGTTTCCATAACTTCTGCTGATCACTTCGTAACCTTCTGCGTCAGAAGCTGCCACTGTACTTCTGTTTCCTCTTGCAAATACATCTGTGTATGTATTACGGATTGCAAGCATTGTCTTGTAATGGTTGTAAATACTGTTGCTGTCTGCTTTCTGTTTTTCCAGCTCTGTCCAGTCAAAGTCTCGGCGGTTTGTCTGGAGCGGCCAGTTGTTGGCTCCACCCTGTCCGATCTCCTCTCCATAATAGAGCACCGGCTGGCCTTTTGCGGTAATCTGAAGTGTTGCTGCCACTTTCATCAGGTTGTAAGCTTCTTCTTCGCTGAGTTTACTCTCATTTACAAGCTTATACTGAAGGCTGTCCTCATCATGACTGCTCAAAAAGCTTCCCATTGTAGCAGTGTTATTGATCGCACCATTTCGTTTCTGTAAAGAACTTTCCACACCAGAAATATCTCCGGTTACGAATTTCTGTGCAAAATCATTGAAATCAAAATCTAACAGTGCATCCATGCTTCCGGTTCCAAGTTCTCCCGCATTATTGGCATATCCTGCACCGGAATACTCTCCTATCATTTTAAAATCAGGATTTACTTTGGTCAGCGAGTTTTTGAAAGCTTCCCATGTCGTTGTCTCTACATGTTTTACAGTATCCACACGATAATAGTCAATACTGTATTTTGACATCCACTCGGTCTGCCATGTAACAAGCTGGTCTGTCACTGCTTTGTTTTCTGTCACAAAATCAGGCAGATCTGACAATGAATCATATTTATCATCACCGCTGATCGTGTTGTTGGAGTCACGGATCATGGAAATACTGTTTCCATCTGCATCTGTTAAAATACTGTTGAAGTATTTTTCTGTACCGTAACCTGCATGGTTTAACACAACGTCCACCATGATTTTCATTCCCTTGCTGTGAGCGGCATCCAGTAATGCTTTGAACTGCTGCTCTGTTCCAAGATGTTTGTTTAACTTTGTGAAATCGCTTGCCCAGTAACCATGATAGCCATAGGTAGCGGTATCTGTCTTATTATCATGCTGATCTTCTGTGATATTTTCTACGATTGGAGTGATCCAGATTGTGTTCACACCCAGATCTTTTAAATAATCCAGTTTCTGGTTTAATCCGGCAAAATCTCCACCGTGATAGCTGGATCCGCCTTTTTCGCCTGTGTTATAATCTCCAACTCCGTATGCATCATTGTTGCTTGCATCTCCGTCAAAGAAACGGTCTGTCACTGCAAAATAAATCACTGCCTCATCCCAGTCGAAATCTCCGGCACTTTTTTTGCGCTCTGTGACGGTAACATTTGTCGCTGTTGTATATACATTTCCATAAATATCTTTCACTGTGACCGGAATCGTTTTTTCTCCTGCGGCTACCGTATTCAGGCAGGAGATTGTTCCTTCCATGAGTGTCGGATCAATCGCAAATTCCCTGTTTAATCCTAATTCACTCACATCGGCTGTGATTGCAGCAATTTCAGATGTTTCAAGACCTTCTCCGTCTTTTGCAGTCAATTTTACGGATAACACATTGTTGTCATTGTAGTCCATTACATACTGTGATAAAGAAGCCTCTACGCTCACATTTGCTTTTTTGAAGTGGCATACGCTGCATTCTTTTCCGCTGTAATCAGCTTTTTCACTGTTAAACGCATCTAATTCCTCGGTGCCGTCTACCACATAGTAGTAATAGTAATCACCCGTGGAAACGCCAGTGAAATCGTATCCAAAGCGGTCATTTGCTGCATCATAAGTCATCGCGCAGGTCTGTCCGTTGACAACCACACTGACTTTGCCGTCTAAAGAAGCAAGATTGTTTTCTGCTGCCAGTGTATCGTTCCTGTAGTAAAAATGGATCGTATCATTAGCTCCATCCATCTCGTAACCTGCGTTGTATGGCAATACCTCTGTGATTCCCTCTCCCTGCGTAAACACTGCTTTGACCAGTGACTGTCCTGCCGGGATCGTCACATAATGATCTCCGCCGTCTTTGTTTGCCCACTCATTGTCAGCAGTACTTTGTCTCATACAGAAAGATAACATCAGATCTGCCTGCGAATCTTTTACCGGAATTTTGGCAACCATTTTTCCATTGATGTCTGCAAATGCTACAGATACATCAGAGCCGAATCCACTGTTCCATGTAAAAATGTTCCAGCCCTCATAATCCTTTGCCGGTCTGTCGTACTCGATCATGATGCTGCGTGATTTTGGCTTAACCAGTTCCGGAAGTGTTGTGTACGCCTGATTGCTGTTGGATACAATATAGAGTGTGACATTTTCGGCTGTTGCGCTGTTATTGTATAAAACCGTATCTCCCTGCCATTTCCACTCGTCTTTAGATCTTGGAATTATCTGGACGTCGGTATATGGGAGTGTCACATCTGCACGCAGCCACTCATTTCCATCGGAAAGTTTTTCCTTTGCAGTGAAAAGAGTTCCTGCTGTTGCACCCGCACCGGATTTCTGCCAGATCCATAAATCAGATGCATTTTCTGACATATGTGTTTCATCGAAATCGTAATAGTAAATGGTGTAATGATAAACTACCTCTACCACTGGAATTACTATCTCTTTTTCAATTCCATGATAAGCAGCTACAACCGTCACTTCCGTTCCCTCATAAGATATAGGAACTGAAATTTCGTTACCATTTAAAGTAATTCCCTCTGTTTTTGCTGTATATGTAACACTCACTCCATTCTGAACATTTCCATCGCCACCATAATAAGTTCCTGTTGCCGGAAGTTCCATCGTAACGCCTTTTTGAATCTGTGCAGGTACTTCTACTACAAGATCTTCTATATATGCGATATCTACCTTTGTTTCCTTTGTCTCATCTGTTTTGTCCAAGGATAATGTGACATCTGCCGGTGCATTAAGGTTCAAACTCAAATTGCCATCATTTTGCGCCCAATATTTATTCCATCCTTCGGTTGCCGCATCCTCTAAAATTTTATATTGATACTTTCCTGCCGGAACAGCATTCAATGTAATACTATAAACATTTTCATTTTCAATTGATTTCACAAAATTTGGCTTTGCACTTGGATCCCATGCCATTCCCGGAATATTTCCTACTAAAAGAAAAGTTGTTTCCGTCTTCGGTAAATCCGGAACTACTGTTGTTCCATCTGCATCCAGATAATATGCCCATGCTCCATCTTTCTGAATATAATATACATCTGTCGGAGTATCTTCCGTATATTGTGATATTTTGCTATCATATGCCGGATTCACCGTGTTACCTGTATTAGCAAAATCCAGAAACTGAAATCCCGTAAAAGTTCCCTTCACACTAAGCGTGTACTCTGTTGTATCACCCACAACATTTCCTTTACTCATAAAAAAGCCCTTGGCTTCACCCCAACCCGGTATCTCTGTTCCTTCTGTGCTATCAGTATTGGTGTTTCCACTTACTGCATAAGTGCCTCCCCAGAACTGTACCGCTGGTGTTTCCCATCCCCAATTTGACGGCATCATAAAGTGGATCGTCAGATTCTTTTCTTTCTCCGCTGCCTGCACCGTACTGTTTCCGCCGCCAAGCGCCGGAACCATTGTTACTACCATTGCAAGCACTAGCAGAAAACACAGTACTCTGCTTGCAATGCTTTGCCTCTTTTGAAAGCTTTTCGTTAACTTTCTCATTCTTCCTTCTCCTTTTTCTCCCCTACTTACATGTGATTCTATAACAATCCCCCTCTTCACATGTTTTCGTTTTTTTTCGCATTTCTATTGTATTCTAAAATATTGTATTATTCTATACGTAATAAATCCCGAAATCTCGTCCAAATTTTTGTGGATTTTAACCAATTAAAGTATAAAAATGCTCATTTTCTTATTTTGAACATAAAAAAGAATCCGGCATCACACTAAAAAATGCGAATAACCGGACTGTTAATGATTATATGTTTTTATTTTTCTCAACTTGACTTTTAGATGTCTCGTTGCTATTATAATAGTAAAGGTGCTACCGATAGACGGTTAGCCCGGTTATTGATTAATTATCTTAAATAATCGCCAATTCCCAGGTTGGCGGTTATTTTTTTTGCTAATTTTATAAATAAAAGTAGCAAACGCAATCAGCATTATAACAAATTCAAACAAGTCTGAATATGTAACCATCTTGCATCCCTCCGTCAACAAATTTCCTCTTTCGAAGATCTCTATGTAATCAGAGGGTCCAGTCCCTCTGTTGAGGACCAACCGCCTACCGTTTTCTCGCAGCACCTCATTCATTATACCAAACCAATAAAATCAGTGCAATTTATTAAATTTTTAAAGGAATGCTTTTAATGTGTAAAATTTTGTACCCAATGATGCAAATACTGTGTAGATCCATCTGCATATGTAAATTTTTCAACATAACAAGATACTGATATTTTTGTAGACACATCCGACAAAATATTTGCTTTATGTCCTGCGGAATTCATCCAGTCATTAACTACTTCACTTGCACTTGTCTCACCTTCTGCAATATTTTCTCCTACACTCCAGTTTCCACCTGCAGAATTATGGCTATAATCTGTAACTATCTCCTTTGCGCGTCTATCTGAATATGAAGCCATATTGCTATCCCATGAATATGCTGGCAAACCATTATTTGCTCTTTCTTGATTTGTCAAATTAAATACTTCTTGTGCCATATTGCTATCATAATAACCAGATACTTGAACATTATTGTCTGTAGCACTTCCATAAGCTACAGAATTTAAGTAAGCATCTCTTTCATCTGGTGTCATTGCTTCAAACATAGCTACCCATTCATCATCTGTCATTCCAAAATCATCTACATCCTGATTTTTACCAGCCTTTGAAATTTTTTGAGTATTTGTTGTTCCAGGTTTATTATCACTACTTCTGGTTTTTTTTTCATTGGCAGTATCATCACTTGTCTGTAAAATCAGACCCGTCTTTTCGATCAGAGCAGCTGCATCCAAACCTGTATATGTTACCGTCACTTCATCTGCAACATTTTCAGACAGCTCATCGCCAAGCTCCAGTGTCACTGTGCTCTGTGCCAGTTCCACCTTGGAACATCCGGCAATGCCAGCCACGCTTAAAACAGTCATTCCTAAAAGTACGAATTGTTTATTTTTATAACTTGTGTTCTTCATTTTGTGACCTCCAAATGTATTTTTCTTATTATAATATAAATGTACCACAACATCAAGAACATTTGTTCTGTTACAAAAAAGAGAAGCAAAAATCATTTTTCCTCTGATTTTTGCTTCTCTTTTTTTTGAAAATTTCATTTTAAAATTTATAGATATCCTATAACATCACAATCGGCATATGCCAAAATGATCCAAACTCCGCTTACTGTGCCACAGTTCCATCCGTTGTCTGCGCAGCCGGATCTGCAGGGGCTGTTTGATCTGCCGCAGGCTGCTGTGCAGCCGCTGCTGCGCCACTCTTTAAGGCTGCCAGCGCTGCCTCATCATCCACAAGTGTCTGATAATTGGTAACATAACTTTTTGCTGTATCCGATAACGCATCGTATGCTGTTCTTGCAGCCACGATAACAGGTTCGCTTTCTAATGTAACAGTTCCGATACTGTTGATCGTATTTACAACCGCAGCTGCCTCTTTCTGTTTCACACTGTCGCTTTCCGTTCCCGGAAGGTTATAAACAAGGACGCAGTATCCCTTGTCGATTGTCTCATAGATTTTCTTGGCTGCCGAATATGGAAGGTTGATACATCCATGAGAACCTCTGGTCTTATAAATATCTCCTCCAAAAGCTTTTCTGGAAGTCAGGTCATGCATTCCGATGTCGCCGTTAAATGGCATCCAATATGTAACAGGAGTTTCATAATCCGGTCCACGTAAAACAGCATTCAATGTTTTATAGGTAAGCATAAATGCTCCGCCTGGTGTTGCGTGCCCTTTTGCGACATTTCCGGATACAAAATCAGACTCTGTCACAAGCACACCATCTTTATAAAGGAACAAATGCTGTGCAGTAAGGTTAATCTCCACATAGGAATTACCATAATCATTTTCGCCATGACTGTTTGCAGTCTGCGCATAAACCGGTTCACGTTCCACTTTTTTTCCGGCTTTCAGATCATCTAAAATCTGTGCCACTTCCTCGGAATTGTTGATTTTCCATCCATAAGGTCCATTGGAGATCGTCACAGTGGAACCATAAGATGTTTTCAACTCTTTCGGTTTATAACAGGTATTATATTTACTTGCAAGCTCCTTTACAAAGGAAAGAACACCTTCCTCGTCCACCACAAGATTTAAATCATCGTCCACGGAAAGCCACTCGGAAATACGCTCCCCATCCAGCACTTCTTTTGCAACGTCAAAATCATAAGTGATCGTAGTTCCCACATAGCTGTTCATCTCATCAATGACTGCCAACAGTTTTTCATTATCGTCTTCAACCTTCGGCTTCACATAACAGTCTGCCTCATCCAGATCAAGTTCATCTGCGAGAACTAAAATGGAATCCTCCACCGCTTTTTTGAATGCACTTTTATCAATGGTCGTACCATAATCTGCCGGAACTAAAGAATATCCATCTGCTGTGTACGCTGAAACCGTTGCATCCACGGGTTCACGCTGTGCACCAGCCTGCATACAGTTTAACGCCTGAAGCTCGCTGTCCAATGCATTCTCATCAAATGTCACAACCTTAGCCAGTTCCAGATTCTCATGTTTAAACAGTGTAACCACCCATGCGAAACCATTCTGTCCATTCAATAATTCTTCCACTTCGCCATTGAACACCGGTGCAATTTGAATAGCATCTCCTGCAATGCTTTCCTGTCCCTCCTCACGTTCCACGAGATTCAGCACATAGCTGTCAATCTCCTCTGTGATGAGCTGCTCCATCTTTTCTACCGACTTACCACCGGCTTTTATTCCATCGATGGTCGTACCAAAGCAGAAATGGCTCTGGAAAAAGATTCCAAATCCAACATAAACAATAGCCAGACATGCCACGACAATTCCAATCGTCATAAAAATCTTCTTTTTGTCTCTGGATTTTACTGCCGTATTTGCCTGTGTCAGATCCTTTTTTTCTTTTTTCATAATTTTTCCTCTCACTCTTTTGTAGCTTATTCAAAAAGACGTATCAATATGCGCCTATTTTCAGCAAAACCATACTCTATTATAGGTAGAAAAAGGGCTTTGTCAACAATTTGCGGCAATCGTAATATTTGCGTAATGAATTTGTTTTAATTCGTAACAATGATGGTAAAATTTTTCTTCTGAAATTGTTTGTAAGGTTGCACAAAAACCAGACATTTACCTTAAGAAATCTTTAAATATTCAATAATCTTTCTTAAAAAAAGAGAAAGGGAATTGTTTCCTAAAAATCACTATGCTATAATCGCACAATGTAAGGAAAAAGAATTTATTTTTTATAAAAATGTGTTAGGAAGGTGATATTTTGAAGACAGATATGAAAAGCAGACTCAATGCTTTTATCGAGAAAAACAGACATGGTTTTTTGCTTCTTTATTTTTGTATCTATTTTCCATGGTTTCATCATCTGGAACGAACTGTGACCACACATTTTCATGTGATCCATACCGCATTGGATGACATGATCCCATTCTGTGAATACTTTATTGTTCCTTATCTTTTATGGTTTGGATATGTCGCATGGGCAGTCGGATATTTTTATCTCAAAAATAAAGATGAATATTTTAAACTCTGTGCAATGCTTTTTACCGGAATGACCGTTTTCCTTGTGATCTCAACGATCTATCCGAATGGTCACTATCTGAGACCAGCTTATTTTGAACATAATAATATTTTTATCCAGATGGTAAAATGGCTGTATGCAACGGATACACCGACAAACCTGTTTCCAAGCGTACATGTCTTTAACTCCATCGCCGTGAATATTGCCGTATGGCACAGTGACAATTTCAAAAAGAACAAAGCTGTACGCTATGGTTCCGCTGTTTTGATGGTACTCATTATCTTATCCACAATGTTTTTGAAACAGCACTCCGTTTTCGACGTTGTCACCGGTATGGTACTTGCCGTATTTATGTACTCCGTTGTATACACAACCAACTGGGCTGCTGTCACCGTTGCAAAACCGGTGCGCAAGCCAGGACAGATCTAACTATGTTTTTACCACAATTTCAGTAGCTGGATTCCTGTTTTCATAACTTTATACTTCACATCCTCAAGTTCTGCTGCGGCATTTTTCAGCTCCTTGCGGATTTCAATATGCTGCGGGCAATGCGTCTCACACTTTCCACAGGAAATACACTGGGATGCACTGCTCGTATCTTTTCGAAATGCAGTACACTGCAGGTAATCTCTTCTTCCCGATTTTTTTCCTTCGGAATACATCGCATTATAACAGCGGAATGTACCCGGAATATCCACTCCACGCGGACATGGCATACAATATCCACATCCGGTGCAACCGACCTTCACATTTTTCTTAATCTCATCTTTTACCTTTTCGATCAGCTCCTGATCGGATTGTGTGAGACATCCCACCAGTGACTCGCTGGCAGTTTTTACATTCTGTTCCACCATCTCCATGGAATTCATGCCGGAGAGCACACAGGTCACTTCCGGCTGGTCGTAAAGCCATTTCAACGCAACTTCTGCCGGAGTGCGATGTTTTTCATCCCTGCGGAATAACTCTTTCGCAGATTCCGGGAGAAGGTTCACCAGACGTCCGCCACGAAGCGGCTCCATGATAATAACCGGAAGTCCTTTCCGGTTCGCATAACGCAGTCCTTCCACACCAGCCTGAGAATGTTCATCCATATAATTGTACTGGATCTGACAGAAATCCCAGTCGTAAGCATCTACTAACTGACAGAACATCGCGGAATTACCGTGATAGGAAAATCCGATCTGCCGAATCTGCCCGGACGCTTTCTTTTCCCTGATCCACTCTTCCATCCCCAGTTTTTTCAATTTCTCCCAGGTTGGAATGTCCGTCAGCATATGCATGAGGTAATAATCAATGTAATCGGTCTGCAGGCGGCGCAGTTCCTCCTGAAACATTTTTTCCACACCATCGATCGACTTGATCAGATAATGCGGAAGCTTTGTGGCAAGGTTGATTTTCTCCCTGCAATGATTCCGGTGTAAAATTTCTCCCACTGCCACTTCATTTCCGGCATACACGTAGGCAGTGTCAAAATAATTGACCCCCGCCTCAATTGCCGCCATCACTTCTTTTTCTGCTTTGTCAAGGTCTGCGCTGTTCCCTTTTTTCGTAAAACGCATACAGCCGTAGCCAAGCGCAGAAATATCGTTTCCATATTTATCTTTCCGATATTGCATGCTGCTATCTCCTCTCGGTGTTTAATGCCTCCAGTTCTTCCATCCAGATCCGTGCAGACGCATCCGAAGGCATACGCAGATCTCCACGCGGAGAGACAGCAACGCTTCCGACTTTTGGTCCATCCGGCAGGCAGGAACGTTTGAACTGCTGTGCAAAAAATCTGCGGTAAAAAGTTTTTAACCATTTCAAAATGGTTTCATCATCATAAGTTCCCGCAAAAGCAACTTTCGCCAGACGGTAAATCTTTGCCGGCGCATAGCCAAGACGGAGCATATGATACAGATAAAAATCATGTAATTCGTAAGGTCCGACCAAATCTTCGGTCTTCTGGGAAATCTTCCCATCCTCCGGTGGTAAAAGTTCCGGTGAAACCGGTGTATCCAAAACATCGAGAAGAACCGCTTCTAACGCTTCATCGCCACAGGTATCTGCGTAATACCGGACAAGATGGCGGACCAGTGTCTTTGGCACAGACGCATTCACCGCATACATGGACATATGATCTCCGTTGTAAGTCGCCCAGCCGAGTGCCAGCTCCGACAGATCGCCTGTGCCGATGACCATACCACCGGTCTTATTTGCAATGTCCATAAGAATCTGGGTTCTCTCACGTGCCTGTCCATTCTCGTAAGTCACATCATGCACTTTCGGATCCTGTCCGATATCCCGGAAATGGATATTGACCGCATCCCTGATACTGACTTCCATAAAATCCGCATTGAGACATTTGATGAGGCTCACCGCATTATCGTAAGTACGATCCGTTGTTCCGAATCCCGGCATTGTCACAGCCTTAATATTTTTATGATCCATGCCGAGCAGATCAAATGCACGCACCGTCACAAGCAATGCCAGTGTAGAATCCAATCCACCGGAGATACCGATCACGGCAGATTTGCAGTGTGTGTGCTCCAGACGTTTTTTCAGTCCCATCGCCTGAATGGATAAAATCTCATCACAACGGCGCTCTCTGTCTGTCTTACTGCCCGGAACAAACGGCATTGGATCAATGTATCTGGTCAGTTCCGTCTCTTCTATTTTCAATGCAAATGGAATTTCCGTGTAACCGTCCATTCTGGTTTCAAATGTAGTCATTCTGCGGCGCTCTGCATTCAGACGCAGAACATCAATCTCCGAATAAACTGTTTCATTCGCAAAACGTTTCGCTTTCTTTAAAATCCTTCCATTTTCCGCAATGATATTATGCGCGGAATAGACGACATCCTGCGTGGATTCCCCATCTCCGGCACTCGCATAAATATAGCCGCACAGTAGCCTTGCAGACTGTCCGCCAACCAGCTCCTCGCGATAAATGTCTTTTCCGGTCGTCTCATCCGATGCTGACAGATTGACAATGACATTCGCACCGTTTAACGCATGACGGATACTCGGTGGTTCCGGCGTCCAGAGATCCTCGCAGAGTTCCACACCGATTTTCAGTTCCGGCATGGTCTGGCAGGTAAATAATAACTTTTTTCCCATTGGAACCACTTCTTCTCCGAGGCTTACCTGCACCGTTTCTTCCATTCCTCTTGTAAAATGTCTTGCCTCATAAAATTCATTGTAATTTGGCAGATATGTTTTCGGCACAAAACCAAGCACTTTTCCATTGCTCACAGCGGCAGCCACATTATAAAGCTTTCCGTTGTATTCGAGTGGAAGTCCCACAAACACGATGCAGTCCAATGCAAAGGTAAACGCAGCGATCTCAAGGAGCGACTGTCTTGCTTCACGCAGCATTTTTTCCTGT